>ERZ1023456.6-NODE-6-length-236913-cov-252.639168_pt1 | contig 236913 bp, 226 predicted proteins | sample MGYA00380526_ERZ1023456 | MGnify/ENA primary metagenome ERZ1023456 (study PRJEB33173, sample SAMEA4830298) | metagenome | study: EMG produced TPA metagenomics assembly of the PRJEB25223 data set...
TTGATTGATTGATTGATTGATTGATTGATTGATTGATTGATTGATTGATTGATTGCATAGCATTTTTGTATTCATTTTTATATTTAAATTTTGTTTGATTTTAACACGTTAAAGTTATTTTTGTAAGGCTCTGAATCTTATGAATTTATTCAACTTTTGAACCTTTCAACCACTTTTTTACCCAAGCTCGGTTAGCTGAAAGATTATGTAATATGCCTTCGCTTATTGGTAATGGCTCGCCATAAATGATTGAAGCTAAGGTTTCGCCTAATAGTGGAGCAGAGGTAAGCCCACGAGAACCTAAGGCTGCGATTAAGAAAATATTCTGAAAATTGACCGCACTTTGAATAGGTTGTTTACGGCGGCGGAGGTTGAATAGATTGTAATAATCCGCTTGTTGCTGTTCAAAATGAGGCACGTTTCCCACCATTGGGGCAAGATCTCTTACAGAGCAACGAATGCCTACACGAGCAAGATTATCTGATGTATCCACATCTTGAGTCCAAGGTTGGGCGATATTTTGTTGGAGTTTTTGTTGATTTTCTTGTTGTTCTTGTTCGCTAAAATGGCGATCAACATTATCACGAACATGGCTTGCGCCGATGCAATGTGAGGTTTTTAATTGATTGGCTGGAGTAAGATAGCCATCATAACAAAGCACAGATTTCAGTTTGAGTAAGTTTTCTGATGTTGGAATTTGGCTGACTTGCCCGCGGATAGGGTAGAGCGGTAGCTTTTCTGTTTGAACAAAATCAGTAATTTTATGTCCGTTCGCAAGAATGACGACTTCATGGCAGTATTTTTGACCTTGCATATTTTTTAGTTCCCAACCTTTTTCTTCTTGAGAAAGTGCGGTAATTTTTTGTGCGGTTTTAATGATGACACCCTGCTTTTCAAGAAATGAAAAGGCATTTTGAACAAATTGTCTTGGTGCAAGCCAAGCCCCTTGCTCAATCCAACCTCCTTCGCAATTAAGCGGTAATCCCACTTTTTCACTGAGTTGTTCAGCATTCAGCATTTGGAAGATTTCGTTCGGCAAACCAAGCTGAGAAATCTTTGCTAATTTGACCGCACTTTTTTTGTTGTAAGCACATAGTGCCACGCCACAAAATTCATGTTCAAACTCGATGTTTTGTGCGATTGCCCAATCAAGTAATTGGCGACCGTAACTGAAAGCGTGCAGGTAAAAATCAACGGTAAGCGCATTATCATCGCTAAGTTGCGGATAAAATGCGCCTTGTTTATTGCCCGAAGCATTGAGTGCGAGCGAATCATCTTCACAATAAATGGTGACTTTTGCCCCACGTTTTACTAAGGAAATAGCAGCACAAAGAGAGGCAATACCACCGCCGATAATAGCGACATCTTGTTGTTCCATTTTCGCAGGCTGAGCAAGATACCAAGGTGTGGAAAGTGCGGTAGATTTTGATTGTATTTTTAGCCCACTTAAACATTCCCGTTTTTTGCCAAAGCCTTTACGTTTTGTCACATTAAAGCCTGCGGATTCAAGTCCTTTTCTAACCGCACTTGCTGCGGTGAAAGTGGCAAAAGAACCATTGGGTTTTGTGAAACGAAACATTAAGTTATAGAGATCATCATTCCACATTTCAGGATTTTTGCTTGGCGCAAAACCATCTAAAAACCAAGCATCAATACGTTCATTCATATAATCGCCAAGTTGTGGCAAGTTTTCTGATACATCTCCAAACCATAAATCTAAGGTTGTCTCTCCAAAATGAATACGATGACAACCTAGAATCAATGAAGGCCAATAACGTTGCAAATGAGTGCTTAAATCTTCAAACTGCGGATAGGCAAGATGTGCTTGCGAAAGTGCGGTGATTTTTAGCGGATATTTTTCAAAGGAAATAAAATTTAGGCGTTTTAAAGGATGATTCTCGTGTTGCTGGCGAAATTCACGGAACAATTGGGTTACCGCAAAGAAATTTAATCCTGTACCAAATCCTGTTTCAGCGATGACAAAATTGGCTTCTTTGTGGGTTATCCAACGTTCCCAAAGTTGATTACCTTGTAGAAAAACATAATCGGTTTCTGCCAATCCATTTTCGTTAGAAAAATAGACATCATCGAATTGATCTGAGACGGGAATATGGTTTTGGTTGAAGTGAATCTCTGCATGTTGGACGCTAAAGGTCATTTTTATTCCTTTCTTGCCTAATGAAATTTGCGTATAATAACGCGATTTTCTGAACTGGTCGAACAAATGAATTATTGCTTGAAATATTTTTATTTCATAGTAATTTTGAGTCGTTATTTTTACATATAAAACAATAAGGAAGAAGCAATGAGAAGAACTGTAATTACAGGCTTTGGGATTATTTCAAGTATCGGTAACAACAAAGAAGAAGTATTGGCTTCATTAAAAGCAGGGAAATCAGGTATTGAAGTTGTGCCTGAGTTTGTAGAAATGAATATGCGTAGCCATGTTGCCGGAACAATCAAATTAAACCCAAGCGAGCACATTGATCGTAAAGTGTTCCGTTTTATGGGTGATGCAGCGGCTTATGCTTATCTTTCTATGCGTGAAGCGATTGAGGATGCAGGCTTAACAGAAGATCAAGTTTCTAATGATCGTACTGGTTTAGTGATTGGTGCGGGTACGGGTTCTGCACATAACCAGTTAGTGGCTTGTGATGCGGTGCGTGGTCCTAGAGGTGTAAAGGCGATTGGTCCTTACGCAGTAACGAAAACAATGGCATCAAGTGTTTCTGCCTGTTTAGCTACTCCTTATAAAATCCGTGGTGTGAACTATTCAATGAGTTCTGCTTGTGCAACCTCTGCACATTGTATCGGTCATGCGGTTGAGTTAATTCAATTAGGCAAACAAGATGTGGTTTTTGCAGGTGGTGCGGAAGAATTATCTTGGGAATGTGCAACTGAATTTGATGCGATGGGTGCCGTTTCAACTAAATACAATGAAACGCCAGAAAAAGCATCTCGTGCTTATGATGCAAACCGCGATGGTTTCGTTATTGCAGGCGGTGGTGCAGTTGTGGTAGTGGAAGAATTAGAGCACGCACTTGCTCGTGGTGCAAAAATCTACGCTGAAATTGTAGGTTATGGCGCAACTTCTGACGGTTACGATATGGTTGCACCGAGTGGCGAAGGTGCAGAGCGTTGTATGAAACAGGCAATGGCAACTGTTGATACCCCAATTGATTACATCAACGTACACGGTACATCTACACCAGTTGGTGACGTGAAAGAATTAGGTGCAATCAAAAATGTATTTGGCGATAAAATCCCAGCGATTTCTTCAACTAAATCAATGACAGGTCACTCTTTAGGGGCGGCGGGTGCACACGAAGCAATTTACACGTTGTTAATGCTGGATAATGATTTTATTGCGCCAAGTATTAATATCGAAACCTTAGATGAAGCCGCTGAAGGTTGCAACATCGTTACTGAGACGAAAGAAAATGCAGGATTACAAACTGTCATGTCAAATAGCTTTGGTTTTGGTGGTACGAATGCAACATTAATTTTTAAACGTTATAACGGTTAAAACGATTCTATGAAAAAGCCACTTTCGATTGAAAGTGGCTTTTTTGTAAATTAAAAGAAAAATTAAGCAACGATACTAAATTGTTCTTTCATTAATGCTTCAAAGTCAGTGCAACCACCAATCGGTTTTTCATCAATAAAGATTTGTGGTACGGTTTCTACTGGTTTACCAACTGATTTTGATAAATCTTCTTTAGTAATGCCTTCTGCATGAATATCCACATAACGATAGTCAAAATCAGCAACTTCGCCTTTTAATTTTTCAGCAAGGTTTTTTGCACGTACACAGTAAGGGCAGCCAGGACGACCAAAAATAACAACGAACATAAGATTTCCTTTTTTGAGTTAAACATTCTAGGCAATTCTACCTGATTTTTATCGTCTACATAAAGTGTTTTTATTCGTGTAATATACGGAACATCGTAGATAATAAATTAAATGTTATGAAATTATTAATGCTTTGCCGAGAACCTCGTCTTTATAGTTGCCAACGCTTAAAAGAAGCGGCTAAACATCAAGGGCATGAGATGGATATTTTAGATCCGAATCGTTGCCTATTAAAACTCTCACAAAATCCACCGCACTTTCAGATTTTTTATCAAGAAAATTCTGAGTCGAAACCTTATTTATTGCCTGATTATGATGCTATTTTGCCTCGATTTGGCACAACAAGTACACAAATGGGATGTTCAGTCTTACAGCATTTTGAAGGCAAAGGGACTTTTTGTTTAAATTCATCTCAGGCATTTTTAAATGCACGTGATAAGTGGAAAAGTTTGCAACTTTTGCTGAAGGCTGGTGTTCCTGTTCCTAATTCACTTTTAAGTGGCGGTGAAGTACAAGCTCAGGCGACGACACCTCATATCAGTTCGCCGACAATTTTAAAAACGCTAAATGGTTCACAAGGAATTGGGGTAATTTTAGCTGAAAAGCCACAAAGTGCGGTGAGCATTATGGAAGCTTTTAAGCAAACCAATATATCTATGCTACAGCAAGATTTTATCGAAGAAGCGGGCAATGCGGATATTCGTTGTTTTGTGATGGGTGATCAAGTGGTAGCAACGATGCAGAGAATTGGGCAAAATGGTGAGTTTCGGGCGAATTGCCATCGTGGCGGAAAAACCGAAAAAATTACCCTAAGCGATGAAGAAAAGCAGATAGCCATTCAAGCAACAAAAGCTATCGGTTTAGATGTAGCTGGCGTGGATTTAATTCGTTCAAAAAATGGATTATTGGTTTTAGAAGTGAATGCAAGCCCAGGCTTAGAAATGATTGAAAAAACAAGTGGGATTGATATTGCAGCTGAAATAATTGATTATATTGAAATAAATGCCTTTATCAATTCAAGATAAAGGCATTTCTCTAAAACATTGTCAATTTCAACCGCACTTTACGCGAGCATATTTACAACTGCAAATGAAACTTTTAATAGCGCAGCGTTGATTAAGTCGATAAAGAATGCTCCGACCATTGGAACGATTAAAAATGCTTTGTGCGATGGCCCAAAACGGCTGGTGACAGCTTGCATATTTGCGATTGCTGTTGGGGTTGCACCTAAACCAAAACCACAGTGTCCAGCACTTAATACGACGGCATCGTAATCTTTACCCATTGCTCGATAAGTAATGAAAATTGCAAAGGCAGCCATAAATGCTACTTGAATAGCCAGAACAATTAATACGTCAATTGCTAAACCTGCAAGTTCCCAAAGTCTTAATGACATTAAAGCAATTGCTAAAAAGATGGATAAGCCTACGCTACCTAATACGTCAATAGCGGATTCTGCTACTTGGAAACGGAAAATGTTGGTTAAAATATTGCGGACAATAACACCAGTGAATAAACACCATACGAAAGTTGGTAATTGGAGTGCAGTACCTTTTGTTTGTACATCTAAATATTGACCAATTAATAAACATACTGAAATCATTGCAATTGTTTCAATTAATGAACGTGCAGTAATTTTACGTTTATAAGTTGGGTGTTCAAATGCTTCTTGAATGTCATCAACTTCATCATTTTCAGGATTTTCGCCTTGTTTTTGGCGATTTAATAAGAAACGAGCGACAGGACCACCGATGATACCACCGAATACTAAACCGAAAGTTGCACAGGCAATGGCAATTTCAGTTGCACCTTGTAGATTAAATTGATGTGCAAATGTATCCGCCCAAGCAGCTCCAGTGCCGTGGCCACCTGTTAAGGTTACTGAACCTGCAAGTAAGCCATAAGCGGGATGGATTCCTAATGCCATTGAACTTGCAATGCCAATAACGTTTTGCCCTAAGATTAATAATGCTGCAATGAATAAAAATACAACGAGTGGCCTTCCACCTTTAATTAGACGGGAAAAGTTGGCACTTAAACCGATAGAAGTAAAAAACACTAACATCATTGTGGTTTGTAGATTTTTATCGAAGTTAAAGGATGTTCCATCAATTTTGTGCCAAATTAAAAGACCAATGGCAACAATAAAGCCACCAACAACTGGCTCTGGAATGTTAAATGTTTTTAATACATTAATGCGTTTAACCAAAAAATAGCCCAATAGCAAAACTAAGCTTGCTAATGCAAGGGTTTCATACGTGCTAAAAGTATAGCTCATAAATTGGATCTCCCTATGTTATGTTTAAGTGATGTGTTGTGTTACGGCTCGACTACCATAATTTCAAGATTGGTATGTAATCCACGTGGTAATGTCGAACCTTTTCTGCCTCGTTCTGCACGGAACTTTTGCAGATCTTCTGGTTTTAATACAATTTTTCGTTTTCCAGAATAAAATTCAAGACTTGCTTGATCTGAAATAAGCAATAATTTTGTCAATAGTTCGCTACGATCTTTTGCATTCGCTGCGGGAATAGTGATTATTTTATTGCCTTTACCTTTTGATAATACCGGTAAATCTTGTGCTGGAAAAATCAACATTCTGCCTGCTGATGTGATTGCGACAACAAGTGCGGTAGAATTTATCAATGTTTTAGGCTTCAACACTTTGGCATTTTCTGGTAAAGAAATCAAGGCTTTTCCAGCCTTGTTACGTGCAATTAAATCTTCAAATTTACAAATAAAACCATATCCCGCATCAGAAGCCATCAATAATTCTTGCTGTTCGCTGGCCATTACAACATATTTAATGGTCGCACCAGTGGGTAAATTGAGTTTACCTGTAAGTGGTTCGCCTTGGGAGCGAGCGGAAGGCAATGAAAGCGGATCGAGTGCATAACTCCGCCCCGTGCTATCAATGAATACAACGGCTTGATTACTTTTGCCACAAGCGTGAGCTAGATAGCTATCGCCAGCTTTGTAGCTTAATGATTTAGGATCAATATCGTGTCCTTTTGCACAACGTACCCAGCCCATTTCTGATAAGATGACAGTAACTGGTTCTGCTGGCGTCATATCACTTTCAGAGATCATTTTGGCTTCTTCACGTTCGACCAGTTGAGACATACGTGGACTGGCATATTTTTTCGCATCTTCTTGAATTTCTTTTTTGATAAGCGTATTCAAGCGACGTTCTGATCCTAAAATTGCTTCTAAATTTAACCGCTCTTTTTCAAGTTCATCTTGTTCAGCTTTGAGTTGGTTTTCTTCTAATTTCGCTAAATGACGTAAGCGTAAATTTAAAATGGCATCGGCTTGTTCATCGCTTAAATTAAAGCGTGCCATAAGCTCTGCTTTTGGATCATCTTCGTGGCGTATAATTTCGATAACTTCATCAATATTTAAAAAGGCTATCATCAAGCCTTCTAAAATATGCAAGCGAGAGAGTACTTTATCTAGGCGATATTGAAGGCGACGAGTGACCGTTGTGCGACGGAAAGTGAGCCATTCATTTAAGATTTCTAATAAGCCTTTTACCGCAGGTTTATGATCAAGCCCGATCATATTCATATTTACACGGTAGCTTTTTTCAAGATCTGTGGTCGCGAATAAATGTGCCATTAAGGCATCAGTATCGACGCGATTTGAGCGAGGGACTAGCACAATGCGAATTGGGTTTTCGTGATCGGCTTCATCTCGAATATCTTCTAGCATTGGCAGTTTTTTGGCTGTCATTTGATCGGCTATTTGTGCAATAACTTTGGATGGCGAAGATTGATGTGGAAGCGCTGAGATAATAATTTCACCGTCTTCTTTTTTCCAAGTTGCACGCATTTTTATTGAGCCACGGCCTTGCTCATAAATTTTACGAATTTCTGATTTTGGCGAAATAATTTCCGCTTCTGTTGGAAAATCTGGGCCTTGAACAATTTCAAGTACATCATCTAATTTCGCTTTTGGATTATCTAGCAACATTACTGCCGCATCAGCAATTTCGTTAATATTGTGTGGTGGAATATCTGTGGCCATCCCCACCGCAATACCTGTTGTGCCGTTTAATAAAATATGAGGTAAACGAGCGGGTAAATATTGTGGTTCAGCCAAGGTTCCATCAAAGTTTGGTTGATAATCTACTGTTCCTTGTCCGAGTTCATTCAACAAGATTTCAGAGATTTTAGATAGGCGAGATTCCGTATAACGCATGGCAGCGAAGGATTTTGGATCATCTGGTGCCCCCCAGTTACCTTGACCATCTACAAGCGGATAACGATAGGAGAAGGGTTGTGCCATTAACACCATAGCTTCATAACAAGCGCTGTCGCCATGTGGATGGAATTTACCAAGTACATCACCGACGGTACGAGCAGATTTTTTGTATTTTGCCGTGGTATTTAAACCAAGTTCAGACATCGCATATACAATACGACGTTGAACGGGTTTTAAACCATCACCGATAAAAGGCAACGCACGATCCATGATGACATACATAGAATAGTTGAGATAAGCCTTTTCAGTGAAGGTGCGTAGAGGCATTTGCTCAATGCCTTCATAATTAATATTTGTCATTTTTGTTTCTGTTAATTGATATATTCTTAATTTATTAAAATTCAGATTTGCTGAGATTAATTTAGTCTAAACAGATAAATCAACCTGATCGCCTTTCGCTTGTAACCAATTTTTACGGTCTTCGGAACGTTTTTTCGCTAATAACATATCCATCAGTTCTAAAGTATCTGAGCCTTGATCTTCCCCTAAATCATAAGTTAATTGAACGAGACGGCGCGTATTAGGATCCATTGTTGTTTCACGCAATTGCGATGGGTTCATTTCACCTAAACCTTTAAAACGTTGAACATTCGGTTTGCCTTTTTTATTTTTCAAGCGATCTAAAATCGCCTCTTTTTCACTTTCGTCTAATGCGTAGAAGACTTCTTTATTTAAGTCAATGCGATAAAGTGGTGGCATAGCCACATAAACGTGGCCGTCTTGTACTAATTTCGGAAAATGACGTAAGAACAGGGCGCAGAGTAGAGTGGCAATATGCAGGCCATCGGAGTCAGCATCCGCGAGAATACAGACTTTACCATAGCGAAGTTGTGATAAATCATTGCTGTCAGGATCGATCCCTAGAGCCACGGCGATATCGTGAATTTCCGTTGAACCTAATACTTGATCAGGGGAAACTTCCCATGTGTTTAAAATTTTCCCACGTAATGGCAAAATCGCTTGATATTCGCGATCACGTGCTTGTTTTGCTGAGCCGCCAGCAGAGTCGCCCTCCACTAAAAATAATTCTGTTTTTTCTAAATCCTGTGAGCCACAATCAGCTAATTTTCCTGGTAATGCTGGGCCACTAACGAGTTTTTTTCGCACGACTTTTTTGGCTGCACGTAATCGGCGTTGTGCAGAACTAATGGCAATTTCTGCTAATTTTTCAGCATCTTGTACATTTTGATTTAGCCATAGGCTGAACGCATCTTTTAAAACACCGCTGACAAACACCGCACTTTGGCGTGATGATAAGCGTTCCTTTGTTTGCCCTGCGAATTGCGCATCCTGCATTTTAAGGGAAAGAATGTAAGAACAGCGATCCCAAATATCATCGGCGGTAAGTTTTACGCCACGTGGTAATAGATTTCTAAATTCGCAAAATTCACGAATAGCATCTAATAAACCTTGGCGCAGGCCATTAACATGCGTTCCACCTTGAATAGTCGGAATTAAGTTTACGTAGCTTTCGCCAATCAGTTCACCGCCTTCTGGCAACCAAAGTAATGCCCAGCTAACCGCTTCATTTGTTCCTTTAAATTCACCAACGAATGGTTTTTCCGGAAGGGTTTCAAAGCCATCAACTGCTTCGATAAGGTAATCGGAAAGCCCATCTTCATATAACCAAATATCTTGAGTATTGTTTACTTTATCAATGAATTTGATTTCAAGCCCTGAGCAGAGTACCGCTTTCGCTCTTAATAAATGGCGTAGGCGGCTAACGGAAAATTTTGCGCTGTCAAAATATTTTGGATTCGGTTTGAAGTGAACAGTTGTTCCAGTTGTGCGTCTGCCACAAGTCCCTATAACTTCCAATTCTTCTACTTTACTGCCGTTTTCAAAGGCAATTTTATACACTTCACCATTGCGTTTAACTTGAATATCCACGCGTTCAGAAAGCGCATTTACTACAGAAATCCCCACACCGTGTAAACCTCCCGCAAATTCATAATTTTTATTGGAGAATTTACCACCAGCATGCAGTTTAGTCAGGATCACTTCTACGCCAGAAACGCCTTCCGTAGGATGAATATCCACAGGCATACCGCGACCATTGTCTGTGACTTCAATGGATTGATCAGTGTGCAAAATTACTTCAATTTTTGTGGCAAAACCTGCAAGGGCTTCATCTACGCTGTTATCAATAACTTCTTGTGCTAAATGATTAGGGCGAGTAGTGTCAGTGTACATTCCCGGGCGAATTTGCACTGGCTCGAGATCTTTAAGAACGGTAATTTCTTGAGCTGAATAATTGGTTGTCATGGTGAGATTATTCGTTAATTTTTTAATTTGAGAAAATTCTATCAAAAAGTGCGGTGATATTCGACCGCACTTTTAATCGTATAAACTAGGCGTCTTTTCATCTGGACGTGTTTTAAAACGGCGATGTAGCCACATATATTGTGATATGCCCTTCATGATTTCCTTTTCTACGATTTGATTCATTCGCGCAGCAATCGCCGTTTCATCTTGTAAATCCGTAAAATCAACAGGCGCTGAAATACTCACGGTATAGCCTGAACCATCTTTATTGCGTAATGGCGCAAATGGAATCACTTTGCTGTTTTGTGAAGATTTCAATAAATAATAACTACCAGTGGTTGTGCAAGCGTCGGGCACCGCAAAAAAGGGAACAAAAACGGCATTTTTTCTGCCGTAATCGTGATCAGGCGCATACCAAATGGTTTCTTCGTGGCGTAAAGCTTTGATCATTCCGCGTAAATCTTTACGATCAAGCATATCTTTATTAGAGCGTAAACGACCTTGCGTTTGTAGCCAATCAAGCAAAGGATTATCATTTGGGCGATAAACACCAATGCCAGGATGATGTAAACCAATGATGCGTGCACCAAGTTCTAGCGTTAAGAAATGAACACCGACGAGAACAATTCCATCTTTTTGATTTTCTTTTAGATAATGTAAGCCTTCAACTTTTGACCATTTTTTGATACGTGAATCCGACCAAAACCAAGCCATGCCAGTTTCGATAATTGCCATGCCTACTGAGCGGAGATTTTCTTGCAAAATCGCCTCACGTTCATTCTCTGGCATGTCTGGGAAACAAAGTTCAAGATTACGGCGTGCAATGGCAGCTCGACGTTTACCCACTTTTAAATGTGAAAACAGCCAACCGAAACCATGACCAATATGGCTCAAAATAGGATAGGGAAGACATAAAATACTTCGCCAAATTGCCACGCCTAGCCAAAAAAGCCAGTATTTTGGGGCTAAAAAGTGCGGTTGAAATTGAGGGAGTTTTTCGTTTTTCATTGTTCTTTCCACGTAAGTTAGGGGCGTAGTTTATCGTAAATTTGAGTTGTGGTAAAATCGCCACAATTTTGGTTATTCAAATAGAGAGATTTTAAAATGGCTCAATATTCAGCAGAATTTAAGCAAGCAAAAGTACTTGTATTAGGCGACGTGATGCTTGATCGTTATTGGTTCGGCGCTACCAACCGTATTTCACCAGAAGCACCAGTGCCAGTAGTTCGTGTACAAGAAAATGAAGAACGCGCGGGCGGTGCTGCAAATGTGGCGATGAATATTGCTTCACTCAATGTACCTGTTCAGTTAATGGGGCTGATTGGACAAGATGAGACAGGCTCTGCACTTTCCCACTTATTAGAAAAACAAAAGATTGATTGTAATTTTGTTGCATTAGAAACCCATCCAACCATTACTAAATTACGTATTTTATCTCGTCATCAACAGCTGCTCCGCCTTGATTTTGAAGAAGATTTCAATAATGTAGATTGCAAGGATTTATTAGCGAAGTTAGAAAGTGCGGTGAAAAATTACGGTGCTTTGATTCTTTCTGATTACGGCAAAGGCACGCTTAAAGATGTTCAGAAAATGATTCAAATTGCACGCAAAGCGAATGTGCCTGTGTTGATCGATCCAAAGGGAACTGATTTTGAACGTTATCGTGGTGCGACATTATTGACACCAAATATGTCTGAATTTGAAGCCGTTGTGGGTAAATGTAATACAGAAGAAGAGATTATTGAGAAAGGTTTAAAATTAATTTCTGATATTGAATTAACCGCACTTTTGGTGACGCGTTCTGAAAAAGGCATGACATTATTACGCCCAAATCAAGAACCCTATCATTTGCCAACCGTTGCAAAAGAAGTGTTTGATGTGACGGGAGCCGGTGACACTGTCATTAGCGTATTAGCAACCGCATTAGCAGATGGACGTTCTTTCGAAGAATCTTGTTACCTAGCCAATGTTGCCGCAGGAATTGTGGTGGGTAAATTGGGCACTTCAACGGTTTCGACTGTGGAACTTGAAAATGCTATTCATGCTCGCCCTGAAACTGGATTTGGCATTATGAGTGAAGCAGAATTAAAAGATGCTGTCGCACAAGCTAAAGCGCGCGGTGAAAAAATTGTGATAACTAATGGCTGTTTCGATATTTTGCATCCTGGGCATGTTTCTTATTTAGAAAATGCACGAAAATTAGGCGATCGTCTAATTGTTGCGGTAAACAGCGACGATTCAGTTAAACGCTTAAAAGGTGATAGTCGCCCAATTAACAACCTTGAAACTCGAATGGCGGTACTGGCTGGTTTGGCATCAGTGGACTGGTTGGTGCCGTTCACCGAAGACACACCACAGCGTTTAATCGGCGAAATTCTACCAGATCTTTTAGTCAAAGGCGGCGATTACAAACCCGAAGAGATTGCAGGCAGTAAAGAAGTTTGGGCAAACGGTGGCGATGTTAAAGTGCTAAACTTTGAAAATGGTTGTTCAACAACAAATGTGATTGAAAAAATTAAATTATTAAAAGATTAAGTGAAAGGTTGGGGAGTCCCAACCTTTTTTGTTGTTTCAAAATTAAGTCAATTAGTGCCATGTCATGAAATTAGAAAAAAATCGATTAATTTATAAACTAAAGATTGAATAAATCTTTCGAATAATTCATTATACAATTTTATATATATCGATTTTCGCTGAAACTCATTTTATAAGGAGAGAAAATGAAAAAATTAGTTGCGGTAACTTCAATGATTTTAACTACATTTTCTGTACAAGCTGCAGACTTGTATTTATATGCTGGGGCGGGACTGAAGGAGCCTGTGGAAAAAATTATTCACCAATATGAACAAGAAACAGGAAATAAAGTAACTGTTGAATATGGTGGTTCTGGACAGATTCTAGCTCGTTATAACACGGTAAAAAGTGGTGATCTTTTTTTAGCGGGTTCAGAGGATTATGTCACAAAATTACAGAAAACTAATGATGTAAACAATATAGGGACCATAGTATTGCATGTTCCAGTTATGGCTATTCGTAAAGATAAAATTTCAGGGATTGATTCTTTTAAAGCATTAGCTGAAAGCTCATTACGTTTAGGTATTGGTGATAGTAAAGCAATGGCTCTTGGTAAAGGCGCTGAAAAAATGTTTGAGTTGTCAGGATATCAAAAGCAACTTAATGATAAAGTTGTTGTGAAGGCTGCGACGGTAAAACAATTAATGCTATATTTATTAAATGGTGATGTAGATGCAGCTGTAGTAGGTCGTTCTGGTGCTTGGAAAGTTCGAGACAAGGTTGAATTATTACCAAGTCCAAAAGGCACACCAGAAGAAAAAGTTACTATTGGTCTACTTTCTTCTTCTAAATATCCAAAAGAAGCTCAACAGTTATTTGATTTCTTTAAATCTCCTCAAGGCGTGAAGTATTTTACTGATGAAGGTTTCTTACCGGCTAAATAATTGTCTAAGTTTAAAGTTAGCGCTGATCCCATTATTAATACTATTATTTGTTATTATGGGATCGGTGCTTTCTTTAATCGCAAAATTAGATTTTTATTTTTTTCAACAAATATTATTTAATTCCGAATTGCATTTTGCATTGCTAATGTCATTGGGAACGTCTCTTTTTTCTTTGATATTAGCATTATGTATTGCTATTCCATCTGCATGGCGAATGAGTCAAGTGCGGTTGCCTTTTCAATCATTTTTTGACACTTTGTTTGATTTACCAATGGTTTTGCCACCATTAGTCACAGGACTAAGTTTGCTTCTACTTTTTAGTTCACAAGGGATATTGGCTGAACTACTTCCTTTTATAAGTAAATGGATTTTTTCCCCTGTAGGGATCATTATTGCTCAGACTTATATTGCGAGTTCGATTTTATTGCGTAGCACTCGCGGTATTTTTTCTTCCTTTGAATCAGGTTATCGATTTGCATCTTATACTCTTGGGTTATCACCGTTTAAGACTTTAATAAAAATAGAGATTCCTATGTGTTGGAAGCCTTTGGTTTGTGCTTCAGTTTTAGCTTGGTCTCGCGCAATAGGGGAGTTCGGAGCCACATTAATGTTGGCAGGAGCAACGCGATTTAAAACCGAAACTTTACCTATGGCAGTCTATTTGAATATTTCAAGTGGTGATTTTGAAATCGCTATTGGCGCATCATTATGGCTTTTATTTATATCTACATGTTTGTTGCTAGTTTTACGGATGATTAATAGGGCTGTTTAGTATGTTAATAGTTCAGAATCTTCAAACTAATATTTTAAAATCTATTTCTTTTTCAATTGAAAAAAGTGAATGCCTTTCTGTTGTTGGTGAATCAGGTAGCGGAAAAACGACTTTATTAAATGCGATTGCTGGTTATATTGATTATTCTGGCTCTATTTTATGGAATAACCAAGTTCTAGAAAATAATCCTCCGTGGAAGAGAAATTTTCGTTATTTAAATCAACGACTTTATTTGTTTCCTCATAAAACGGTACGAGGAAATTTAATACTTGCTAATCCATCAGCATCTGATGCTGAACAACAGATATTATTATCTGAATTAAAAATAGATCATCTTATTAATCGCTATCCTCATCAGTTGTCCGGTGGAGAACAACAGCGTGTAGCTTTAGCAAGAGCACTAATTTATCGTCCTGATTTATTACTTTTAGATGAGCCTTTTTCTTCTTTAGATTGGTTTTCCCGTAAAGATATTTGGAAAGTGTTAAAAAATTTAATTCAAACAAATGAAATTACAACAATTTTAGTAACGCATGAGCCAAAAGAAGCCGAGTATTTTTCAGGTAAGCAGATTCAGTTATATCAGGGTCAATTAATTTAAGGAGTTACGATGATTTATTTTTCAGATAAAGAATTGGATGATTTATTGCTTGAGGACATTTATCGTGGTGATTTAACCACTCATGCCCTTAGTATTGAAAATATTCCGGCAAAAATTCTGTTTAAGCGTAAAAATGCAGGGGTTGTGGCGGGTGTTTCTGTTGCGGAAAAATTATTAAAAAAACTGGATATTCAACCGCACTTATATGTAAAAGAAGGGGATTGGGTTGAATCAGGTGCTTTGTTGATCAGTGCGGAAGGAATGTCTGAACAATTACATCAAGCTTGGAAAGTGGTGCAATTGGTGCTTGAATGGTCGTGTGGGGTTGCTCAATATACTGCAGAAATGATTGCCAATGCCAAATCGGTTAATCCAAATGCTGTTGTGGCTTGCACGCGTAAAAGTATTCCTAATACGCGTAAACTTGCGACGAATGCTGTATTAGCCGCTGGTGGGCATATTCATCGCCAAGGCGTTAGCGAAACTCTTTTGGTTTTTACTAATCATCGAAACTTACTTTCTGATCCAAATGATTGGACGAAAATTGTGAATAGATTACGTCAAGAAGCACCTGAAAATAAAATTACTTTAGAAGCAGATAATTATGCTCAATTTGAGCAAATGTATATGGCTGAACCCGACATTATTCAACTTGATAAATGGTCGTTAGAGGATGTGAAAAAGGCTTTAGATCTACTTCAATCAAAACAGAAAGATATTCTACTTTCTGTCGCTGGAGGAGTAAATAAAAATAATGTATCAGATTACGCCAAATTGGGTATTCGTTTATTTATCACTTCTGCACCTTATTATGCACCGCCAGAAGATATAAAGGTGGTGATTGAAAAGATATGAGTACAGAGTTTATCATTATATAAATATGTGTATAATGATATTTTCTTACTTAAAATAAGGATGTGCGATGAAACTTAAATCATTGTTAATTGCCGGCTTGCTCAGTTCCCTTTCTTTTTCAGCATTAGCTGATCGCATTATTACAGACCAACTCGATCGCAAAGTGACAATTCCCGATCACATTAACCGAGCCGTGGTGTTACAGCACCAAACCTTGAATATTGCCGTGCAGTTGGATGCCACAAAACAGATTGTGGGAGTGCTTTCCAACTGGAAGAAACAACTAGGCAAAAACTATGTTCGCCTTGCGCCGGAGCTGGAAAACATGGCGATGCCGGGCGATTTGAATTCCGTTAATATTGAAAGTCTGTTGGCGTTAAAACCGGATGTGGTGTTTGTGACTAATTATGCACCGCCCGAAATGATCAAGCAAATCAGTGACGTGAATATCCCTGTGGTAGCCATTTCCTTGCGTACTGGTGAAGTGGGCGAAAAAGGTAAACTTAATCCAACCTTAACTGACGAAGATAAAGCTTATAATGACGGCTTAAAACAGGGCATTGAACTGATTGTCGAGGTGTTTGAGAAAAAACAACAAGGTGATGAGTTAGTGAAAGCTGCCTTTGCTAATCGCAAGTTGTTGGCAGATCGCCTAGGCGACGTTTCTGCCGATAAACGTGTGCGCACTTATATGGCAAATCCGGATTTAGGCACTTATGGTTCCGGTAAATATACGGGGCTTATGATGGAACATGCGGGCGCTTATAACGTCGCAGCGGCAACCATTAAAGGTTTCAAACAGGTTTCTCTAGAAAATGTGTTGGAATGGAATCCTGCGGTGATTTTGGTGCAAGATCGTTATCCTGATGTAGTACCACAAATTTTGAACGATCAAGGTTGGGCGAATATTCAGGCACTGAAAGATAAAAAAGTTTTGTTGATGCCGGAATATGCTAAAGCCTGGGGATACCCGATGCCGGAAGCCTTAGCATTGGGCGAAGTATGGTTGGCGAAAGCCCTTTATCCGCAACGTTTCCAAGATGTGGATGTGGATAAAATGGTGAACGACTATTACCAAAAATTCTACCGCACTTCTTATAAAGCCGACAATGCAGCTAAATAGTTACTCTAAAATTCTCTTTGGATTAACGTTGTTGCTTGTGATTACCGCCATGATTTCTTTAGGAATTGGGCGGTATTCTTTGTCTGTACCGCAAATTGGGCAAATTCTGTGGGCAAAAGCGACCGCACTTGAGATCGACCCGGTGCAGCAACAGGTGATTTTTCAAGTGCGTTTACCTCGAATTTTAACCGCACTTTGCGTGGGTGCCGGTTTGGCATTGAGTGGTGTGGTATTACAAGGCATTTTTCGTAACCCGTTAGTGGATCCGCATATTATCGGCGTGACCTCCGGTTCAGCCTTCGGTGGTACCTTGGCAATTTTCTTTGGATTCAGTTTATACGGCTTATTTGCCAGCACTATTTTATTTGGCTTCGGCACGCTTGCCTTGGTTTTTCTATTTAGCTTCAAATTTAATCAACGCAGCTTGTTGATGCTTATTCTTATCGGCATGATTTTAAGCGGGCTTTTTTCAGCCCTAGTGAGCCTATTGCAATACATTTCCGACACAGAAGAAAAATTGCCAAGCATTGTGTTTTGGTTGATGGGGAGTTTTGCCACCTCTAACTGGGAAAAACTCCTCTTTTTCTTTGTCCCGTTTTTGCTGTGTAGCTCGATTTTGCTCAGCTTAAGTTGGCGCTTGAATTTACTGTCTTTAGATGAGAAAGAAGCCAAGGCTTTGGGCGTGAAAGTGGCCCCATTACGTTGGTTAGTGATCTTTTTAAGCGGTTCGTTAGTGGCATGCCAGGCGGCAATTAGCGGCAGTATCGGCTGGGTCGGGCTGATCATTCCTCATCTTAGCCGTATGCTGGTAGGCGCCAATCATCAAAGTTTATTGCCTTGCACCATGCTTGTTGGGGCGACTTATATGTTGCTTGTGGACAATGTTGCGCGTTCCCTATCCGATGCCGAAATTCCAATCAGTATTTTGACCGCACTTATTGGTGCACCGTTGTTTGGTGTATTGGTATATAAACTAAAACGCGGAGGCATGAATGAATAAAGCGCTCTCCGTGGAAAATCTAGGTTTTTATTACCAAGCGGAAAACTTTCTGTTTCAACAACTGAATTTTGAGTTAAACAAAGGGGATATCCTAGCGGTTTTAGGGCAAAACGGTTGTGGGAAAAGTACCTTGTTGGATTTGTTGCTTGGTATTCATCGCCCGATTCAGGGCAAGATTGAGGTGTATCAATCTATCAGTTTTGTGCCGCAATTCTTTTTTTCGCCTTTTGCTTATTCCGTATTGGATATCGTGTTGATGGGGCGCTCAACCCATATTAATACTTTTGCCAAACCGAAATCGCATGATTATCAAGTCGCCATGCAGGCACTGGATTATTTGAACTTGACCCATTTGGCAAAGCGCGAATTTACTTCGCTTTCGGGCGGGCAGCGACAACTAATTTTAATTGCGAGAGCCATTGCTTCAGAATGCAAATTGATACTGTTGGATGAGCCAACTTCAGCATTAGATCTTGCAAATCAAGATATCGTATTGTCTTTACTTATCGATTTGGCACAATCACAGAACATGACTGTGGTATTCACAACACATCAACCTAATCAAGCTGTAGCGATAGCCAATAAAACTTTATTGTTAAATAAACAAAATTTTAAATTTGGCGAAACAAGGAATATTTTAACCTCAGAAAATTTGACCGCACTTTTTCATTTACCGATGTTTGAACAACAAGCTCAATATAAAGAATCTTTTTTTACGCATTTTGTTCCCTTGTATAAAACGTTATTAAAGTAAGGAAAACTTGTGGAATCAATTACTGTTTTTAGTGCCGGTAGTTTTTGTTATGCTCTGCAAGAATTATCTGATATTTTTCGACAAATTCATCATATAGAGATTAAAGCATTTTGTGGTCCAGCCGGAATCTTGCGTCAACAAATTGAGCAAGGGAATAGAGGTGATATTTTTATTAGTGCAAATCCTGGAAATGTGCTTCAATTAGCTGATTCTAAAAACATTTATCAAAAATTAACGATAGCCTTTAATCAATTAGCATTAACTACGTTAAATTTAGAACACTTCCGTCATAAATCCATTTTTGAATTGCTATTTGATCGCGCTGTCATCGCTGAGTTAGAGATCGGCGAATGATGTATTAACAACACTACCTTTTAGGAGTAAAAAATGTCTCTAAGTACTGAAAAAAAAGCAGCAATCGTTGCTGAATTTGGTCGTGATGCGAAAGATACTGGTTCTTCTGAAGTTCAAATCGCATTATTAACTGCACAAATCAACCACTTACAAACTCACTTTGCAGAGCACAAAAAAGACCACCATGGTCGTCGTGGTTTATTACGTATGGTTTCTCGTCGTCGTAAACTTTTAGACTACTTAAAACGTACTGATCTTGCTTTATACCAAAGCACTATCGCTCGTTTAGGTTTACGTCGCTAATTTTTATTACGATAGTAAAAAATCAAGCCCTCGAATATCGAGGGCTTTTTTTATAGTTTTATTTTAATTTTATAGGCGCTCTTCAGACTAGCATCAAAATAAATTAAATATTTGTCTGATATATTAACTTGCTATTTTCTAATTTTCACATAATAAACATACATCTAATTTTAGTTGTTTGTTATGAAATTGCTGTAATGTGCTACGATGACCTACGCTGAGAATGATCATTTCGGGCAAACGCTCTTTAATTGTTTGGTAGAGTAAATGCTCCGTTGTTTCATCCAATGCTGAAGTTGTTTCATCGAGAAATACGACATCTGGTTTTGTGAGTAAAATACGAATAAACGCCACTCTTTGAAGTTCACCGGGAGATAAAATCGCTTGCCAGTCATTTTTTACATTAAGTGCGTGTATATATTTTCCTAGTGCACAATCTTTCATGGTTTGTTCTAATTCTGCATGACTTGGATTGATATTCGGGTAACAAATTGCTTCTCGTAAAGTACCCTGCGGCATATAAGGTCGTTGTGGCAGGAATAAACTTCCCATGCATGGATGCTCTGCAATACCTATGGTTTCAAAAGGATAGATTCCTGCAATTGCTTTTAGTAGCGATGTTTTTCCTGTTCCAGATGCACCTTGAATCAATAGGGCATCTCCATTTTCTAAATGAATATTTAAATTATTGAGTAGTACGTGATCTTGTTCATCTTTAATACCGAAATTTTTTAAGGCGACACGATGAGAGCAATGAAAAGGATGATGAACGTTTTGTTTATCTAATTCATCCATTTTTGTTATAAAACCATAAAGACGATTTAACCGCGCTTGATAGAGTGTGAATTGCTCATAGAACAAGCGGAAGAATGAAAGTGCGGTCATTAATCGGTTAAATGCTTGGACTGTTTGATGCATATCTCCTAGTTTTATTTGTCCAGAAAAGAAACGTGGTGCTTGTAACATTAAAGGCAATAATTTGGCCACGCGAGTTACTCCAGAGTTGAAACTATTTAAGCCCAACATTTTTAATACAATGGACCAACGGTTATGGATAATTTGACGGAATTGATGTTGTAAGAAAGTTTGTTCTTTTGGCTCGCCATTATAAAAAGCAATGCTTTCTGCATTGTCTCGTACACGGATTAAGGAATAACGATAATCGCCATTGAGTTTTTCTTTCGTAAAATTCAGCCTAATTAGAGGGCGACCAATCCAAACAGACATGAGTGTTGCAAAAATAATAAAGGCATAAATGAAGAAAACAACGCCTTTTTCGATATTAAATCCGAATAAAGTTAATACGCCGGAAAGTGACCATAAAATAATCGTAAATTCAATGGTCGTGAGCACCGAGTTAATCACGCCTCGCACAATTTGTACTGTACTGGTAATAAATTCTCTCGCATCTTGTTCGATACGTTGATCGATATTATCCGGTAAATCTCGTTCATATTTTAGGCGATAGTATTTTTTCTTATTTAGCCAGCGTTTAACAAGTGTTGCATTAAAGCTTTCCAACCAACGAATTTCAAATACTTGTTGAAAGAAGTAATCAGCAATGGCATGTATAACTTGTGCTACCACAAGGAGGGCATTTAGTTTTGCAAAGAACCAAAATTTCTCAATATTTAATTCTTGCATTGAGCTATACAATCCATTGTAAAAAAATGAATTAAGTACACTAAATCGTACTTCCAACAATATCATTATAAATAGCACTAACAACATTAAAATTAGTTTAATGCTTGTTTTTTTATCCATTGATGGAGAGACAATACACCAGAATTTTTTGCCGAAAGTAGTTTGTTTTAAGGCTAACATTGTTACGCTAAAGCACAATATCACCCAAAAAAGTGCGGTTAAAATCCAGTTTAAACTATTATTAAGTTCGGTTTGCCAGTTCATTAGTTTTCCATAAATAGAAAAAGAGCGAAGCCAGTTTGCCCTAGGTTTTAATGACTAATTAAAATTCAATTTTAGTGTTTAATATAACTTCACGAGCATAGCCTAACGCAACAGGAATAAGCGTTCTGCTTGCATTCCCTGAAGTTGATGGGGAGTAAACTTTATTAGATAAGTTTTTACCATTTAACTGAAAGGATACTTTTTTCCCTGAAATTTTTGTGTCATAGGCAATAAATGCATCATAAACAATAGCCTGTGGAAGTTTATACGCTTTTGTATAAGTATTATTATAGGCATACCAAGAACCTAAATAACGCGCACCTCCACCGACACGAATATTACCAAAATCAAATTCGCCGATATTATAGGCTAAGAATAATGATGCTTGATGTTTTGGTACGCCAGAAAGTTGTTTACCAACAGCTAATTTATTGTTGTGATTTTCTAGGTTTTTTACTTTTGTGTAAGTATAGTTTGCTGCAATACTTAAATTATCAGTAAGTTGTCCATTTAGATCAAACTCAATGCCACGAGAACGCTGTTTTCCAACAATTTGTAGTTCATTTGTGCCATTAACATTAACTGTTTCTGCAACATTACGTTTGTTTATATTAAATAAAGCTACAGTTGCATTTAAATATGCATTCTCATATTTTAGACCTGTTTCAAAAGATTTACCCTGTTCAGCAGGAAGTTCGCCATTAATAATAAGCGTTCTATTATTTTGTGGACGGAATGATTCTGCATGGTTAAAAAATGTTGCAATATTTGGAGTAAATTTATAAACACTACCTAACTGATAGAGAAGTTTCCCGTCTTTTTGAGCCAGATATCCACTTCTAATATTCTTTAATGTTGATCGACCAACAACTTGATCAAAATATTCATAACGAAGTCCTCCCGTTATAATAAAGTTATCTGTAAAATAAGTGGTATTTTGAATATAAAGACCTAAAGTTTTTAAGTGATTAAATTGGTAGGCATTGTTATTTTCATTTTTCTTTATTGCCACTGGATTGGTATAATTTGGGTTGTCAATATTAATAACCTTACCATCATTTATGTCTCTAGTATTATAAATTGGTCCTAAATCCATTTTATTTCTCATAAGATCTGTGCCCACAACAAAGCGATTCGCAATATCTCCAATAGCAAATTCCCCGACTGTGTTTAAAGAAACACTATGGATACGTTGCTCTCCTGTTTGTTGCTCAATATCTCGAGTTGCGCTACGAGCAGTTAATTCAAGTGCTGTAATTTTGTTTTTATTGAGTTTTTTTGGTTGATTAATATTTGATACATTAATATCTTTAATTCGGGCTTGATTATAGAAATATTTATAACGTGCGTAGCTATAGCCAAAATTTAATTTCCAACTGTCACTTAATTTGTGCTCAACTTTAAAATCAATATTATCTGTTTTTGCAGTTGTTTCGTTATTTGGTTCATCTAAACGACGAGAAACAGGAATATTAGGTAATGCATTAGTTGCCGTTAAAAGATTTGTACCACGATCAAATGGCTCAAGAATATCTTTGTGTTCATAAGAAAGAACTACTTTAGTTTTATCATTTTCCCAAGAAAGAGAGGGTGAGTAAGTCGTATTTTTCACTTTGCCAAAATTACGCCAGTAATCTTTTTCTTGTTTATCATAGATAAAGCGGTAAGCAAAACCATTTCCTAAACCACCAGTAAAATCTAATTGCGTTCCCCACAGGCTATGATTACCTAAGGTTCCACCAACGACATAACGTGGCGTTTGTTGTGGTTTTTTAGTAATGATATTAACTACACCACCTGGATCTTGAATACCATAAAGTACAGATGCAGGTCCTTTTAAAACTTCAACGGTTTCAGTTGTCGCACTAAAGTTTTTAGCTGGGCCAGCTTGTAAACCGTTACGCATAATTGAGTTGTCACGGTTTCTACCAAAACCGCGTTTTTGGATAGCATCAAACATACCACCTAACGTATTCGCTTGGCTCACACCACTGACGTTATAAAGCGCATCAATGAGTGATTCAGGTTTGCGATCTTCTAGTAGTTTAGTTGAAAGAATATTTACTGTGTTTGGCGTGTCGAATACTGGCACTTCAGCTTTTGATACGACGGATGTCCCTGTTGTTTGATAACCATTTTGTTTAATACCTGTATCTTGAACATTAATTTGTTCAATAGTTTCAGTATTAGCTTTATGTTGCGTTTCTGCTAACGCAGAAACAGAAATCCCAGCAAAAAGTGCGGTGTAAACTAAGCTTAATTTAAAATTCATAAATTGCTTCCCAAAAGTTAAATATAGGTTAAAAAAAGGTTACGAGTATAACAAAATATAACAATTTAAGCAATGAAAATCATTATCATTTAATGTCTATTACATTAATCAATGGTATTATGATGAAATCGATGCAGTGGGTCGCTAACGTGGTGCGGGCTTAGGCGGCGGACACGATGAGCGTGAACAAACCTTAAACCAAATGCTAGTTGAAATGGATGGCTTTAGCGGTAATGACGGTGTAATTGTTATTGCGGCAACTAACCGTCCAGATGTACTTGATCCAGCTTTAACTCGTCCAGGCCGTTTTGACCGGCAAGTAGTTGTTGGCTTACCTGATGTGAAAGGTCGTGAGCAAATCTTAAAAGTGCATATGCGTAAAGTGTCTGTTGCGCAAGATGTTGATGCAATGACGTTAGCGCGTGGTACGCCGGGCTATTCTGGTGCAGATTTAGCAAATTTAGTCAATGAGGCGGCTTTGTTTGCTGCTCGAGTGAATAAACGTACGGTAACCATGCTTGAGTTTGAAAAAGCGAAAGATAAAATCAATATGGGGCCAGAGCGTCGCACTATGATTATGACGGATAAGCAAAAAGAATCCACTGCTTATCATGAAGCAGGTCACGCCATTGTGGGTTATTTAGTGCCTGAACACGATCCTGTTCACAAAGTGACGATTATTCCTCGAGGACGTGCCTTGGGTGTGACATTCTTCTTACCTGAAGGTGATCAAATTAGTATTAGCCAAAAACAATTAGAAAGTAAGCTTTCTACCTTGTATGCAGGGCGTTTAGCGGAAGATTTGATTTATGGTGAAGAAAATATCTCAACAGGTGCATCAAATGATATTAAAGTCGCAACTAATATCGCGCGTAATATGGTGACGCAATGGGGATTCTCTGAAAAGTTAGGTCCGATTCTTTATACAGAAGATGAGGGCGAGGTTTTCTTAGGTCGTTCAATGGCGAAAGCGAAACATATGTCAGATGAAACTGCACATTCGATTGATGAAGAAGTGCGTGCAATTGTAAATCGTAACTATGCGAGAGCAAGAGAGATTTTGATCGACAATATGGATATTCTTCATGCGATGAAAGATGCGTTAGTCAAATATGAAACCATTGAAGAAGAGCAAATTAAACAATTGATGAATCGCGAACCTGTCACACCGCCATCAGGTTGGGGAGAGCCGAAAACTCAGCAGGCTGCTTATGCAAATTCAACAACGAATGATACAAAGCCTGAAAGTGCGGTAGAAAATACCGACAATTTTAATGTTTAACTTATCAAAGCCTTTCTTCGGAAAGGCTTTATTTTTCCTAATGATTTTTTTCTTGGATGTATTTCGCTATAATCGCCCACCAAAATCACTCTAAAAATTAACCGCACTTTATGAAACTTTACGCAAATAATAAATGTCTTGATTTAAGCGTGCCTCAAATTATGGGGATTCTTAATTTTACGCCTGATTCTTTTTCTGATAGCGGACAGTTTTTTAGTTTGGATAAAGCGCTTTTTCAAGTTGAAAAAATGTTGGAAGAAGGGGCGACAATTATTGATATTGGTGGTGAATCTACGCGTCCTAATGATGCGGATGAAGTCTCTGAACAAGAAGAATTGCATCGTGTTGTGCCCGTAGTGGAGGCAGTGCGAAGCCGTTTTGATTGCTGGATTTCTGTCGATTCTTCAAAAGCAGTTGTGATGCGTGAATCGGCAAGTGTTGGAATGGATTTGATTAATGATATTCGTGCTTTGCAAGAGCCAAATGCGTTAGAAACAGCGGTAAAACTGGCTTTACCTGTTTGCATTATGCATATGCAAGGTCAACCTAGAACAATGCAGGCAAATCCTCATTATGAGAATGTCATACAAGATATATTGGCTTTTTTACAAAAACGTACTAATGAATGCCTTTCTGCTGGCATTAAAAAAGAAAACTTAATTTGGGATATGGGATTTTGTTTTGGTAAGTCTGTACAGCATAATTATCAATTATTACAAAATCTGAATGAATTTTGTAAGAATGGCTATCCAGTATTAGCGGGATTATCTCGCAAATCAATGATTGGCGCAGTGCTTGATAAACCGGTTGATCAAAGAATAATTGGCAGTGCGGCAGGCGCGCTTATTGCAGCGCAAAAAGGTGCAAAAATTTTACGCGTACATGATGTTGCAGCAACATCAGATATGCTCAAAGTTTGGCAGGCGACAGAAAATGCCTGATGGTTTTATAACGATAAAAAATTAAAGGAATTTTATTATGGCAAATCGTAAATATTTTGGAACAGATGGTGTACGTGGAAAAGTAGGTGCTTACCCAATTACACCAGATTTCGCATTAAAATTAGGCTGGGCTGCAGGAAAAGTATTATCTTCTCAAGGTTCTAAAATGGTTTTAATCGGTAAAGATACCCGAATTTCTGGATACATGTTGGAATCAGCCCTCGAAGCAGGTTTAGCCGCTGCGGGGTTATCTGCTGCATTTACTGGCCCTATGCCGACACCTGCTATTGCTTATTTAACCAGAACTTTCCGTGCTGAAGCAGGTATCGTGATCTCAGCCTCTCATAATCCTTATTATGATAATGGCATTAAATTCTTTTCAGCAAAAGGCACTAAATTACCTGATGAAATTGAAGAAGCTATTGAAGCAATGTTAGAGCAACCGATGGATTGTGTGGAATCTGCTGAATTAGGTAAAGCCAGCCGTATTAATGATGCAGCAGGACGCTACATTGAGTTTTGTAAAGGTACATTCCCCGCTCATTTAGGCTTGGAAGGTTATAAGATCGTGGTAGATTGTGCAAATGGTGCAACTTACCATATTGCGCCTAACGTGTTTAGAGAGCTAGGTGCGGAAGTCATTGAAATTGGTACGGATCCAAATGGTTTGAATATTAATGAAAAATGTGGTGCAACTGATGTAACTGCATTGCAAGCTAAAGTAGTTGAAATGAAAGCTGATGTTGGCTTAGCTTATGATGGCGATGGTGACCGCATTATGATGGTCGATCATTTAGGAAATAAAGTCGATGGCGACCAAATTCTCTTTATTATTGCGCGTGAAGCATTGCGCTCAGGTCAATTAAAAGGCGGTGTCGTTGGCACCTTAATGAGTAATATGAGCCTAGAGATTGCGTTGAAAATGCTTGGTGTTCCCTTCTTACGTGCAAACGTGGGAGACCGTTATGTATTGGAAAAAATGGTTGAAAATGATTGGACGCTTGGGGGGGAGAATTCTGGACATATTATCATTGCGGATAAAAATACAACGGGCGATGGCATTGTTGCGTCATTGGCTGTATTGGCGGCGATGGCACAGCATAAATTATCATTAAATGAATTAGCAAGTGCGGTTAAATTATTCCCACAAGTGTTAATCAATGTACGTTTTGCGGGTGGGGAAAATCCACTTGAAAGTGATGCTGTAAAATCTGTTGCTGCAGAGGTTGAAAAACGTTTAGAAGGCAAGGGACGCATTTTATTGCGTAAATCGGGTACGGAACCACTTATTCGCGTTATGGTGGAATGCCAAGATGCTGAACTTGCACAACAATGTGCAGAAGAAATTGCAGAAGCCGTGAAAAAAATTAATTAATTTTTGACCGCACTTAGTAAAGTGCGGTTTATTTTTATAAAGTTTTTAGGAAAGCAAAATGAACATTTTTATTATGCGTCACGGCGAAGCGGAAGTAATGGCTAATAGTGATAAAGCTCGCCATTTAACTGTTTATGGTTCTAAACAGGCTTTTTTACAAGGGCAGTGGTTAAAACAGCATTTAAGCACGCTAGTAATTAATTCACTAGACCGTATTTTAGTGAGCCCTTATGTCAGAGCTCAAGAAACCTTTCATCAAGTTAATCAAGCGTTTGATTTGGAATTAGAAAATAAATTTGAAATTTGGGAGGGGATTACGCCTTATGGCCATGCGCATTGCGTCATTGATTATTTAGAAGTGCTAAAAGACGAGGGCGTTAAATCTGTATTGATTGTTTCCCATTTGCCCTTAGTGGGAGAAATTGTTGCTGAACTGTATGGAAAACGAAATCCAATATCATTTTATCCTGCAACTATTGCTCAATTATTATGGGATGGTAATAAATCAGAAATATTGATGCATCAAGCATCTCCTATAATTTATTTAAAATAAACTATTCTTTTTTTGCAAAAAATAAAATTTTTATTGGTTTTTTATATAATCTATTAAAAATCAATATCTTAGATGTTGTTTTATAAAGTAATCTTTTTAAAGAAAGGTAAAGTTTTACTATTATTGTTTTTCTTTTTATGAAAATTCCCGTAAACTAAACTGCATCAAAGTAATAGGGCTTTGTAATAATCAAATTATTCTATGGAGAAAATAATGAAAAAATTAACATTAGCATTGGTTTTAGGTTCAGCTTTAGCCGTGACAGGTTGTTTTGATAAGCAAGAAGCAAAACAAAAAGTTGAGGATACGAAACAAACTGTAGCATCAGTCGCATCAGAAACAAAAGATGCTGCAGCTAATACAATGACTGAAGTAAAGGAAAAAGCACAGCAGCTTTCTACAGACGTGAAAAATAAAGTAGCAGAGAAAGTGGAAGATGCGAAAGAAGTAATTAAATCAGCAACAGAAACAGCATCAGAAAAAGCAACTGAAATAAAAGAGGCGGTTTCAGAAAAAGCAAGTGAGATGAAAGAAGCAGCATCAGAAAAAGCAAGTGAAATGAAAGAAGCTGCATCAGAAAAAGTAGGCGAAATGAAAGAAGCAGCATCAGAAAAAGCAAGTGAGATGAAAGAAGCTGCATCAGAAAAAGTAGGCGAAATGAAAGAAAAAGCAACTGAAATGAAAGAGGCGGTTTCAGAAAAAGCAACTCAAGCAGTAGATGCAGTGAAAGAAGCGACAAAATAATAGGTTTAATTTAAATAACAAAATCCCTGTTAAAGAAATTTAACAGGGATTTTTTATAGATTAATCCAATTTGATTTTTACAAATAATATCCCGCCATTGAGCTATATACCGCATTTTCACTTTGCAGCACTTGATATTTTGCATTTAAAATCGCAAGTTGTGATGATTTTTCCGTATTGGCTGCAACTAACCATTCGCGCAATTCGGACACGCCCGCATTATAGCGATTTCGATAATATTGTGTGATACGCTGATTGTAACTATGGGTTTGCTGTAAATTACTTAATGTACTTTGCGCTTGGGTAAAGGCAAAATAGTTGGTATCCACATTATTGAGAGCCGTGGTAATACGTTGTTCGTAATTTAAACGTGCGGTTTCATAGTCAGCTTCAGAAATTTTAACGTTCCATTTTACGGTGTTCCAATTTAAGAACGGTAGGCTAATTCCTACTGTGCCAGCAGCCACAGGGTTATGTAACGCCGTACCAACAGTGCTTGCTGTTGAAGAAAGGCTTGCACCTAAATTAACTTCTGGGAACCAACTTTTTTGAGTTGCTTTGGCATTTTTGAATGCACTGCTTAAACGGAATTGTGCTGCTTTTACATCAGGACGATTTGCAATTACAGACACAGGCACGTTTAAGTTTACGCCTGCCGTTTTCACATTCATAATATGTGGGAACGTGATATTTAATGCTTCATTTGGTTTTAGGTTGAGAAGATTACGCAGTGTTTGTTCTGCTGTTTTGCGTTGGGTTTCAAAATTTAATTTGTTATTACGCGCCGTTAATATGGCTTGTTGAGCTTGATCAACGCTGGCTGCATCAGCCACGCCTTGCGCTAAACGCGTTTGCATAATATTGCTAATATCCGTGTAATATTTGATCGTTTCGTTGGTTGTGCTAATAGCATCATTTAAATAAGCAATTTGATAATAAGTTGTTACTACAGAATTGATTAATGATAAACGAGCCGATTCCATATCTTCTGCAGTTGCTTTGTGCGACCATTCCGCCGCATCAACAGTATTGGCCAAACGTTGCCACAGATCTAATGTATAGCTCACATTTAAAGAACCTTTGTGTGAAATGGCAGAGTTTGTACTGATATCAACTCGGCGTTGTGCTGCTGATGAAGTTGAACCATTAAATGCAGGCACTAAATTTGCACCCACTAAATTCGCACTATAAAGTGCACGGTTTACCGCTACAGCAGCTTTAGCTAAATCTTTATTGTTTGTTAAAGCTTGCTCTATAACACGATTTAATTGCGCATCATCATATAACGACCACCAATTTTCTTTTACATTATATTGCTTGGTAATTTCTTCATATTGCTTGTAATCTTTAAGGCTTGCTTGATAAGAATCGCCAATATTGGCACATCCCACCAATGCACCAGACATCAACAAAGCAAGCGTGATATTTTTCATTTTAAACATTGAATTTTCCTTTCTACGAACTAAAAAGTGCGGATGATTTTAACCGCACTTTTTTATTTATAAAATAAATATTGTGACTTTTATTTATAATGAATGTTTGTTCAGAGGCAAGTATTTTAAAGTTAAATATTGGAATTTGCACGAAAAAATTTGTATTTCCTTTACATCAATTTATTTAACGTAAAGTCACGCTTCTTTTTTGTTTTATCCTAGGAGGATATAATATGTTTTATTACAATTCTGCAAGCAAGCAAGCAAGCAAGCAAGCAAGCAAGCAAGCAAGCAATGCTAATCTTTTCTTTTCATCTGTCAAGCTAACCACGACAGCTTAACTTATCAGCAGTTTGCTAATCTCTTCTCAAGCCTTTGCGGCGAGTGACAATTCAATTAGTACGAATTACGGCATTAAAGAGTTTGGCGTATAGCCTGATCATTGGTAATTTAAAGGATAATACAATTAATAGTAAAATTTCCAATCAGGCTTTAACGAGTTAAATGGCAAAATTGGTAAGTTAGACAGTAAATTAGAACGTGGTTTAGCGGCGGCTAACGCCCTTTCTGGTTTAGTCTTACCTCAAGTCGTTGGAAAAGCGAGTTTTTCTGCTGCGGTGGGCGGTTTGTAATGCGATGGCAATTGGTGTCGGCTACACACCAAAAGCAAATATCACGTTAAAAAGCGGTATCAATTATTCTTTTCTTAAACACCTGATTTTTTCCTAACTTCGCAAAATAGATTCAATATAAAATTTTTCATTTTAAATTTCCTTTTTTGAGTGTAAAAATAGCTACCTTAGTTTGTTAAAAGAAGTGAGTTTCATTTCTTACATAAGTTTTAAAGGAATTAAAATGAATGTTATTTCTGATCTTGAGCTTCAGCAAATTCGCACTCAAATGCTGACATTTGCACAATTGCAAGTAAATCAAGCTGATCTTGCCGAAGATTTAGTACAAGAAGCCTTTTTAAGTGCATTCAAAAATCTTGATAATTTTAAGCATCAATCTGCATTTAAAACTTGGATTTTTGCGATTCTTAAAAATAAGATTATTGATTATTTACGTCAGAAAGGGCGGTTTGTTTTAGAAAGTGAACTTGAAGATGAAAATACCAATAATTCATTTTTTGATGAAAAGGGGCATTGGAAACCAGAATATTACCCGAGTGAATTACAAGGCGAAGAAGAAACTGTGTATTCCGATGAATTTTGGCTGATTTTTGAAACTTGTTTGACTTGTTTACCCGCCAAACAGGCAAAAGTTTTTATGATGCGAGAATTTTTAGATCTTTCATCTGAAGAAATTTGTCAAGAAACGCATTTAACTTCGTCTAATTTACATACCACCCTTTATCGGGCTCGTTTACAGTTGCAAAACTGTCTTTCAAAAAAACTTTAGGAGAAAATTATGCGTTGTCGCCAAGCCACTCGAATGATTTCCGAATCGCACGAACGTTCATTAGATATACAAGAAAAAGTAGGGCTAAAAGTTCATTTAGTTACCTGCTCGCGTTGTCGTCGTTTTCAAAGAAATTGCAAAACCTTAAGTATGATGATGAAGAAATTTAAAGATTCACATTAAGAGTGATGAAAGTATTAAAAAATCCGCTATTTTGACCGCACTTTATAGCGGTATTTCTAACTTATCCATACGGCATTTTGTAATCTCAAAGGTTTTATTTCTTCAGCTTCGCCAATAAACTCACTGCGCCCACAATTATAACTGCACCGAGCCAAAAATAGAGGTTAGGCGTATGATGCCAAAAGAGCCAGTCGAAAACGCTAGAGAAAACCACGCCAGTGAAAGCAAAAGGAGTAATGATATTGGCGGGTGCGTATTTAAAAGCGCGCGTGAGTAATAATTGGAAAATCAATCCGAAACCGCCCACCAATAGTAATAAGCCAAGCTCGTATAAATTAGGGATTTTCCATTGGTTAATAAAGAAGACTGGTAACATGAACGTACCAATCAGATGAAAATAAAATACGATATTTTTTGGTGTGTTGTATTTGTTTAATTCTTGTAAGCCAATAAATGCCATTCCCGCTAATACAGCACCAGATAATCCAATCAGCACATAAATAGGATCAACATTGCCATTGTGATTGGTGAGTAAAATAATGGAAACGCCAAGAAAACCGATTAAGCTACATAAAAGCACATTAAGCGGTGTTTTTTGATGGAAAAAAAGCAATAAAATCGGGATAAATAGGGCAGAGGTATTCATCAATAAGACAGCGATGGAAAGCGGTAAGAACTTCACGACATAAAAGTTAATCAACATATTCGATACACCCGCGGCATTACGCAGGATTAAAAATTTCCATTGACGAGTATCCACTTTAAAATCGCGATCTTTAATCACAAAAGGAAGTAAGAAAAGCAAGCCGATTAAAAAGCGTGAAAATAAGGTTTCACTTGCAGGGATTGTTTGAGAAGCCGTTTTGACAAATACATTCATCAAGGTAATGGAAAAGTACGCTGATACCATAAAACTAATCGCTTTGTGATAAAGTGAAGGAATGGAATGTGATTGCATATAGATTTTTACCTTAGAAAAGAGGGGGAGATTGGGCATCTTAACGCTTTATTATTGGTTATAACAATGGATTTTAATCAATTTCTTTAAAAATTTTGCAAAAATCTGTAAGAAATCGAATTATCCGCCGTCTAACCTTATGTAACGTTAATTTTTACTTCATAAGGAAAAGCAATGAAACTATCAAAAACATTTCTATTTATTACCGCACTTTGCAGTGCTACACCAACTTTAGCAATACAAAATTCAACATCATCATCTGGAGAACAAAAAATGGCAATGGAAAATACACAAAACATCCGAGAAATTTATCTTGCTGGTGGTTGTTTCTGGGGTATGGAAGCATATATGGAGCGTATTCACGGTGTGAAAGATGCGATTTCTGGCTATGCCAATGGTAATACGGGGAAAACCAGTTATCAGATGATTGGGCTAACCGATCACGCAGAAACGGTAAAAGTCACTTACGATGCAAACCAAATTTCGTTAGATAAATTGCTTAAATATTATTTTAAAGTGATTGATCCAACCAGCGTAAACAAACAAGGTAACGACCGCGGTAGACAATATCGCACAGGGATTTATTATCAAGATGGAGCAGATAAAGCGGTGATCGAACAAGCACTCGCCCAGCTTCAAACCAAATATAAAAAACCAGTACAAGTTGAGGTGCAACCGCTTAAAAATTACATCGTAGCAGAAGAATATCATCAGGATTATTTGAAGAAAAATCCAAATGGCTACTGCCATATTGATATTACCAAAGCAGATGAACCTGTGATTGACGAGAAAGATTATCCGAAACCGAGTGATGCGGAACTCAAAGCGAAATTAACACCATTGCAATATTCCGTTACTCAAAATAAACATACTGAACGCTCTTTTAGTAACGAATATTGGGATAATTTCCAACCAGGTATTTATGTTGATATCACTACAGGCGAGCCTGTTTTCTCTTCAAATGATAAATTTGAATCAGGTTGTGGCTGGCCAAGTTTTACGAAACCGATCATTAAAGATGTAGTGCATTATGAAACCGATAACAGCTTCAATATGCAACGTACCGAAGTGTTAAGTCGTGCGGGCAATGCCCATTTGGGTCACGTTTTTGATGACGGCCCGAAAGATAAAGGCGGTTTGCGTTATTGTATTAACAGTGCATCAATTAAATTTATTCCGTTAGCAGAAATGGAAAAGGCAGGATATGGATATTTGATTCAATCCATTAAAAAATAAGGAGATGTAGGATGTTAGATCAACAACTCCTTATTGGAACTGTATTTTTAGCGGGGCTTGCTTCTTTTCTTTCGCCTTGTATTTTCCCGATTATTCCAATTTATTTTGGTATTTTGAGTAAAGGCGGTAAAAAAGTCCTAAATACTTTTTTATTTATTTTAGGGCTTTCCCTTACATTTGTCAGTTTAGGCTTTAGTTTTGGTTTTTTAGGGAATATTTTATTTAGTAACACCACCCGCATTATCGCTGGCGTTATTGTGATTATTTTGGGTATTCATCAACTTGGCATTTTCAAAATTGGTTTGTTGGAACGCACAAAATTGGTGGAAATAAAAACATCAGGAAAATCAACCGCACTTGAGGCATTTGTCCTTGGTTTAACCTTTAGTCTTGGTTGGACACCTTGTATTGGCCCGATTTTGGCTTCCGTGTTAGCTTTATCAGGCGATGAAGGATCCGCACTTTACGGTGCATCAATGATGTTCGTTTATGTTTTAGGCTTGGCAACGCCGTTTGTATTATTTTCATTCTTCTCAGACAGCTTGCTAAAACGTGCCAAAGGGTTAAATAAACACTTAGACAAATTTAAAATCGGTGGCGGAATTTTAATTATCGTGATGGGCATTTTATTGATTACGAATAATTTTTCGTAAAACATAACCTCAACAAAAGAAATTTATAAAAGGAAAAAGCAATGAAAAAACTACTATCAATATTTCTAATGGCATTCAGCCTAAACGCTTTTGCACAAACTAATTTGGCGGACGTGCAACTCAAAGATTTAAACAATCAGCCAGTTACTTTAAGCCAATATAAAGGCAAACCTGTGTATGTAAAAATGTGGGCATCTTGGTGTCCAATTTGTTTGGCAGGATTAGCTGAAATTGATGATTTAAGTGCGGAAAAAGATCGCAATTTTGAAGTGATTACCATTGTTTCGCCCGATCACAAAGGCGAAAAAGACACCGCTGATTTTATTGAGTGGTACAAGGGATTAGAATATAAAAATATTACGGTGCTTTTAGATGAAAAAGGCGAAATCATTGATAAAGCAAGAGTGCGTGGCTATCCGTTTAATCTCTTTTTAGATAGTGATTTAAACCTGAAAAAAACCGTACCAGGGCATTTAGGCGCAGAGCAAATTAAAGTTTTTGCAGTGAAATAATGATGAAAAGCGGCTTATTTTTAAGCCGCTTTTTATATTCCATTTTTACAGAGTAAAGAGACAAAGTATCTAAGATTGGCGTTTGTGCATTGAGCATTTGGTAGATTGATAAAAAAACTATATTATAAGCGGTATGATTTTATTGCTTGTATAATAGTTTTTTATTTTTACGTTATCGTTACTTTTTCCAAATAACGTGAAATTCGCGATCTTCTTCTCGGTGAGAAATTAAGAATTTAGCAAAGACATCATCCATTTCATCTTGTTCATTGACTAAACCCACCCACACTTCAGCGTATTCTTCAGGATCAATCAGTACACCAATTTCTTCTTCCCAATCATCGGCGGTTTCAACAAATTCCACACCACCGCGTTCTTCAAATTGTAGGTTGAATAAAAGAATATCGGCAGGATCTAAATTTTCTCCAGCCATTTCTAAGAAAATATCGTAAGCAATATCAATGGCTGTATCGGGATCAAGTTTTTTAATTTCTGTTGTCATAGTATTTTGTCGTAAAGGTTATGGTTAATAAAAGTGCGGTTAAATTTTTTTCTCTTTTTAAGGGTTTTATTCCATATTGGTTGGAAGTTTAATTTCTCGAATATTCATTGAAAAACCATCAATCATCAATAAGCGTCCACACAAATTCTTACCGATTTTTAACCGCACTTTAATTGCTTCTAAGGCTTGAATGCAGCCCACAATACCGACGATTGGTGCAAGCACGCCAGCTTCCACACAGCTTAATACATTTTGTCCAAATAATTTGCTGAGATCACGATAAGTAGGCGTATTTGGTTCATAAGTGAAAACGGAAACCTGACCTTCCATCCGAATTGCAGCACCAGAAATAAGAGGAATTTTTGCATGATTACATTGGCGATCCAATTGATTACGGATTTCCACATTGTCTGTACAATCTAAAACAATATCAAAGTGCGGAATGATTTCAGCCAGTTTTTCTTCGTCTAACTTCGCATTAATCGTCTCTATGTTTATATGTGGATTGATTTGCTTGAGTGCAATTTTAGCTGACTCCACTTTGGGCATATTCAAACGAGCATCGCAGTGCAAGACTTGTCGTTGAAGATTCGAAAGAGAAACTGTGTCGAAATCCAACAGCGTTAAATTTCCAACACCTGCTGCTGCGAGATATTGGCTGGCTGCACAGCCTAAGCCACCAAGCCCAACGATCAGCATTTTGCTTGCTTTAAGTTTTTCTTGCCCGTCAAAATCTACGCTTTTAAGAATAATTTGACGGTTATAACGCAATTCTTCTTCGTGACTAAGTTCGATCATTTTTTATCCTAATAAATGATTGAAAGGCTCAATTGTCACTGTTTCGCCCGCAGAGACATTGCCACGTTCTTGTTCTAACACGATAAAACAATTGCTTTTTACAAAAGCACTAAAGAGATGAGAACCTTGGAAACCTACTGATTGCACTTCAATTTGGCCTTGTTCATTGATGTAATAAAAACCCCGTTGGAAGTCTAAACGTCCCACTGCTTTTTTCAAATTCATTGTAGCAATGGCTGAAAAGTGCGGTGGTTTTTTCCATTGTTTTTGGCCTTGAAGTTTAGCAATGAGTGGCTGAACAAGTTGATAAAATGTCACTAATGCAGAAACAGGATTACCGGGTAAACCACAGAACCAAGCGTTTTCTAATTTACCAAAAGCGAATGGTTTGCCCGGTTTGATTGCAATTTTCCATAAATTTACTTTGCCGACTTTTTCCAATACCGCTTTAGTGAAATCCGCTTCTCCAACGGAAACACCGCCACTGGTAATCACTAAATCGGCTTGGCTTTGTGCGGCAATAAATGCTTTTTCAAATTCAGCTTCGTTATCAGGTAATAACCCTAAATCAATGACTTCACAGTTTAGTTTTTCAAGTAATAATTTTACAGTGAAACGGTTGGTATCATAGATTTGTCCGCTTTGTAATGGCTTGCCGACTTCCACAAGTTCATCGCCAGTTGAGAGTACGCCGACTTTTAATTGACGATAGCATTTTACTTCTGCAATGCCTAAAGAGGCTAATAATGGCAAGGAAACAGGGGTGAGAGGTGCGCCTTGTGCTAATACCACATCGCCTTTTTCTACATCTTCTCCAATACGGCGGATGTTTTGGTTTGGTTTAGGCAATTCACTAAAAGTGACGGTACCGTCTTCATTGAGTGTCACTTGCTCTTGCATTATCACGGCATCTGCGCCTTCAGGAATCATTGCGCCAGTCATAATTCTGACCGCACTTTTTGATGACCATTCCCCTTGGAATGGATTACCTGCAAAAGATTTTCCTGCCACTGAAAGGGTTAAGGATTGTTGTAAATCCGATAAACGTACAGCATAACCATCCATTGCTGAATTATCGAAAGAGGGAACATTGATAGGCGAAATAATATCTTCTGCACAAATTCGATTGGCGGCTTCTTGTAAATTTAGGCTTTCAGTTTGAGTTGGGAAGGGAATCTGTTCGAGCATTTTCGAGCGAGCTTGATCCAATGTAAGCATAGAAAATCCTTATTTGATAAAATTTGTCAGCTATTCTATATCTAAAGCCTAATTCATTCAAATTTGCAATTTTTCTCATTTTACCATCCTATTATCCTTTGCTAGAATAGCCGATTATTTTTTTAGGAAAGACTATTATGAGCAAAATTTCACTGGATGCGCAGAATGTAAGAAATGCCTTGATTGAGAAAGGCATTGAAACACCTATGATTGATCCAACACAGGCTAAAGATGAACGTCGAGAAAGCATTGCAAAACATATGCATGAAGTGATGAAGCTGATTGGATTAGATTTGCGAGATGATAGTTTAGAAGAAACGCCAAATCGTTTAGCTAAAATGTTTATTGATGAGATTTTTAGTGGAATGGATTATGCGAATTTTCCAAAGATGACAAAAATCAAAAATCAAATGAAAGTCAGCGAAATGGTGCAAGTGAATGACATCACTCTAACAAGCACTTGTGAACATCATTTTGTGACGATTGATGGTAAAGTTTGTGTAGCGTACTATCCAAAAGATTGGGTGATTGGTCTTTCTAAAATTAATCGAATTGTCTCGTTTTTTGCGCAACGTCCACAGGTTCAAGAACGCTTAACTGAGCAACTTTTGACAGCATTTCAAACCATTCTTGAAACCGATGATGTGGCGGTATATGTGAAAGCGACCCATTTTTGCGTGAAAGCACGTGGTATTAGAGATACAAATAGTTATACTGTCACATCTGCTTATGGTGGCGTATTCTTAGAAGATAGAGATACTCGTAAAGAATTTTTAGCCACAGTTCAAAAATAGGAAATGATAAATTGTAATCCGCACGTAAAATGTGCGGATTTTTATTTCGGGAAATTAAATATGCTATGTGCCATTTATAAAAGTAAAAAGAAGTTAGGAAGTTACCTTTATGTTGCTAATAGAGAGGATTTTTCTTTAGTTCCCAGCGTTTTACTCGAACATTTTGGTAAACCAGAATTAGTGATGATGTTTAATCTGCTTGGGCGTAAAGCACTACACAATGTAGATTGTAATGAAGTATTGGAAACAATTAAACGCCAAGGATTTTACTTACAAATAGCAAAACAAGATGATGGTTTATTTAATAGCTTGAGTGAGATCAAATAATTTGTCTATTTATAAGATAAAAAAAGTGAAAATTTGCGTTATCTCAAATTATTAAATAAAAAATTCCTTTAAAATCCACCGCACTTTTTAAAGGAGAAAAAAATGAGTAGCTTTTTTGTCGCAGGGACAGATACGAATGTGGGGAAAACAACAGCAGCGCGCGCAATGATTCAAGCCTTGCAAGGGCAGGGCGTGCAAGTTGTCGGCTATAAACCTATTGCTTGTTGTGGAGAAGAGAGTATTTATCCTATCGCGCAATCAGAAAATACATCTGATTATGATCATTTCGTAAATGCTGATGTATTAACGCTGATGCATTCAACAAAAGAAAATGTGTCTTATCAGGATATTAATAGTTATACTTTTAGCCACTGTGCACCCATGCTCACGCAAGATAAAATGCGAATTAAATTAGATAAAATTAATTATGATTTAACGCGTTTGAATCAAACTTATCAATCTGTTGTGGTGGAAGGATCTTTTGGTTTAATGACACCAATGGCAGAAGGAAAAAGTTTTGCAGATTGGATTACTCAACGAAAAATGCCAGTAGTACTTGTAGTTGGAATTAAAGATGGTTGTGTAAATCACGCTTTATTAACGGTAAAGGTTATCCAACAATTGGGTGTGCCGTTATTAGGTTGGATAGCAAATCGAATTAATCCATTATTAAGCCATTATGCAGAAATTGTTGATTTACTTGTTGAACATATTGATGCGCCGCTTTTAGGTAAAATTCCTTATTTACATAAACCCGAAGAACAAGAATTAGGGCATTATTTAACGAATATAGATCGATTAATGTATATGCAAACAGAGTTCATAAAATAATAAAGTGCGGTTGAATTTTTTTAGTTTTGTATAAGGGCGAAATATCGCCCTTATTTTGTGTTTGAAAAGAAATATATTATTGTGATAATTAAGGTCTTACACCTAACATATGACAGATAGCATAAGTTAATTCACTACGATTTAATGTATAAAAGTGGAAGTCATTCACGCCTTCGCGAGATAAAATTTTTACCATATCCATTGCAACACTTGCTGCTACAAGATTACGTGTAGTTGGATCATCATCCAAACCATCATAGGCTTTAACTAACCACGCTGGAATTTTCACATTAGTGAATGATGCCATTTTTTGGAGTTGTTTAAAATTAGTAACAGGTAAAATACCGGGTACGATTTCAGTATCAATACCAATTGATGCACAACGATCACGAAAACGTAGGTAGTTTTCAATATCAAAGAAAAATTGCGTAATGACGTGGTTTGCACCTGCATCAATTTTACGTTTTAAATTAATTAAGTCTGCTTGTGCGGATTTTGCTTCAGGATGAACTTCAGGATAAGCGGCTACAGAAATATCAAAATCAGCGACAGAACGGAGTAATTCCACAAGATCTGACGCATAAAATGGTTTTTTCGCGTAACCTTTAGGTTCATCACCGCGTAACGCAACAATACGGCGAATACCACTATCCCAATAATCTCTCGCAATTTGTTTTAATTCTTCAGGTGTGGCATCAATTCCAGTTAAATGTGGTGCGGCTTCTAAGCCAGTTTCTTGTTTAATGGCTTTCACAATGCCGTGAGTGCGGTCACGTTCTCCCGAATTTGCGCCGTAAGTGACTGACACAAATTTAGGCTTTAATACTTTTAAACGATGAATTGAATCCCATAGAAGGGTTTCCATTTTTTCGTTTTTAGGTGGAAAAAATTCAAAGGAGACATTAATTTTTTTATTAAAATCTGCAATATGTTGATTTAATGTATCAATTTCTTTCGCGTAGCTCATAAGGCTTCCTTTAGGATTCTAAAATAGTATTTGTACAATAAAATAGGTTTTAATATGAGTCAATTTCAATTTATTCATTAAAAGTATGATTATTATTAATAATTCAATAAATGGATAATTATTGTTCAATAATAACTAATTTTTAGATCAACACATACTCAAAACTACCGCACTTTTGTTAGCAATGATTTATCCCATTTTACAACGAAAAAGAAAGTGCGGTAATTTTTTGTGTATTTTTATAGAAAGATAAATGCGTGTTAAATAAATACAATAGATTTGTTTTTTAGCGCAAAAAATTAGCATTTTATGAAAAAACGAGTATAATACGCCGACCCTGTAAATGTGCGAATTCCCATCGTACATTATTTTATTGAGATCGCACTCGAAGGGGTGATGATTAAGATTAATGGTTGTGTTCATAAGAACACTGGGTATCAAACTAATTTTTGGTAATTAATTAATGAAAACTTTTGTAGCAAAACCAGAAACGGTTAAACGCGACTGGTACGTAGTAGATGCGACAGGTAAAACTTTAGGTCGTTTAGCGACTGAATTAGCACGTCGTCTTCGTGGTAAACACAAGGCTGAGTACACTCCACACGTAGATACTGGTGATTACATCATCGTTATCAACGCAGACAAAGTGGCAGTAACTGGTCGTAAAGAAACAGATAAACTTTACTACTGGCACACTGGCTATGTAGGTGGTATTAAACAAGCGACTTTCAAAGAAATGATCGCTCGCCGTCCTGAAGCAGTGATTGAAATTGCGGTTAAAGGTATGTTGCCAAAAGGTCCATTAGGCCGTGCAATGTTCCGTAAATTAAAAGTGTATGCAGGTGGAGAACACCAACACGCAGCACAACAACCACAAGTATTAGATATTTAATCACGAGGTTTAGAAAATGGCAGAGAATCAAAACTACGGCACAGGCCGCCGCAAAAGCTCTTCAGCTCGTGTATTTATCAAACCGGGCAGTGGTAAAATCACTATCAATCAACGTGAATTAGATGTTTACTTTGGTCGCGAAACAGCACGTATGGTAGTACGTCAGCCATTAGAGTTGGTTGAATTAACTGATAAATTAGACCTATACATCACTGTTAAAGGTGGTGGTATTTCTGGTCAAGCGGGTGCAATCCGTCACGGTATCACTCGTGCATTGATGGAATACGATGAAACATTACGCCCAGCACTTCGTGCAGCTGGTTTCGTTACTCGTGACGCACGTCGCGTTGAACGTAAAAAAGTGGGTTTACACAAAGCACGTCGTCGTCCACAATACTCAAAACGTTAATTTTTATTTTCGTTTCCAAAAGAAAAGCAGAGAGAAATCTCTGCTTTTTTATTATTTGAGTTACTCTAACTTATTGATTATAAAACAATAAAAAAGATTATATTGGCAAATAGGTAATGCTTTATGGTAAAATGTTGCCCCTTAAAAACCTAGAATATTTTTGGATCTTCGGAGGAATAAATGTCCAGCGCATCAAGTAAACGTTCAGTAATGACCCTTTTTTCAAATAAAGATGATATTTATTGCCATCAGGTAAAAATTGTTTTGGCAGAAAAAGGTGTGCTTTATGAAAACGCAGAGGTTGATTTGCAAGCTCTACCAGAAGATTTAATGGAATTAAATCCATACGGCACTGTGCCTACGTTGGTTGATCGTGATCTCGTATTATTTAATTCACGCATCATAATGGAATATCTTGATGAGCGTTTTCCACATCCTCCATTAATGCAAGTGTATCCTGTTTCTCGTGCTAAAGATCGACTTTTAATGTTACGTATTGAACAAGATTGGTATCCAACACTTGCAAAAGCAGAAAATGGCACAGAAAAAGAAAAAACTTCAGCATTAAAACAGTTAAAAGAAGAACTATTGGGGATTGCACCAATTTTTCAACAGATGCCTTATTTTATGAATGAAGAATTTGGTTTGGTTGATTGCTATGTTGCACCATTATTATGGAAATTAAAACATTTAGGCGTGGAATTTACAGGCACAGGAAGTAAAGCGATTAAAGCTTATATGGAACGTGTGTTTACACGTGATTCTTTTTTGCAATCTGTAGGTGAAGCTGCACCAAAAAATTTAATGGATGATAAATAATGGAATATAAATCTTCTCCTAAACGCCCTTATTTATTACGCGCCTATTATGATTGGCTAGTAGATAATAGTTTTACGCCTTATTTAGTTGTTGATGCGACTTACTTAGGTGTGAATGTTCCTGTCGAATATGTAAAAGATGGACAGATTGTATTAAACTTGTCTGCCAGTGCTACGGGCAATTTACAACTTACAAATGATTTCATCCAGTTTAATGCGCGTTTTAAAGGCGTTTCTCGTGAACTGTATATTCCAATGGGCGCAACCCTTGCGATTTATGCTCGTGAGAATGGCGATGGCGTGATGTTTGAACCTGAGGAAATTTATGATGAACTTAACATTGAGCCAGATACTGAACAACCAACAGGTTTTGATGAAGCAGTAGATAAGCCTAAAAAACGAGAAGAAAAAAAGAAAACAAAATCAGTTTCCCATTTAAGAATTGTGGATTAAGAAAAAACGCGATGAAATTATCATCGCGTTTATTTTTATAAATTACCTTGTTTTGCAATAAAGTTGAGAATTTTTTCTTCAATGCCTTTTGTATCCAATCCTAAATCTGCCAATGCTTCTTGCTGTGTCGCTTGTGGAATAAAATAATCTGGCAAACCAAGTTGTAAAAGTGCGGTTGATTTTCCTGATGAATTTAGTACTTCCGCAACAGCAGATCCCGCTCCACCTTGAATTGCATTTTCTTCCAATGTGACCAAATAATCGTGAGTTTGTGCAAGCACATTAATCATTTCAATATCAATCGGTTTCACAAAACGCATATCGACAACCGTTGCATTGAGTTTTTCTGATAACTCTAAAGCGGATGGTAATAGAGTACCAAAATTTAAAATCACAATTTTTTGACCTTTTCGAATTAAACGTGATTTACCAATAGGAAGCATTTCTAAAGGAGTAAGTTTTACACCAACGGCATTTCCGCGAGGGTAGCGTACTGCCGCAGGTTTTCCACATTGATAACCTGTATAGAGCATTTGACGGCACTCATTTTCATCACTCGGCGTCATAATGATCATATTTGGAATGCAACGCATAAAGCTAATATCAAATGCCCCTTGGTGTGTAGCACCATCTGCGCCAACTATTCCCGCTCGATCAATCGCAAATAGCACAGGGAGATTTTGAATGGCAACATCGTGAATTAATTGATCGTAAGCACGTTGTAAAAATGTCGAGTAAATTGCGACAACAGGTTTGTATCCGCCAATTGCAAGTCCTGTAGCAAAAGTGACAGCGTGCTGTTCTGCAATTGCTACGTCAAAATATTGTTTTGGGAAGCGTTGGGAAAATTCTACCATACCTGAACCCTCACGCATTGCAGGTGTGATACCAATAATTTTGGCATCTTTTTCTGCCATTTCACATAGCCAATCGCCAAAAATTTTCGAATAAGTTGGTTTACTATTGTTTTTGGGCAATTCGCCACTGATTGGATCAAATTTAGGTACACCGTGGAAACCAATAGGATCTTTTTCTGCGGGGGCGTATCCTTTACCTTTTTTCGTTTTTATATGCAAAAATTGTGGGCCTTTCAGATTACGCATATTCGTAAGCATTGCCACTAATTCATCAATGTTATGCCCATCCACTGGGCCAATATAGTTAAAACCGAGTTCTTCAAATAATGTACTTTCTGGCGAAAACATTACACCTTTCATATGTTCTTCGGTTTTTTTCATAAAGTTTTTGATTGGAGGAACTTTATCAAGGATTTTTTTACTGCCATCACGAAGCGTAGAGTAAAGAGAGCCGGAGAAAATACGCGCAAGATGATTATTTAATGCGCCAACGTTTTCTGAAATAGACATTTCGTTATCATTTAAAATAACTAACATATCTGTATGCAATGCCCCCGCGTGATTTAATGCCTCAAATGCCATTCCCGCAGTAATTGCGCCATCACCGATGACACATACTGTTTTTCTACCTGCATTTTCTCGTTCTGCGGCAACGGCAATGCCTAATCCCGCACTAATAGACGTAGAGGAGTGACCAACACTTAATACATCAAATTCACTTTCTTCACGCCAAGGAAAAGGATGAATACCGTCTTTTTGGCGAATTGTGGACATTTGCTCTCGGCGACCCGTTAGGATTTTATGTGGATAAGCTTGATGTCCCACATCCCAAATTAACTGATCAAATGGCGTCTTATATACATAATGCAGCGCAACGGTTAGCTCTACAGTGCCTAAACCTGACGCTAAATGTCCGCTAGTTTGACTAACAGATTCTAAAAGATAAGCACGTAATTCTTGACAGAGTTGTGGTAGCTGATCTTTATTTAAAAGACGCAAATCTTCTGGAGAATTAATTAAAGATAAAAGAGGATAATTGTTCATATTATTAGTCATTTTAAAAACGTGATAAATTTTGACCGCACTTTTGTGAGTGTTTAACTTTTTCTGGTAATAACGAATTCAGCTAATGCACGAAGTGCGGTTGTATCAAAAGGAATTTTTTCTAATTCAGACAAAGCACTTTGATATAGATCTTGCGCTTTTTGTTTTGCGCCACTTAATCCAAGTAATTTTGGATATGTACTTTTATCTAAATCAAGATCGGCGCCCACCTGTTTGCCAATTTCTGCACTATCGCCTTCAATATCTAAAATATCGTCTTGAACTTGAAAGGCTAAACCAATGGCTTCCGCATATTGTGTTAAGGATTGTTCTAACCTTTTGTCGGTAAAATGCGGAGAACAAATGAAACCTAATTTCAATGCGGCAATTAGCAATGCACCCGTTTTGTTACGATGAATTAATTCTAATTCGCTTAAACTAATCTGTTTATGCTCAGAAATAAGATCTAAACTTTGCCCTAAACACATTCCTTGTACGCCAGCGCCTTGCGCTAAAATTTGAATTAAAGCCAGTTTTTGTTCAGCAGAAATATTCGGTGTTTTGGTTAATATTTCAAATGCGAAACTTTGCAGCGCATCGCCCGCAAGAATAGCTGTAGCTTCATCAAATTGGATATGACAAGTAGGATGTCCACGGCGTAAATTGTCATCATCCATTGCAGGTAAATCATCGTGAATTAAGGAATAGGCGTGAATGGCTTCAATGGCAGCAGCAGCGTAATCTAAGGTTTGTTTCTCTGCACCAAGCATTTGACCTGTTGCGTAAACTAAGAAAGGGCGAACTCGCTTACCGCCAAGTAATAATGCGTATTTCATCGCCTCAAGCAAAGGTGCATTATGACTTTCAATGCCCTCAAATTGAGCTTCTAAAAAGCGATTGATACGAGTTTGAACCTGTTGTAATTCTTCAGAAAAGTGACCCATTAAGCATTCCCTTTATAATCATTCAGTGGCGCGTCTTCTGTTTTTTGCAATAAGATCTGAATACGTTGTTCTGCTTGTTGTAAACGTTCTTGCCCTAACTTAGCGAGTTGCACACCTTGTTCAAATTCTTTTAACGCTTCTTCTAACGGTAGATCGCCATTTTCTAAATGTGTAACAATATTTTCTAACTGCGCTAACGTTGTTTCAAAATCTTGTGAAGATGCGGGTTTACGCGCCATGGAATTATCCTTTTTCACGGTAAAAATTGTTTGCCATTGTACTGTATTTTACTTGAGTTGTTAAAAAATTATTTCAAGCTAGGACCAGTGGACTTTTCACTATCTTTGCGTAAAATACTCGCCACTTTAAATACCCAAGAAATACCTAAGCTATTTATATGAAATTTATCGTTAAACTTTTTCCTGAAATTATGATTAAAAGCGAAACTGTGCGTAAACGTTTCGCAAAAATTTTAACCTCTAATATCCGCAATATTTTACAGAAATATGATGAAGAAACCGCAGTTGTACGTCACTGGGATTACATTGAAGTGCGGTCAAAAAATGAAGAGAATCGTGAAGAATTAATCGCCTTGTTACAACGTATTCCTGGTATTCATCATTTTTTAGAAGTTGAAGAAAAACCGTTTACCGATTTGCATCATATTTTTGAATTGACGCTTGCGGATGTCGCACAACAACTTCAAGGCAAAACCTTTTGCGTTCGAGTAAAACGTAAGGGTAAACATAAATTTAGTTCGATTGAAGCAGAACGTTATATCGGCGGTGGATTAAATCAACATATTGAAAGCGCAAAAGTGCGGTTAAAAAATCCAGATGTGACTGTTCGTATTGATATTGAAGATGACAAAATGATGTTAGTTAAAGCACGTCACGCTGGGATTGGCGGTTATCCGATTGGTACGCAAGAAGATGTGCTTTCTTTAATTTCGGGGGGATTTGATTCAGGCGTATCGAGTTATATGTTGATTCGTCGTGGTTCCCGAGTTCATTATTGTTTCTTTAATCTTGGCGGTGCAGCCCATGAAATTGGCGTTAAACAAATGGCTTATCATATTTGGCAACGCTATAGTGCTTCACATAAAGTACGCTTTATTGCGATTAACTTTGAGGGAGTTGTCGGTGAGATTTTAGAGAAAGTCGATAACGGACAAATGGGCGTTGTATTAAAACGGATGATGGTGCGAGCCGCAAGTAAAGTCGCTCAACGTTTTAATATTGAAGCGATTGTGACAGGGGAGGCATTAGGGCAAGTTTCTAGCCAAACTTTAACCAATTTACGCTTGATTGATGAAGCGGCTGATGCCTTAGTATTACGTCCGTTAATTACCCATGATAAAGAACAAATTATCGCAATGGCGAAAGAAATTGGTACCGACGATATTGCAAAATCTATGCCTGAATTTTGTGGCGTGATTTCAAAAAATCCTACGATCAAAGCTGTGCGTGAAAAGATTCTTGCAGAAGAAGGGCATTTTAATTTTGAGATTCTTGAAAGTGCGGTACAAAATGCAAAATATTTAGATATTCGCCAGATTGCAAAAGAAACAGAAAAAGCAGTCGTGGAAGTCGAGGCAATTTCTGTATTAGGTGAAAATGAAGTGATTTTGGATATTCGTAGCCCAGAAGAAACGGATGAAAATCCATTTGAATCAGGTACACATGACGTCATTCAAATGCCGTTCTACAAACTTTCTTCTCAATTTGGTAGCCTTGATCAAAGTAAAAATTACGTGTTGTATTGTGAACGTGGTGTGATGAGTAAATTACAAGCCTTATATTTGCAAGAAAATGGTTTTTCAAATGTGCGTGTGTTTGCAAAAAATATTCATTAATTAGGATATAAAATATGCGTAATCAAACTAAACAGCATCTTGAACAGCTTCAAATTACCATGCAGCAGCTTAATTTATGGCAAACGATGCCCCCTGCTGCAGAGGCGTTTTTAAGTGAAGAACCTTTTTCAATTGATACGATGTCTGCCGAAGAGTGGCTACAGTGGGTATTTATTCCACGCATGCAGGCATTGTTAGAAAGTGGTTCAGCCTTGCCACATAAAATTGCTATTTCTCCTTATATTGAAGAAGCAATGAAGGAATTTGATGAGTTACAACAACTATTAACTCCTTTAGTTGCTTTAGAAGAACTTCTGAACAATAACCAATGCTAGAAATTTTATATCAAGATGAGTTTCTCGTTGCGGTGAATAAGCCTGCTGGTATGTTGGTTCATCGCAGTTGGTTAGATCCTCACGAAACTCAATTTGTGATGCAAACTTTGCGAGATCAGATTGGTCAGCACGTATTTCCTATTCATCGTTTAGATCGACCGACATCTGGCGTGTTGTTATTTGCATTGAGCAGTGAAATTGCGAATTTAATGTGTGAACAGTTTGAACAAAAGTGCGTTCAGAAATCTTATTTGGCTGTAGTGCGAGGGTATCTACAGGGAAAAGAGCGGATAGATTATCCACTAAAAATTCAATTGGATAAAATCGCAGATAAATTTTCTCAAGAAGATAAAGAGCCTCAAGAAGCCGTTACTGATTATGAAGGATTAAAAATAGTCGAAATGCCCTATCCTGCTGGGCGTTATCAAACGGCACGTTATTCTTTAGTTAAATTGATCCCTCATACAGGCAGAAAACACCAATTACGTCGCCATATGAAACATATTTTTCACCCAATTTTAGGGGATACGCAATATGGTGACTTACATCAAAATCGTGCATTAATGTCACATTTAGGTTGTTCTCGATTATTTTTACATTCTGATAGTTTGTCTTTTATTCATCCAATAACGAAAGAGCAAATAACAATTACAGCAGGTTTAGATGAACAATGGCAGCAATTAATGAATCAATTTGGATGGGAAAATGTTTGATATTAACTTAACACACGAACAGCAACAAAAAGCAGTTGAACAAATTCAAGAACTTATGGCAAAAGGGATTAGTAGTGGAGAAGCGATTCAAATAGTGGCGAAAGCACTACGAGAAATTCATAAAAATGATAAAAAAACTCCAGAAAATTAAATTTTTTGTGATCTACTTATCATTTTTGAATATTGCTCGTTGCATAACCGTTCAAAATATTTAAACATAGCGAACCTAATTAGTAGGTAATAAGGCGAGAGTCTTGTTGATTTATTGTTTTAATAGGCGAAGCCTAGAGAGGTCTTTTATGGAAATTGGTATTGTAAAATGGTTCAATAATGCAAAAGGATTTGGTTTCATTTCCGCAGAAGGTGTAGATGCCGATATTTTTGCACATTATTCAGTGATTGAAATGGACGGCTATCGTTCATTAAAAGCGGGTCAAAAAGTACAATTTGAAGTTCTCCACAGCGATAAAGGATCTCACGCCACAAAAATAATCCCAATTGCGGATACTCAAGAATAATAAATACCCTAAATTTTTTTCTATTAATCCTAACTTAAAAGACAAGAATTAAAAGTTAGAAAGTCAGTAAAGGACTAAGCTTTGTGATTAAAAAAAGCTTAGTCCTTTTAGTTCGTATTAAATAAGAAATCCGCCTTTAAATTTATAAGTCCATCACTTATTCATCAACAATATCAGTAAATTCTGCACCTAATACTTTTGCTAAATCTTGTGGCGCAATTTCTACGCTTAGCCCACGTTTTCCGCCTGAAACATAAATCGTTTCAAACTCAAGTGCGGTTGAATTTATTACGGTTTTCACGCGTTTTTTTTGACCTAGCGGGCTAATTCCTCCTACAAGATAACCTGTACTTTTTTGTGCTGCATCTTTATCCGCCATTTCCACTTTTTTCACACCGATAGATTTTGCTGCTTTCTTTAAATTCAGCATATTGGCCGTTGCAAGCACAAAACAAGCGAGTTTTTTCTGATCGCCATTTTCCGCCACAAGTAAGGTTTTAAAAGAGCGGTTAGGATCAATACCTAATTTTTCTGCCGCTTCATCACCAAAATGTTGATTATTCGGATCATGATCATAAGTGTGCAAGATAAAAGGAATTTTTTGTTTTTTAAGTAAATCAATTGCAGGTGTCATTATTTCGTTCCTGGTTTTGGTGTAAAATAATGCTGATTATTTTACAGCGGAGAGAAAAATGGACGCAACCTTAAATATTGCGATAGCAGCAGAATTTGAATTAAGTGAAAAAATTGTAGAGTGTTTAGAACAAAGTACGCTTGAAATTAGTAACGTTTCTATTGTTGAAATAATACCTTTTGAAGAAGAACAAAATATTCGTTTTCGCAATAAAGGCGTTGAACAACTTGCGCCAAATGAAGTAGAGTGGGCTGATTTTAATTATGTCTTTTTTGCAGGAAAACTTGAGCAAGTTGCCCATATTGCGCAAGCAGCAGAGCAGGGCTGTATTGTCATTGATATGTTAGGCGTTTGTAGTGCGCTTTCGGATGTGCCAGTTGTTGTTCCAACGGTAAATGAATCACAATTACTTGAATTGAGACAACGTAACATTGTTAGCTTGCCTGATCCTCAAGTAAGCCAACTTGCTTTAACGCTTGCCCCGATTTTACAAGAAACGAATCTCAATCAAGTATTTGTCACCTCTTTATTGCCGACTTCTTATACGGATGCGGAAACCGTGACGAAACTTGCGGGACAAACAGCCCGTTTATTAAATGGTATTCCATTGGATGAAGAAGAAACTCGCTTAGCCTTTGATGTCTATCCGTATCAAACACCTAGTTTATCTAATCAATTACAACGAATTTTTCCTCAATTAGATCGTGCTACATTCCACTCAATCCAAGTGCCTGTATTTTATGGATTGGCACAAAAAGTCACCGCACTTTCAGATTATGATTTCGACTATCAGCCTCAAAATAGCGAGCTTATCGCTTTAGAAGAAACGCTAATTACACCTGTGCTTAATGGAGAACAAGAAAATGGGGAAGAATCAGTAAAACTTCATTTAAGTCAAATAAGTGCGGTAGAAAATGGCGTAGAATTCTGGTCTGTGGCAGATGAACAACGCTTTAATCTCGCCTTACTTTCAGTGAAATTGTTGAAAGGAATTTATCAGCAAGGTTATTAATGAAATTAAGGAGAATAGTATGCAAAATATTCTATTTATTATCCATTCATCCCCTTATGGTGGATGGAAGCTGACAAAGTATTAAATTTTTAATTTTCTCGATAGATAAAAGAAACCCGCCACAAGTGCGGGTTCTTTTTTGCTTATTTTGTTGCAGCTTTCATCGTTTGAACAAATTCAGCTAATTCAGCTAAACATTGCTCGTGATTATCTAAATTTCGCTCAATAATTTTTACTGTTGCTGAACCTGAAATTGCACCAGCCGCCCCCAAAGCTAAGGCTTCTTTAACTTGTGCAGGCTGTGCAATGCCGAAGCCTTGTAAAATTGGTGGGGCATTGTGGGCCTTAAGTTGTTCTACAAGGGTGTCCAAATTTGCTGCGTGAGCTTGATTTTCAGCACTGGTTACGCCTGCACGTGAGACTAAATAGGTATATCCTTCGCTATTTTTCGCTACGCCTTGGATCGTTTTCTCGTCCGCATTGGGTGGGCAAATAAAGACGGGTTGAATACCGTGTTTTTTAGCCGCTTGTACATAATCTTCTTTTGCCAGTAACGGAATATCTGCCACAAGCACAGCATCAACCCCGACTTCTGCACAACGTTGATAAAAAGCATCTAAACCTTTAGCAAAAATTAAATTGGCACAAAGTAATAAGCTAATCGGAATCTCTGGATATTTTGACCGCACTTTTTCCAATAGTTTAAAGCTATCTTCACTGCTATGACCTGCAGTTAAAGCACGATTATTCGCGGCTTGAATAACTGGGCCATCGAGTAGCGGATCGGAAAAAGGAAAACCGAGTTCTAAAGCATCTGCACCGTTATCCACAAGTGTGCAAATGATCTCAAAAGAGCGGTCGAAAGTAGGGTCGCAAAGGGTAACGAACGGCACGAAAGCCCTTTCATTTTTTGCGTTAAGTGTCGCAAATTGCGTTTCAAAACGGCTCATTAGTTCGTTCCTCCATTTAAAATTTTATCAACGGTAAAAATATCTTTATCGCCTCGTCCTGAAAGATTAACCACTAAAAGTTGTTCTTTTTCAGGATTTTGTTTAATCAATTTCAAGGCATAAGCCAAGGCGTGTGAGCTTTCTAATGCAGGAATAATACCTTCGTGTTTTGCCAATTCTTGGAATGCGTTAAGGGCTTCTTCATCGGTAATCGATACATAATCAGCACGACCAATCTCATTTAAATAAGCATGTTGCGGCCCGACAGAGGGAAAATCTAACCCTGCAGAAATGGAATAGGATTCCTCAATTTGTCCATCTTTATCTTGCATAATTGGCGATTTCATTCCGAAGTAGATGCCTGTTGTGCCGTGCTTGAGCGGTGCACCGTGTTCGCCCGTTTCAATACCTTTACCCGCAGGCTCAACACCAATTAAACGCACATTTGATTCATCAATAAAATCAGCAAACATACCAATTGCATTCGAGCCACCGCCAACCGCAGCAATGACTGTATCAGGTAAACGACCTTCCCGTTCGAGAATTTGACGTTTCGTCTCAATCCCAATCATTTTTTGAAATTCTCTCACAATCGTCGGGAAGGGGTGAGGGCCTGCAGCGGTTCCAAGTAAATAATGGGTGGTTTCATAGTTTGCTGACCAATCACGCATCGCTTCACAACAGGCATCTTTTAAAGAACAAGAGCCTTTTTGTACAGGAATTACTTCAGCTCCCATTAAACGCATACGGAACACGTTTGGTGATTGACGCTCAACATCTTTTGCACCCATATAAACACGACACGGCATATCTAACATAGCACAAGCTAGGGCGGTCGCAACACCGTGCTGACCCGCACCTGTTTCGGCAATAATACGCGTTTTGCCCATACGTTTAGCCAATAAAATTTGCCCTAACACCTGGTTGGTTTTGTGTGCACCACCGTGTAATAAATCTTCACGTTTAAGATAAAGTTTAGTTTTTGTACCTTTGGTTAAGTTACGACAAAGAGTAAGTGCGGTCGGTCTGCCCGCATAATTTTTGAGTAAATCAGCAAATTCTGCTTGGAATGTAGGATCATTTTGTGCTTCTACAAAAGCTTGTTCTAATTGTTTTAAAACAGGCACTAAAATTTCGGGTACATACATTCCGCCAAATTCACCAAAATAAGGGTTAAGAAGTGTGTCTGACATATTTTTTCCTATTATTTTATTTTTCTTTTGAAACGCTCATTCCTGCAAAAGATTGAGCGGTTGGCATTACTTCAATACGATTAATGTTCACGTGTTCAGGTTGTTGATGAAGCCATAATACAATGTTCGCAATATCTTCAGGCTGAACCGATTGCACATTTTCATACACTTTTGCGGCTCTTTCATCATCGCCGTGAAAACGCACATTAGAGAACTCCGTACCGCCACATAAACCCGGTTCAACATTGCTTACTCGAATTTTTGTGCCTGCCAGATCGGCTCGTAAATTTAAGCTAAATTGTGTGACAAAAGCTTTAGTTCCACCATATACATTACTGCCCGCATAAGGATAAGTACCTGCAATTGAACTCAAATTGATAATCTGCCCGTGATTACGAGCGACCATATTTGGCAACACAAGGCGAGTGATAGTAACCAATCCTTTGATGTTGGTATCGATCATCTGATACCAATCTTGTAAATCCGCTTTATGTGCTGGCTCTAATCCCAAGGCTAAACCTGCATTATTCACTAATAAATCGACCGCTTGCCAACCTTCAGGAAGGGTATTTAGAGCGTTAATTGTGACTTGTTCATCACGAATATCAAAGGCAAGCGGTAGAAAATTATTGCCCAATTGTGAATGGATTTCTGCCAATCGATCTGCACGTCTACCCGTGCCAATCACTTTATAGCCTGCTTCGATCAATTTTTTACAGATCGCTAAGCCAAAGCCTGCGGTTGCACCTGTTACTAATGCAGTTGTGGTTCTCATTTTTTCTCCTAAATCTTGAGCTTATTTGTACTATTAAAGTAGTACAAATAAGTTTTGATTGCAAGCAATTTCATTTTAATTTTAAAAATGTCATTAAATGAATTAATTTAACAATATCGCAAACGTTTGCTTAATGATATAATCTGCCCAATTTTTATTTCAACTGATTGAGGTTAATCGTGAGCAACACACAACTGAGCTATAAAGATGCTGGCGTCGATATTCACACTGGAAATGAATTAGTCGAACGTATCAAAGGCGATGTAAAACGCACTAACCGCTCTGAAGTTATGGGAGGATTGGGTGGTTTCGGCGCATTATGTGCTTTACCCACCAAATATAAAGAGCCAATTTTAGTTTCTGGCACAGATGGCGTTGGCACAAAATTACGCCTTGCGATTGACTTAAACAAACACGATACCATTGGTCAAGATTTAGTAGCAATGTGTGTAAACGATTTAATCGTGCAAGGGGCAGAACCGCTTTTCTTCTTAGATTACTATGCAACAGGAAAATTAGACGTTGATGTGGCAGCAAGCGTGATCAAGGGTATTGCAGACGGTTGCGAAATGTCTGGCTGTGCGTTAGTCGGTGGCGAAACCGCTGAAATGCCTGGAATGTACCACGAAGGCGACTACGACTTAGCGGGTTTCTGCGTCGGTGTAGTAGAAAAATCAGAGATTATTGACGGCACGGCAGTAAAAACGGGCGACACGCTTATCGCACTCGGCTCAAGTGGTGCTCACTCAAACGGCTATTCACTTATTCGCAAAGTGCTTGAAGTGAGCGGTGCAAATCCAGCGGATTTATTAGAAGGCAAACCGCTTAGCGAACACCTTTTAGCACCAACCAAAATCTATGTAAAATCGATTTTACAGCTGATCAAGCAGACCGAAGTTCACGCCATTGCTCACTTAACAGGTGGCGGTTTCTGGGAAAATATCCCGCGTGTATTGCCTAACAACACCAAAGCAGTGATTGATGAATCAAGCTGGCAATGGCCTGCGATCTTCAACTGGTTACAAGAAAAAGGCAATATTAGCCGTTATGAAATGTACCGCACTTTTAACTGTGGCGTAGGTATGGTAATTGCATTACCAGAAAAAGAGGTTGAAACCGCTCTCGCATTGCTTGAACAAGCGGGCGAAAAAGCGTGGGTTATCGGCAAAATTGCACCTCTTGGTGAAGGCGAAGCACAGGTTGAGATTCAATAATAAAATCTTAAATTTCAATTCAGCCCTTTTGGGCTGATTTCTATAAGGAAGAAAATGAAAAAAATTGCCGTCCTTATTTCTGGTCAAGGAACGAATTTACAAACTATTATTGATGCCTGCCATTCAGGCGATATTCCCGCCAAAATTGCTTGTGTGGTAAGTAACAAAGCTGATGCTTACGGATTAGTTCGAGCCAAACAAGCACAGATTCCGCAAGCGGTCTTTCTTCGCAAAAATTTTGCCAATAACTTCGAAATGGACGATGCCATTGGCGATTATTTGCAAAGCCTAGCAGTAGATTTGATCGTTCTTGCTGGTTATATGAAAATTCTTACCCCAAAATTTACTCAACGTTTTGCAGGGAAAATTTTAAATATCCATCCTTCTCTTCTTCCTAAATACGCAGGCTTAAACACCTACCAACGTGCGATTGAAGCAGGCGACAATGAACACGGCACAACCGTTCATTTTGTCAATGAAGAAGTAGATGGTGGTGCGATTGTCTTACAAGCAAAAGTGCCAATCTTCCCCGAAGATAGCATAGAAGAAGTGGAAGCTAGAACCCGTGAGCAAGAATATCAAATTTATCCGCTTGTGATTAAATGGTTTACCGAAGGGCGGTTAAGACTTAAAGATAATTTGGCATATTTAGATGGGAAACCCTTGCCAAAATCTGGATATGCAGATGAATAACTTAGGATTTAGGCAGACTATTTCTGTATTTTTTATTTAATTAGGATGCAAAAGTGCGGTGAAATTCCACCGCACTTTCAAGGTTAATGATGATGGTGTTCTGGTTTTGGAGGTAGTTTAGCTAATCCTTTACCAACCGGTAAAATTAATGTGCTATAGCTTGCAGATTGCTGACAAATTTGTTGATCTGCAAATGGTGTTTTATGAATAACTTTAATTTTCCAAATACCATCAATTAATGGAATGATATTCACACGTCCTTGACTATCTGTTTTACCTGAAAAACCTTGTGGTTCACGATGACCTGTACTTGCTTCAAGATCTTTCACGATAATAGTATCAGCGGTTGCGATGACAGTTTCGCCTGCTAATGGCTGATCTTGGTAGAAAATTTGAACAGGGAACGGTTCGCCTGATTTCGCTTTGCTAGGATCACGCAAAGGAACAATTTCAAGCGGTAAACCCACTCTTGTCATTGCCATTTCTGCATTTAATGGTTTTTTACCAACGGTAACAAGACTTTTGCCAAACATTTGAGTTTGTTCACAATAAGTGGGATTTTCTAATCCTTTCAAATTATCCATTTTCCAACCTTCAGCATTTTGTGACCAAAAAGTAGGTTTATAAGTCGCTGTTATCCAATAAGAACCATCGGACAATGCTTTCTCTGATTGATATTGATAGTTTTCGCCTTTTTGGATTAAGGTTTGTTTTTCTCCATCTTGACGAATAATTTCCATTGGCGCAAAAATTTTTAAACGTGCTTCAGGAATTTTTTCTACATAAGGGTAATCCCCATAAGCTAATTCTGCTTTTAATACAGAACCAGATGCCAATTTTGCAGGTGCTTGAACCCAAACTTCATGAGCTTGCGCTGCACCAGCTAAAACCAATAAACTTGCAATTAATGTTTTTTTCATATATTTCCTTAATAAGAATGGGGGAGTTAAAAAATGAGTGCAAAATACTAAATGAAAATAGCTATCATTTAAATAGCTATTTAAATAAAATTTTAAGATTTGTGATCGAGATCACAAAATGAAAAATACCATAAGAAATAGTATAAAAATGCCCTAAATACAAAATATTTAGGGCGTCTTATAAATTGAGGAAAATGTTTTAATCGTCTTTTTTCGATGGTTTAATGCCTAATAAATTACAACTTAATTTACTAATTACATGTTCTGCAGTATTGCCTAATAATGCGGCAGATAAACCTGTGCGTCCCACTGTGCCTAAAATCACTAATTCAGCTTCAATTTCTTTCGCCACTTCAGGAATAACTTCCTCTGGGAAACCTTCGCGTACGTGAGTATGATCTTCATCAATCCCAAACTTCTGACGTAACGCTTTCATATTAATGAGATGCTGACCTCGAATACCGTTTTCATAACCTGAAGTATTAAATTCAGGCAAATCAATCGCCATATTAATTGGCGCGGAAGGGTAGGCTGCCACCAAATGGACATTACCACGATTTAGATTTTCCGCGAGTGAAATACCAGTTTCTACCAGCTTTTGATTAAATTCATCTTGATATTCTTGTTCTCCAGATACATTAACAGCCACAAGAATACGGCGTTGATGTTTCCAATCGCCATCACGAACCATTAAGACAGGAATAGGGCATTTACGAAGAAGTTGCCAATCAATGGGAGTAAAGATTAGAGACGTAAGTTTTTCTTCGTCTTTGGTATATTTTACGACTAGATCGTAATTATTATTTTCTACTTCTTCGTTAATTGCATCAGCTTCATTGCTATTCCACACAATATGAGATTGTAATTCAATTTCTGGATTTGCATATTTATCTAAGTAATATTGAACAGCGTGACGGTGTTTTTCTATTACTTGTTGATGCATTTCTGAACGTTCTTCAGAAGAAAGTAAAGCTGACATTTCATAAGATAAATCATAGACTGATAAAAGTGCGGTGATTTTTACCTTAGTTTCATTTTTTTGTTCTTCAACTAAACGCACTGCACGAGCTAGGGCGTACTGTTTTTCATTACTGGGATTAAGTACAACGAGAATATTTTTAAATTTCATAATAGCCTCCAAAATTGGAGCATAGGATAAAAAAGAATAGCAAGAATGGCAAGGTACAAGATTAATTTGGATAAATTTATTTTTATCAAGCACAAAAAGGCGTGATATTCACGCCTTAAATTTATTTAACTAATGTAATTTTTGTTTTATTCGTACCAGTTAATTCAATTAAACCATTTAAATCATTGATTGTAATATATTTGCCTTGTACGCTAATCACGCCGAGTTTTTGAAAGCGACCTAATAAGCGGCTGATGGTTTCTACTGTTAAACCTAGATAATTACCAATATCGCCACGTGTCATTGTTAAACGAAATTCTTTTGCTGAAAAACCTCGAGCAGAATAGCGTTTAGAAAGATTATGAATAAAAGCAGCCAAACGTTCTTCTGCATTCATTTTAGATAGCAATAAAATCATCTCTTGATCACTTTTAATTTCACTGCTCATCAAACGTAAAATTTGCTGGCGTAGTTTTGGCATTTTTCCTGCCAAATCATCTAAAATATCAAAAGGAATTTCACATACCATAGCCGTTTCTAGAGCTTGCGCAAAACTAGGGTGTTGCATTTGAGTAATGGCATCAAAACCAACTAGGTCACCGGGCAAATGAAATGAAGTAATTTGTTCTTCGCCAGATTCACTAATCGTATAGCTTTTTATTGTGCCTGAACGAATAGCATAAATTGAATTGAGAGAATCTCCTGCTTTAAACAATACTTGAGACTTTTGAATCGGTTTTTTTCTCTCTATGATATTATCAAGCTGATCTAATTCTTGTTCATTTAAGGTAAAAGGAATACAAAGCTGACTAATACTGCAATCCTGACAATGAATCGCACAACCGCCTGATTGAATTTTGCGCCCTGATTGAGCTCCTGCAACGAAATTTTTCATGTACGCCTCAAATATTGAAAAAAAAATAGTGTAAAATTGATCTAACGCAAATATTCTACCACTAATTAGTCAGATTAAGAAGAGTAAAGCATTATGGCAGCTGAAAAATTAACAAAAAAACGTTTAGCTCAAATTTTAATTATGTTGTGCATTTTAATTATTGCATTTGTTTGGCGATATTTTTAGAAAACAGAAAATTCTTGCTTATTTTTAAAACAAATGGATTATTTCCAATAAATTTTGCTTGTCACATTCTTATATATACGTATAATTCAACCCCATTAAGCCTGGGTGGCGAAATTGGTAGACGCAGCGGATTCAAAATCCGCCGTTGAATAAACGTGTCGGTTCGAGTCCGACCCTAGGCACCACATACAAACCCTTGACCGTTGGTCAGGGGTTTTTCTTTTATGCATTTCAACCAGTGAAATCAATACGTTACGTTCACATCAGCCATAAACCCCTCATTAATTCCAACCTCAAATATTGCCATTTTTTAAGTATTTTTATGCATCGATTACGCCAATGCAACATTCCGAAAACTCAAAAAACTTGCCGAGCGAGAATATTTGCATTTTCACGACACACGGCGTGAGGCATTGACTAGACTATCTAAAAAAGTAGATGTGATGACATTAGCCAAAATATCTGGGCATAAAGATATTTCGATTTTACAAAATGTCTATTATGCCCCTGATATGGCGGAGGTGGCGGAATTACTTGATTAGCTAATACGTTTAGCATTGATCCGGCCCCAACGAAGAACTTCGCCTGCGATATAGCGTGGGCGAGAATTTTGTTGATCGACCGTAACGGGTTTTGGGAAATTAGGCAGTTTTGAAATAATCTTGGCAACGGTTTGATAGTGTCGCCCAAAATATATTGCGATATCCTCAAGCGTAATTAAATTTTGGCTTTTTTCAGTCAAATATTCTTGCCGCATTCACAATTTCCTCTTCGGCTTTCTGCGAAAGTTTAATTGGTTCCATATTTCCTCCAATAAAAAACCGCCCATAAGAGCGGTGGTTTGTTAATATTGTTGTGTCTGTTCGGCATGACAGATTTTGCCGTCAAAGCCTTGATTTAAGGTTTAGGGCGTGCACCATATACACTACAAATACACACACGAGCGTAATGATTAATTTGTTCATTTTCTGTTCCTTTTGTCGGATTTTAGGTGTGAGAATCCGCCGCAGGCTAAAAAAAGTGCGGTCGGATTTTGTGATGTTTTATTGGGCGATGAGGTTTTTCGCTCTTTCCCAGTTAATTTGATTAGACGCTTTAAATGGCACAATCAATTTCTGAATAGTTGGGAGCGTGTTTTTGTATTGTCTGCGATATTCTTGATGATGGCTGATCACATACCTGTGAAATAAGAGCCGATGGTTTCTAACGGCTTAATCATATCGCCAAGCAGGGTGTTCATTTGCTTGTGTCCACACTAAAGCCAAACGAGCGTTTCTATTTCAAATGCGTGAAGTTCGCGTGCGTTGCACAGTTGAACAGGTTGATTTTGGATTAATCCGTTAAAAACAGGGATAAGATTTAAATGTGTCATTTTGTGATTCTCTTAAGTAAGTTTTAAAACTCATCACGAACCACTGCGAATAGTTGGTGATGAACTGAATAGGATTCGCAGTACCGTACTTAGAGCAAAACGGCGGATCTTTCGATCCTCCTAAACAGTTCATCATTGGGCTTTTTCATAAATTTATGAAAAAGGTAGAATAGCTGTTTTGTGGCGATAAAAAAAGACGCATTGAGCGTCTGTCTTTTCACCGCTCCAAGTTATTCAGAAACTGCACCGTTTTTCACTGGCTTTGCATGGGCAGACTTTAAAACTCACTCTTAACTAAGTAGGTTAGGGCTTTCAATCTAACGACCGCTTAGCACCGTTGGGCTTCCGTCTGCGCTTCCGCCGAGTGAGTTTCTTTAACCAAATTGTTTAAAATTTGTGATGAAAGTCACTGACTTACATAAACTTTTTAGCTATTCTTGTAATCAACCTTGATACTTTCGATAGCGGATTTTCAGGAATGTAAACTGAAAGGTGAATCTCGCCGTCAACAGTACCTTGGGACATTGCTTTTAGCTTTTCTTCCGCTTCTTCGAATGAATGGGCGTAAACATCTGTCGCCCACCTTTTGCCGTCGAAGTGATAAGAAATTGCATAGCGTTTCATTTCTTCTTGCATAAGGAACTACCTCTATGTATTTTCAGATATTTCAGGGTGTAAACAATCAGTGGTATTGGCGACTAAAAGCCGCCAATCATGAAACCATTGCAGTTAGCGAGGGTTATACAACCAAACAAAACTGCCTACATTGCATTGGTCTAGTTATGGATACTGATAGAAAGACACCTATTTATGAATCTTAATAACTAAGCCCTGTTCGCAGGGCTTTTTTTCATCACAAATTTTTAAAGAGCATTGAGATTGTGTATCTCGTTTTGATGGGTTTATTATCACACTTTGAAATAATGTAATCAATACAAATTGTGATTTTTTATCTAAAAAATTTCATAATGTGATTATATTATTGATTTCTAAAGAAATAAATTTTTGAGAATAGTGTTTGATCGCTTGTTTTTTAATCAATAAAGGGGTTAGGATTGGAAAGTACGGTGGATTTTGAGGGGGATTGCAGGCAAAAGAAAACCGCCACGAGGGCGGTTTGCTATTTAAATATTAGAGTGTAGTAACGTTGGGTAATTAGGTCTTGGCATTCTAGTTAGTACGTCTGCTATTTTTTCGTGGTGTTGGCGAGGGCACTTCTGTTGGTACTCCTTCAACGTTTCCGTTGTTTGGGCTTGAATTTTTTGAGCTATACTCATCTTTCCGCTCAGAATTAGTTGAGTGTTCATTCTCTTTTTCCTCTTTCAAATATTCAATGAATAAGCCCGATGAAGCTATTTTCGGGTTTAATTCTAAAACATCATGTATTGCTTTAAATTTTTTGATTATATCTTCGTTTGCTCTTTGTACGCAAGAGAAAAGTCTTTGAGCTTCTTTCCTATCTATAACAAACCCATGAGAAGGGTATCCTCTTATAAGTTGCTCTAAAGAGGTTTTATTATTCTTTAAGCATTGTGATGTTTCATTTAAGCGAGAGCCATATTCTGTTGCAATGTCTGTGGCTCTTTGGTGCTCACCGATTTTCATAGGATCTATTTGTTCAGCTATAGGTTTTATAATAGAGCTAACTAATTTTGTTGCTATATCAGCTGACATACGAGTGCTAAGACCTTGCCCAAATCTAACTGAGCGAAGATATTTTGTGAACTCTGCATTAACTCTTTCCTCTAGGGTATCAAGGGTTTTAAAAATATCTAGGCCAGAATTGCTTACGCCTAATTCATCATCTTTTCTTAATTGAATATCTAAAGGTCCTAATTCCCCCTGATTATTCATGATAATTGTTTTTGCCGAAATAACTGTTAGAGTGCCAGCGCTTTTACATACATTGGGAATATAGATTGACACATCGCTATTATAATGATGTTGCAAAGCCCTACCTATTCTAAATCCTGCGTCAGGATCTCCGCCATAAGTAACTAAGCAGAGCATTACTTTCTCTTTAGATTTATGGGTGCTAATTTCTTTACATAGCCGATAGTATCCATCCATGCTGATTGGACCTATATAAAAATAATAGTCATAAGCCCCAATATCTATATTAATTTCATTTTCTTGAGTCATAATTTAAACCTCTTAGGTTGGCTTTTCTTAAAATCAATAATATCTAGTGTTAGTTTAAAGTGCTTCAACTCTTTCCCTTGCCACACCAATAATGCGGATTTCTTGGTTGAGCGAGCTTAATGTTGGGAACATTGGATTAAGCGGAACAAGCTCAAAGTGCGGTATGCCTTCTGGTGTTCTTGTGCCAAGCTCTTTGTATTGTTTAAATGTTGCCTCGTTGTCGCCATTAATTGCTGCCACAAATTTTCCTGGGGTTGGCACAATATCAGGATCGATTAAAACTAGATCGCCCTCGTTGAATCGGGGGAGCATAGATTTCCCTTCAATTCGTAGATAAAAGGAATTTTCAGAGGCGATGACTGTGCTTGGGATCATCTCGTAACCGTCAAATCCTTCGAGCGATCTAATATCAGTCCATAGTCCTGCTTGGATTGGGCTTAATAATGGATAACGACAAATTGACTCTTTGATCTCGCTTATGTTTGAATCGAAGGCTAAAACCTCAGGCAGGATATTAAGTGCTTTACTTATGATAGATATATCTTCGAGGTCAGGCGTTCTATTGCCTTTTTCATAATTAGCAATTCTCGGTTGTCCCCAACGCGCATTCTCACTTTTGGTATCAATATTATTACATCTCTCAGCTAATTCTTTTTGACTGATTTTTAACTGTTCTCGATACGCTTTTATTCTTTCGCCAAGTGTAGCCATTTAATTTCTCCTTCTTTTAGTTCAAATAATAACACGTTACGTTATATTCATATAATTTCATGTTGTGATTTATGTAAATGCCGTTATGTGATTAAATGAATTATAAAAAATCACAAAAGGAAATTTATCAATGAATAACCTTTCACAGATTCGAGGACAGCTTAGGATTACTCAGCGATAACTAGCCAACCATATCGGATGGAGCCAACCACGAATTGCTAATTATGAGACTGGATTACGTTCTCCATCGTTAAGTGTTGCTCAGAAGATTGTTCAAACTCTGAACTCACTTGGAGCAAAAGTTTGTATCGAGGATGTATTTCCTTCTCAAAGCTAATTTACCAACAGGTACACGCAATGGCACGCAATAAATTAACGCGATCTGCAAGAGTGCTTTCGGATCAGGTTATCGAAAAATATTACAAGCAAAAGCAATACGAGGTGGCGGAAGGTATGGAAACCACGCCTAGCACACTGAGTCGTTTTATTAGTAATGAAGAGTTTACTCAGACATTTAACTTTATCGCCGCTTGTCAATTCGGTGTTTTTGATACGGATACGCACATTGCGGTTGAGAAAAGTGAATTTGAAATGTTACTCCTTGCGTCATAAGGCTTTGATAAGCGGTTACGTGAGAAGTATTTGGGTAAATAAAAAAGCCACGAGGAAATTTCGTGGCTAATTCATTAAGGAATATACAGATGAACCAATTATTAACGATGACGAAAGAAAACGCAAGTATTTTGACGATGAGCAGTCGGGAAATTGCGGAGATTACACATAAAGAACACAAAAATGTATTACGTGTTATTCGTGATTTGATTGAACAAAATTTAGTCGCTCAAATTGAGCCACTAAAATTTGAGTATAGAAATCAATGGTTTGATTATTACGAATTAAACAAGAGAGATACTTTTGTTGTTGTCGCTCGCTTATCTCCTGAGTTTACCGCCGCTGTTGTTGATCGCTGGCAAGCGTTGGAAAACCAACAAAAACCAACCGCACTTATTCCGCAATCTTTTTCTGAGGCGTTGATGTTAGCCGCTCAGTTACAAGCAGAAAAAGAGCGTAATGCACCTAAAGTCGCTTTTGTTGATCACTATGTGGAAGTGGGGACGAGCAAATCATTTCGTGAGACGGCGAAGATTTTGAAAATACCTGAGCGTGCATTGGTCAATCGCTTGGAGGAAGATAAATATTTGTATCGTCAATCGGGCGTGCTTTTGCCTTATCAATCGGCTCACACCAAAGATCTTTTTACGGTTAAAACAGGCACCGCTGAACACGATCACAATTACACTCAGACACGTGTAACAAGTAAAGGCATTGAATTGAGCGTGCTAAGGGCGTAAGATTCCTAAAAGGTGCATTTACTGGGGCGAAGATTAAGTTCATGTTTTTAGGGTAGGGAAGTGCGGTCGATTTTGACCGCATTTTTCTTACATTCATTCTTGATTTGTGTGTATTTGTGTATTATAATTCATTTTGATTAAGACAAAGGAGGATGCATGCACTCAGGTGACTTAATCAAGGAACTTAAAGCAAATGGTTGTTATTTTGTTAGGCATGGAAAAGGTGATCATCAAATTTGGTTCTCGCCGAAAACTGGAAAACGATTTCCAGTTCCGCACCCAAAACAAGATTTAGCAATCGGAACTTTAAAATCCATTAAAAAATCGGCAGGGCTTTAAGCTCTGCCGAGCTTAGTAGGAGGAGTATTAAATGATTTTTACCGTAGGTGTTGAAACCCCAGAAAATGAAAACCAAGCATACGGAATGATTGTCCCTGCACTTTGCCAATTAGATTATGGTTGTTTTAGCGGTGCTGATGATGTCGATGATTTATTACCAATGGTAACAGAAGCCATTACAATGATGCTTGAAGCGATGGTTGAAGATGGTTTTGATCTTACCACGCTAAAGGATAAAGGCGTAACACACTATAAAGCCGATCCTGAATATGCTGATTTTGATACTTGGCTTTTAGTTGATGTCGATATTTCAGAATACTTAGGTAAGAAACAGCGTATTAATGTATCTTTACCTGAATATTTATTAACGCGCATTGATCGCCGTGTTGCAGCAATGGGTAACTACTATAAAGATCGTAGCCATTTCTTAGCAAATGCGGCGCACCGCGAATTGCATGCGCATTCAGATAAAGAAATGTAATCTCTGACTACCCTTGACAATCTCCTATTTCAAGGGTAGTTCTTTTATTTATAGGTTTTCTCCATCGCTAAAATCCCTTCAGTTACAATCGCCGTTTTAGATTTGCCTGTTTTCTCGGAAAGTTCAGCAAGCAATTTGATAATATCTTCGTGTAGTTTGTAAGATTGTAGGCGTACACCTCGTTTTTTATCGCTTTTGGCGTTAATTTCTGCGCGAGTCATTGCCATAGAAAAGTCCTTGCATTTTGTTTTTTGTTTGATTATAGTGAGGGACATCGGGGGACATCTGACCTTCCCCCTTTGTTCATCTAGCTAATTACTGTACCACTACAGCAAGTTAGCATTAAAACGATGATTAAGATAATGATTTGATAGGGTTTCATTATCTAATCCCTTAAGTAAGCCCCACTCTAGACAGCGTGGGGTTTGCTGTATCTAAAGCACCTTGCCTTAGATGTTGTTATTGTAGTATTAATTACAAATTAACGCAAGTTTTTATCGTATTTATTACATTATTCTTCTTTACATTCTCCAAATTTTCCTCTACTATTTTATTCAAAGTCTCAAAACCTTAGTCCAAAGCGGAAGTACGCACCCGATAGCATAGCGTTTTTTGTTCCTCGTAGAATACGAGCAACCTTACCTTTAAAGTGCGGTGAAAATTGACCGCACTTTTCTTACAGTAAACTATCCTGAGAGATAAACGAGTATGTATCAATTATTCCGTCACGGCATTTTCCAAATGGATGCTGAAAAGGCTCATAATTTCACGATTCAATGCTTGAAATTAGCCAGTAACCCTTTATTTCAACCGATCTTAAAATCTCTTATTCATGCTCCCAAAGGCTTTCCGAAAACGGTAATGGGTGTAAATTTTCCTAATCCCATTGGATTGGCGGCAGGAGCGGATAAAAATGGCGATGCGATTGAGGGCTTTGGTGCATTGGGTTTTGGTTTTTTAGAACTGGGAACTGTCACGCCCGTTGCACAAGATGGGAATGCAAAGCCACGTCAGTTTCGTTTGATTGAAGCTGAAGGCATTATTAACCGTAATGGTTTTAATAATAATGGTATTGACTATCTTATAGAAAATGTGAAAAACGCCCGTTATAAAGGTGTGATAAGCATCAATATTGGTAAGAATAAATTCACACCTTTGGAACAAGGCAAAGATGATTATATTTTCTGTTTGAACAAAGCCTATAACTACGCAGGTTATATTACGGTGAATATTTCATCTCCCAATACACCAGATTTGCGTCAATTACAATATGGTGATTATTTCGATGATTTATTGCGAAGCATCAAGGATCGTCAGGCTATTTTGGCAAACCAATACAATAAATATGTGCCGATTGCGGTAAAAATTGCACCAGATTTAACGGAAAGTGAATTAGTGCAAATTGCGGATACATTGGTTCGTCATAAAATGGATGGCGTTATTGCAACGAATACTACAATTTCTCGTGATACTGTGATGGGGATGAAAAATGCCGAACAGCAAGGCGGATTAAGTGGAAAGCCGTTGCAGCATAAAAGCACAGAGATTATTAAGCGATTACATCAAGAACTGAAAGGTCAGATTCCCATTATTGGTAGCGGTGGCATTGATGGTTTGCAAAATGCGCAAGAGAAAATTGAGGCTGGCGCCGAGTTGTTGCAAGTTTATTCAGGATTGATTTATCACGGTCCAAAATTAGTAAAAGAATTAGTAAAAAATATTAAATAATGACAAAAAAATACGACTTACATTGTCATAGTACCGCATCAGATGGAGTGTTGAGTCCAACCGAATTAGTGCATCGTGCTTATGTGCAAGGCGTGAACGTGCTGGCATTATGCGATCACGATACGATTGCGGGCATTGATGAAGCTGAGATTTCAGCGAAAGAAGTAGGCATTGAATTAATTACTGGAGTAGAAATTTCGACAAATTGGGAAGGGCGAGGGATCCATATTGTAGGATTAAACTTCGATAAAACTCATCCAAAAATGACCGCACTTTTGCAAAGTCAAAAAGCATTACGGGAAAAAAGAGCGGTGGAAATTGGCGATAAATTAGAAAAAGCAGGGATTCCTAATGCTTATGAAGGTGCGAAAGCTTTAGCCGATGGCGAAGTGACGCGTGCTCATTACGCACGTTATTTGGTGCAGATTGGTAAGGTATCTAATGATGGTCAGGCCTTTAAACGCTATTTAGGGCAAGGAAAATCGGCATTTGTTAAAGCTGAATGGACTGATGTTCCCACGGCGATTGAGACAATCCATGCCGCAGGCGGTGTAGCCGTTATTGCGCATCCATTGCGTTATAACATGACAGGGAAATGGGTGCGTAAGCTGATAACCGATTTTAAGGCTTGGGGCGGTGATGGCATGGAAATGGCGGATTGTGGTCAGGCAAAAGATCAGCGTCAAATGCTTGCTCGTTGGGCAAAAGAATTTGATTTACTGGGTTCGGTTGGTTCTGATTTCCATTTCCCTTGTGGTTGGGTTGAGTTAGGAAAAAATTTAGATTTAGTTGATAGCGTTATCCCAGTTTGGGAAAAATTTTAGTCAGATAGAGAATGTTCAAATAATAAATACCTGTTTCCTTGATAATAATTTATTCGGAAACAGGTATTTTTTATGGTGCAAAATATAAAAAACTGAATTTATCCTTGAGATTTTTTCTGACTATCTAATAAATAATTTGGCGGTAATTCAGGTGTAGAATCTTGTTCATCAAAGGATTCAATTTCAGGTTTGAGATAAAATTCAGCCGCTTCATGATTACTTTTCGTTTTGCCTAATAATTGTGGCTGAAGTTTTACAAAAGTACTATTCGGTGCAAGCCAAATGCCGATAAATGCTTGATTAAATTTAGCATCAAAATCGTGTTCTAAAACTGTATCATTTAAGACGAAGTAGCCTCTATCTGGTAAGGCAATATAGTTCAATATATCGTTTGGGGAAAAATCAGGAAAGGTCGCTTGCATTTCTTTTAGCCAGCTTTGAGTATCGCCATCATTAAGTTTTAAAGTTTCGATTTCTTTAATGAGCGTAATCGCAAAATTTTTTCCTTCAATGGGTTTTTCATATTTGAAAGAGAGCATTAATGGACGTTCATTTTCTTGATAAGTACCAGTTTCAGAAAACAAACCAATGGTATAAACATGGAACGGCCCCCAAGTATATTCGGCATTTCCGATGGGTTGCCAATGAGCAAAAGGTGCGGTAGAAAAAAACGTTATCATTGCCACAAAAAGGGATTTCATTTTCATAATAAATTGCCGTGAATAAAATTGTGTTGATTATAACAAACCGCATCAAAAAACAAATGAGAAACGAGTAAAAAGGCGAGTAATTTTACTCGCCTTTAATATTACTGATGTTAATTTGTGCGGTGAATTATTTTAGGCTACCCACCATATCTTCTGGGCGAACCCATTTATCAAAATCTTCGGCAGACACTAAACCTAAATTAATCGCTTCTTCACGTAATGTGGTGCCATTTTTGTGTGCGGTTTTTGCAATTTTAGCTGCATTTTCATAACCGATATGCGTATTAAGTGCGGTCACCAGCATCAATGAATTTTCAAGTTGTTGTTTAATGCGTGGATAGTTTGGCTCAATACCCACTGCACAGTGTTCATCGAAAGATACGCAAGCATCGCCCAATAATTGAGCAGATTGTAAGAAGTTTGCAATCATCACAGGGTTGAACACATTTAATTGGAAGTGACCTTGTGAACCCACAAATGCGATTGTAGTGTCATTACCAAATACTTGTGCGCAGACCATTGTCATCGCTTCACATTGAGTTGGGTTTACTTTACCTGGCATAATTGAAGAACCTGGTTCATTTTCAGGAATTAAAATTTCGCCAATTCCCGAACGAGGGCCTGATGCTAATAGACGAATATCGTTCGCAATTTTAAATAAACTCATTGCTAATTGACGTAATGCACCGTGAGTTTCAACAATTGCATCATGAGCCGCTAATGCTTCAAATTTATTATCTGCAGTGACAAACGGAAGTGCGGTGAATTTTGCAATGTAATCTGCCACTTTCACATCATAGCCTTTCGGCGTGTTCAAACCTGTGCCAACCGCAGTTCCACCCAATGCTAATTGGCTTAAATGTGGCAACGTATTTTTTAATGCTTTTAAGCCGAAATCTAATTGAGCTGCATAAGCCGAAAATTCTTGACCTAATGTGAGTGGCGTTGCATCCATTAAGTGAGTGCGGCCAATTTTTACCACATTTTTGAAGGCTTCAGATTTTGCTGCAAAAGTTTTTTGTAAACGTTCAACACAAGGAATGGTGTGCTCAACTACTTTTTTATATGCCGCAATGTGCATTGCCGTTGGGAAAGTATCATTTGAAGATTGTGATTTGTTCACATCGTCATTTGGATGAATGATTGATTTTTCGCCTAATTTTCCACCGTTTATCACATGTGCACGATTGGCAACCACTTCATTCACATTCATATTGGATTGTGTGCCAGAACCAGTTTGCCAAATAACAAGTGGGAATTGATCATCTAATTTATTTGCTAAAATTTCGTCACAAGCCTGAGCAATTAAATCACGTTTTTCAAGAGGTAATACACCTAAATCATGATTAGCAAATGCGGCTGCTTTTTTCAAATAGCCAAAAGCTTCGATAATTTCATGTGGCATTGATGCGGCTGAACCAATTTTAAAGTTATTGCGTGAACGTTCAGTTTGTGCAGCCCAGTATTTATCTGCTGGAACTTGAACTTCACCCATTGTGTCTTTTTCAATACGAAATGCCATTCTGTACTCCTATGAATTGAATGAAAATTAAAACGCAAGTGATTTTAACACTTCCGAGTTATGAGTGGAACGTAACAAAAACGTTAAAAATCAGTTTTGTGACATAGATCATAAAAGTGCGGTGGATTTTCACGCATTTGTAATGATGTATATTTAATTATTTATTTTTTAGGGTTTTTTCGTTAAAATTTTACCCTTTTTATAGGGCAAGATTGGAAAATAACGGGGCTAAAATGGCAAAAACTGCACAATTTTATATTCTTACGGAAAATTGTACTTTAACTGTCGAAGAAATAGCCTGTAATCTTGCTGCTTCAATATGGCGTTCAGGGAAAAAAGTACTAATTAGTTGCGAAAGTGAGGCTCAAGCGCTAGAGATTGACGAGCGTTTGTGGCAACGAGATCCTAATGAATTTGTTCCACATAATTTATCGGGTGAGGCAACACAATATCCCACACCGATTGAGATTTCATGGCTTGGAAAACGAAATTTACAACGCCGCGATTTGTTAATCAATTTGCAACAAGAAATCCCAGATTTTAGCCATAGTTTTACCCAAATTATTGATTTTGTACCGAAAGATGATGCGTTAAAAACACAAGCTCGAGAACGTTATAAACAATTACGTCTGCAAGGTTGGAATCTTTCTACTGAAAACGTGGGTTAATAAATGAACGATATTACCTTTTATCAACGCTTTGAAGCCGATATTCTCGCAGGACGTAAAACCATCACCATTCGAGATAAATCCGAAAGCCATTTTAAAGCAGGTGATATCTTATGTGTTGGTCGATTTGAAGATAATCAATATTTCTGCACGATTGAAGTGTTAAGTGTGTCACCGATTACGCTTGATGAACTGACGGAACAACATGCCGCTCAGGAAAATATGGGATTGGAAGAATTGAAAGAGGTGATTCGGGGGATTTATCCGAATGAGATTATCTTTTGGGTAATTCAATTTAGCTTAAAGGAGTATTTTAATGAAGAAAAGTGCGTTAGAGAAATTATTATCACTGATAGAAAATTTAACTAATCAAGAATTTAAACAGGCAACTAATAGTTTAATCTCATTTATTTATAAATTGAATAGAAATGAGGTTATTGAATTGGTTAGATCTATTGGAATACTTCCTGAGGCAATAAAACCAAGTTCTACACAAGAGAAGTTATTCTCAAAAGCAGGAGATATTGTATTAGCTAAAGCTTTTCAATTACTTAATCTGAACTCAAAACCATTAGAACAGAGAGGTAATGCTGGAGATGTGATAGCACTCTCTAAAGAATTTAATTACGGCTTAGTTGCTGATGCTAAATCTTTTCGACTTAGTCGTACTGCTAAAAATCAAAAAGATTTTAAAGTAAAAGCGTTAAGTGAATGGCGAGAAGATAAGGATTATGCAGTATTAACAGCACCATTTTTTCAATATCCTACAACTAAAAGTCAAATTTTTAAGCAATCGTTAGATGAAAATGTTTTGTTATTTAGTTGGGAACATTTAGCTATATTATTACAGTTAGATTTAGAGGAAACTAATATTTTTTCTTTTGAGCAATTATGGAACTTTCCCAAAAAGCAAAGTAAAAAAACATCTGTATCTGATTCTGAAAATAATTTTATGAGAGATTTTAATAAATACTTTATGGATTTATTTAAAATAGATAAAGATACTTTAAATCAACTTCTTCAAAAAGAGATCAATTTTATTGAAGAAAGATCCTTGATAGAAAAGGAATATTGGAAAAAACAAATAAATATTATAAAAAATTTTACAAGAGAAGAAGCCATAGAAGCATTATTGAAAGATATAAATATGTCTTCAAAAATAGAAACTATTGATAGTTTTATTAAAGGGATAAAAAGTAATGATAGACTGTATTTATAATTCTGATTCTATTTTTGAAATAAAAAAATTGGATAGTAATTCTATTCATGCAATTATCTCTGATATTCCTTATGGAATTGATTATGATGATTGGGATATATTGCATTCCAATACTAATAGAGCATTAGGAGGAACATCTTCAGCTCAACACAAAACATCATTGTTTAAACGAAGAGGTAAACCATTAAATGGTTGGTCAGAGGCTGATAAGAAAAGACCGCAAGAGTATCAAGAGTGGGTTGAAAGTTGGTCTAATGAATGGTTTAGAGTATTAAAGTCAGGAAGTTCAGTCTTTGTTTTTGCAGGAAGACAATTTGCACACAGAGTTGTTGTTGCGTTTGAAAATAGTGGTTTTACTTTCAAAGATATGTTGAGTTGGGAAAAAGACAAAGCTCCACATAGAGCACAAAGAATTTCTTGTGTGTTTGAACGTCGAGGCGATATTGCTAATACTAATAAATGGGTTGGTTGGAGAGTTGCTAATTTACGACCTTTATTTGAGCCTATTTTATGGTTTCAAAAACCATATAAAACTGGCAGTACATTAGCTGATAATTTAATCAAACATGAAGTTGGAGCTTGGAATGAAAATTCGTTAACTCATTGGAATATACAACAAGGAGCTTTAAATCATTCTAATATACTAAAAGTAAGAATAACTTCTGAGGATAAAGGTTATCATGTTGCTCAAAAACCACTTAATCTAATGAAATTGCTTATTGATTTAGTAACAAAAGAAGAACAAATTGTATTAGATCCTTTTGCTGGTAGTGGTACCACATTATTAGCCGCTAAAGAATTAAATAGACATTTCATTGGATATGAGAAAAATAATGGAATATATAATATTGCAGTTAATCGTTTAGGGATAGAAAAAAATAACAGCTTTTATAATAAAGAGAAAAATAAATGACACAAAAATTCGAAATGGTAGACCGTTTTAATCCGTCTGCGGTAGAACAAGCCCTTTATCAACATTGGGAAGAGAGCGGTTATTTTAAACCGTCTGAAAATGAAAATGCGCCGAGCTATTGCATTGCAATTCCGCCGCCGAACGTAACAGGTTCTCTACACATGGGGCATGCTTTCCAACAAACCTTAATGGATACCTTAATCCGTTTTAACCGTATGGAAGGGCATAACACCTTATGGCAAGCGGGGACAGACCACGCAGGTATTGCGACCCAAATGGTGGTGGAACGTAAAATTGCGGCTGAAGAAGGCAAAACTCGCCACGATTATGGTCGCGAAGCGTTCATCAATAAAATTTGGGATTGGAAAGCCTATTCAGGTGGCACAATCAGCCAACAAATGCGCCGTTTAGGGAACTCAATCGACTGGGAACGTGAGCGTTTCACGATGGACGATGGTTTATCGAATGCAGTAAAAGAAGTGTTTGTTCGTTTGCACGAAGAAGGGTTGATTTACCGTGGCAAACGCTTGGTAAACTGGGATCCAAAACTTCACACCGCAATTTCTGATTTAGAAGTTGAAAATAAAGAGAGCAAAGGTTCCCTTTGGCATTTCCGCTATCCGTTAGCTAACGATGCAAAAACGGCAGATGGTAAAGATTATTTAGTGGTGGCAACCACGCGTCCAGAAACTATGTTGGGCGATACGGCGGTTGCGGTGCATCCAGAAGATGAGCGTTATCAATCTTTAATCGGTAAAACTGTGGTTCTGCCGTTGGCAAACCGTGAAATTCCAATTATTGCCGATGAATATGTGGATCGTGAATTCGGTACAGGTGTCGTGAAAATCACCCCAGCACACGATTTCAACGACTATGAAGTGGGTAAACGTCATAATTTACCAATGGTAAATGTATTGACGCTGAACGCAAATATTCGTGATGAAGCGGAAATTATCGGTACTGACGGCAAACCACTTGCTGGCTATGAAGCGACAATTCCTTCGGATTACCGTGGCTTAGAACGTTTTGCTGCACGCAAGAAAATCGTGGCAGATTTTGAAGCACTGGGTTTATTAGACGAAATTAAACCACACGATTTGAAAGTGCCTTATGGCGACCGTGGCGGTGTGCCAATTGAGCCGATGCTAACCGACCAATGGTATGTAAGCGTAAAACCACTTGCTGATGTGGCAATTAAAGCGGTGGAAGATGGCGAAATCCAATTCGTGCCGAAACAATACGAAAACCTTTACTTCTCTTGGATGCGTGATATTCAAGATTGGTGTATTTCTCGCCAACTTTGGTGGGGACACCGCATTCCAGCGTGGTATGACGCGGAAGGCAATGTTTATGTTGCGCGTAACGAAGAAGAAGTGCGGTCAAAATATAACTTAGATTCTGCGGTTGAACTGAAACAAGATGAAGACGTGCTAGATACGTGGTTCTCATCAGGTTTATGGACGTTCTCTACCTTAGGTTGGCCAGAGCAAACTAAAGAGCTCAAAATGTTCCACCCAACGGATGTGTTAATCACTGGTTTCGACATCATCTTCTTCTGGGTTGCACGTATGATTATGTTTACGATGCACTTCATAAAAGATGAAAACGGCAAACCACAAGTACCATTCAAAACCGTGTATGTAACAGGCTTGATCCGTGATGAACAAGGTCAAAAAATGTCGAAATCGAAAGGTAACGTGCTTGACCCAATCGATATGATTGACGGTATTAGCCTTGAAGATTTACTTGAAAAACGTACTGGCAACATGATGCAGCCGCAATTAGCAGAGAAAATTGCTAAAGCAACGCGCAAAGAATTTGCTGAAGGTATTGCGGCTCACGGTACAGATGCATTGCGTTTCACATTAGCGGCATTGGCCTCAAACGGTCGTGACATTAACTGGGATATGAAACGTTTAGAGGGCTACCGTAACTTCTGTAACAAATTATGGAATGCAAGCCGTTTCGTCTTAACGAATGAAAAATTAGATTTAAGCCAAGGCGAGATCGAATTCTCATTAGCGGATCGTTGGATTCAATCTGAATTCAATCGCACAGTGGAAACTTTCCGTAATTCATTAAGCCAATATCGTTTCGACCTTTGTGCCAATGCGATTTATGAGTTTACTTGGAACCAATTCTGCGACTGGTATTTAGAATTGACTAAACCAGTATTTGCAAATGGCAATGCAGCACAAATCCGTGCGGCAAGCCAAACTTTGGTTCACGTGTTAGAGAAATTATTACGTTTAGCCCATCCGCTCATTCCATTTATTACCGAAGAAATTTGGCAAAAAGTAAAAGGATTTGTGAGCATTACGGCTGACAGCATTATGTTGCAACCTTTCCCACAAGTGGAAGAAAACGGCTTTGATCTAGAGGCAGAAGCTGAAATTGAGTGGTTAAAAGAAGTGATCGTTGCGGTGCGTAATATCCGTGCGGAAAGCAACATCGCACCAAGCAAAGGCTTAGATCTGTTATTCCGTAATTTAAGTGCAGAAAATGCAAAAATTCTCGAAAAACAGACCGCTCTTTTAAAAGCCATGGCGAAATTAGACAACGTTCAAGTGTTAGCCGCAAACGAAACCGCACCACTTGCAGTAGCGAAACTCGTGGGCAATGCTGAATTGCTCGTGCCAATGGCAGGCTTTATCAATAAAGAAGCAGAGCTTGCCCGTTTAACCAAAGAGATTGAAAAATATCAAAACGAAGTTAAACGTATCGAAAACAAACTTAGCAATGAAGCTTTCGTGGCTAAAGCACCTGAAGCGGTGATTGCAAAAGAACGCGAAAAACAAGCGGAATACCAATCTGGATTAGAAAAAATCCAAGAGCAGTATAAAGCGATTGAGGCGTTGTAACAAAACATAAAAAGTAGGCATTATGCCTACTTTTTATTTTTGATTTAGTCCTAAAAAATCTCCAACTTCATGTTCGAGTTGGCTCATTGTGATCAGAGCCTCTTGGATTTTCTTAGCTTCATCTTCATCAATAACACTCATTGCAAAGCCCACATGAACAAGCACCCATTTGCCAAGTAAATCGGCTGGATTTCCCGTGCAGACTAGTGAAATATTTACTTCACGTTGTACGCCACATACATCTACTGTGGCAAGTTGAAGAGAATTTTCATCAATTTTGACAATTTGATCGGAACGCCTAAACACATAATATTTTTACTCCTATTAGTATTTAAGCTGAAATATAGTTTTTTTACTATTAGGTAGAATAAATTATTACGATCTGGATCAACAGTTGCGCATTTCGGGTTATTTAGTGATTTCTATGTTATTAAAATTAATAAATATTATTAAAAACTAACCGCACTTTTTCTTGATCTTTTACTCCCGCAGAACTTTCTACTCCAGAATTAATATCCAAGCCTAAGCAACCTTGCTGAATGGCTTGTTCCACATTATTTGGTGAAATGCCGCCAGCTAAAATAATCTTGTGTTTAAGATTTTCAGGAATTAATGACCAATCAAAGGTTTTACCCGTGCCACCTTGTTGGTTCGCTGTTTGGCTATCAAAAATATAACGATCCACATTCAAATCATCTGTAAAATCAACCGCACTTTGGGCTTCAGTATTGACCGAAATCGCTTTCCAGATTTGCGTGTTTTTTGGTAGTTGTTGGCGAAGTGCGGTAATAAATGCCTCAGTTTCTGCACCATGTAATTGCACCGCATAAAGCTGTAATTGGTTGGCTATTTTGACGATAAAGTCAATTTCTTGATTCTGAAAAACACCAACAAATCGAAGTGGTGCAGCGGTTACTAATTCTTGCGCTTGACGTAAACTCACACAACGTTTTGAATGTTCTACGAAGATTAATCCGCCGTAAAGTGCGCCGTTTTCGTAAACGATTTTGACATCTTGCACGCGTGTTAAACCACATACTTTATTTTCTCCAAAAATCACCGAGCGAACCGCATTATTCAAATCTTGGTTGCCCATTAAGCTGCTCCCAATTAAGAAACCATGTGCCACTTTTTGTAATTGATGAATTTGCTTGCGATTGTAAATGCCTGATTCGCTAATAATACGTACATCAGCAGGGATACGATCTGAGAATTTTTCAGTGAGTTCAACAACACGATTTAAATCCACAGTTAAATCGTGCAAGTTACGATTATTGACACCAATAATTTTCGCACCAAGCGCAAGGGCGCGTTCAAATTCTTCTTCATTACTGGTTTCTGTCAATACGCCCATGCCAAGAGAATGTGAAAGATCTGCCAGCACACGATAAGTTTCATCATTTACCACGGAAAGCATTAATAAAATCGCATCCGCTTGATAGTAGCGAGCAAGGTAAACCTGATATTCGCTGATCATAAAATCTTTGCAAAGAACAGGTTGGCTCACGATATCTCGAACTAAAGGCAAGAACTCAAAATTACCTTGGAAGTATTTTTCATCTGTCAGCACAGATATAGCGGACGCATAATGTTTATAGACATTGGCGATTTCTTCTAAATTAAATTCAGCACGAATTAACCCCTTAGAAGGAGAGGCTTTTTTACATTCCAAAATATAAGTGGGCTTTTGATGCGCGCCTTTTGCTAATGCATCATAAAAAGAGCGGTCAGATTTTTGAATGTTTTGTTTAAACTGAGAAAGGGGAAATTCCTTTTCTTTTGCTTTAACCCATTGTGCTTTGTCTAAGACGATTTTTTGTAGCACCGTAGCAGAGTCAATAGGTTTTGTGAAATCTTGGGTAATCATAGTTTTCTTCTAGTTGTAGTTATAGCAACATTAATATTTCGTTAAGTTTTGTAGTGTTTCAAACGCTTTACCAGATGCGAGATGGGCTAACACATTTTGCACATTTTGTTTTAAATCATTGTAACCGAATAATTTTAATAATAATGCTGTATTTGCTGCGACAGCATTTGCGTGTTCAGCTTTTCCTTTGCCTTGTAAAAGTGCGGTGAGTATTTGGGCATTTTCTTGCGGTTCCCCCCCACGAAGGCTTTCGAGAGATTGTGTTTTTAAGCCAAAATCTTCAGGCGTTAAAGTGAAATATTCAATTTTGCCATTTTTAATTTCTGCCACTTGTGTTTCGCCGTGTAATGCGACTTCATCTAAGCCAGAACCATGTACAACAAAGGAATATTGATGTTCTAAGGCAACCGCAGTTTCAGCATAGGTTTTCACTAATTCAGGCACATATACGCCAAGTAAATGATAAGTTGGGCGAGCAGGATTGATAAGCGGCCCTAAAATATTAAAGATAGTGCACGTTTTTAAAGATGCACGGACTGGTGCAACATGGCGGAAACCAGAATGATATTGTTGAGCAAATAAAAAGCAGACACCAATTTCATCTAATGCTTGTCGAGCTTGCTCTGGTGTGACGTTCACATTAACGCCAAGTGCCGTTAATACATCACTGGCACCTGATTTACTTGATACGCTACGATTGCCATGTTTTGCTATCTTTGCTCCCATCGATGCTGCAACAATGGCACTAGCTGTAGAAATATTAATAGTGTTTTGACCATCGCCTCCTGTTCCTACAATATCCGCAAAAGGGTAGTCTGGATATGGAAATGCTTTAGCATTTTGTAAGGATGCTGATACCGCACCACTTAATTCATCAATGCTGACACCACGTACTTTTAACGCAATCAGCATAGCTACAATTTGTTCGTTATTGAGTTCTCCTTGCATAATGGCGTTAAAAATGACCGCACTTTCTGCTTTATTGAGTGTTTGTCCGTTGTAAAGTTGTTCTAAAAGTTGTTCGTGTTGCATAGTCTATTCCTGTTTTTATTTGTATGTGGATTTGTTAATTTTCTATATTTTATTAAACATAAATATCGTAATCTAAATCGCGCGCTTCATCGCCTGTCATTCCACGGAATCCCCAGCAATGTGCAGGCTGTTCTTTAATCGTAATTTCCACATCGTGAGCTCGAATGCCGAGTTTGTACTCTAGCTCGCTAAACAGCATTTTTATCAAGCGTTTTTTCGTACCTTCCATACGACCAGCCATCAGGTTAATTTCGATGACCGTGTAATCATCGCTGCGGTCAAAAGGGTAGTAAAAATCCTCTTTTTCTAAGCACAAAAAACGAATCGCGTGTTTGCCTTTTGGAATGTCTAAGCCGAGATGGAGGCTGTTATAAATTACTTCCGCAAGTTTTTCACGACGTGGTGAAAGTTTGGATTTAAGTCCGAATACAGTGATCATATTTTCTCCTATAAAGTGCGGTTAAAAATTACCGCACTTTTTTCTGTCTTATCTATTTAACAACCATTCAATTGATTGTTGTAATAATTGTGAACCTTGCACAGTTAAAATACTCTCAGGATGGAATTGAAATGCGCAAATGGGTAAATCACGATGACGAATTGCCATAATAATGCCATTATATTCCGCATTGACGACAAATTCTTGTGGTAAATTTTGTCCCATTAAAGAATGATAACGCGCCACAGGCATTGGATTAGCAAGATCTTTAAACATGGCTTCGTTATCATGAGTGATACGAGAAACTTTACCATGCAATACTTCGCCAGCGTGAACAACCTTACCACCAAAAGCTTGAATCAACGCTTGATGCCCTAAACAAATTCCAATAATCGGTACTTGATTTTTTAAACGTTCGATCAATGGCAGTAAAATCCCTGCTTCTGATGGCGTTCCTGGCCCAGGAGAAAGCGCAAGAATGGTATCAGGTGTATTAAGTGCGGTTTCTATCAGTTTTTCTAAGTCGCAGTCATTGCGATAAATTGTGACGTTGTGACCTAATACACGAAATTGATCCACAAGATTGTAAGTAAAGGAATCGAAGTTATCTAAAAATAAAATATTAGCCATAATAATTCTTCCTTATTTTGCTTGTGTATTAACTTGACGAATTGCTTTTAAGACAGCTGCGGCTTTGTGGCGTGTTTCATCGGCTTCCATTTGTGGATCAGAATCCAATACTTCGCCGCAACCTGCTTGCACATGGGCTACCCCATTTTGTACGAAAGCAGAACGGATCACGATACAGGTATCAAAATGACCATCAGAGGTGAGATAACCCACCGCACCACCGTAACTATGGCGTTTTTGTTGCTCAAATTGATAAATAAGCTGCATTGCTTTGATTTTTGGCGCACCAGTTAATGTGCCCATATTCATACAGGCTTGATAGGCGTGAAGCGCATCTAACTCAGGGCGTAATTTACCCACCACGCGAGAGACCAAATGCATGATGTGAGAATAGCGATCCACTTGCATTAATTCTGCCACTTTACGGGTACCACTTTGGCAAACTCGAGCAATGTCGTTACGCGCTAAATCAACTAACATTAAATGTTCCGCTTGTTCTTTGTGATCAAGGCGAAGTTCTAGTTCTAAACGAGCATCCAATTCAGGATCGATATTGCCGTGAGCATCAAAACCACGAGGGCGTGAACCTGCGATGGGGTAAATTTCTAACTGACGATTTTCTGGTTCATATTTCAACGCACTTTCTGGCGATGCACCAAACAAAATAAAGTTTTCATCATTCATATAGAACATATAAGGGCTTGGATTATTTTGTTTGAGTTGAGCATAACTGGCTAATGTATTCGGGCAAGCAAGGGAAAAACGACGAGAGGGTACAATTTGGAAGACATCACCAATGTTAATGTGGTATTTTAAGGCTTTTACAATGCCAGTAAATTCAGGATCGTTAAAGTTTGTTTTAACTTCATCACTTGCTGCTTTAATAGAAAGAACATTATCAATATTTTTTAGTTTTTGTGCGATAGAAAGCGAGGTTTTCGCAATATTGACTTGTTCTTCTTGAGCAAAACAGAAACTTTTGAGTGTTGCTTGTTGATTTTGATGATCGATGGTGATGAGGTGTTCGGCAAGATAGAAACTGTAATCAGGGCAGTTGATACCATCATGTTGTAATGTAATGCCATCCATTGGAATGAAATTTGCGACGAGATCGTAAGCAAATAATCCGCCTAAGAAAATAGGCGTTTGGCTATGTTGATAAAAAGTAGAAACAACACGTAGCCCATCAAAAATAGTGGCAGATTGTAATTTGCTATCTTCATCGAGTTGATTATCAAGTGGCGAAAATTGTATAGAAAATTCTTCTTCAAAATTGACCGCACTTACTTTCCCAAGTGCGGTTAATTTTGGATGAATTTCTTTTAAAACTTGTTTTCCATTCTCATTTAATGCTTTAAATGTGACGTTGTGACCTAAGCAAGTTATTTTAACCGCCGCATTGACTAAGATAAGGCTTTGTAAACTGTTTTTACTCCCGATTTCGGCAGAATCGAGTAGAAGAGAATTTGAATTTGGTTGGCAAAGTGTATTAAAAATAGCGGTGGTGTCAGCATAATAGGGAATGGGTTGCGCTGTCACTGCAATAAAGGCTTGAGCTTGAATATTCATATTTATTTATCCTTTTGGAAATTTTGTACTATTAAACTAGTGCAAAAGGAATAAGTCAAGCCTGATTTTAATTTTTTATGTTTTTTGATTAAAAAATGGGTTTTTTATTCCTTTGCCCAAGGGCGACCTTCATAATATTCTATATTTTGCTGATTTATCACTTCTAATATTTTTGCAGAAATATTATTGTTATCTTCATCTGACAAAGATAATTGAGGAAAAACACGACGATAAGGTAAGCAATATGTTTTGATAAGATTGGAAATAAAGATTACGCTCTGTAATTATCTAATAGAAAATATTTTTAGAAAATTTGGAATTAAAATAATCTGGCAGACACATTATTTTAAATAAAAGCTCTGCCAGATTTGATCATCTATAATTAGGCTTTGGTAGCGAGATTACCTAAATCCTTATCGATTAAGAACAAGCTTTTGCCATCTTCTCCAAGAAGATTTAATTTATCTAAAATACTACTAAATAATTTTTCTTCTTCATGTTGTTCTTCCACATACCATTGTAAGAAATTAAATGCAGAGTAGTCTTTTTCTTCAAAGGTTTTACCTACTAATTCATTGATTTTACTGGTAATTAATTTTTCATGCTCATAGGTAGTTTCAATTACTTCTTTTAATGATTTATATTCATGTGCAGGTGCTTCAATTGCAGAAATTACAGCACGTGAGCCAGTTTCATTTAAATAAGTAAATAATTTACGCATATGTTGCATTTCTTCAGCTGCATGAACTGATAAGAATTTTGCCGTGCCTTCAAAGCCTTGCTGATCGCACCAAGCACTCATTTGTAAATATAAATTAGAAGAATAAAACTCTAAATTCATTTGATCGTTTAATAGTTTTACTACATTTTCTGATAACATATTATTTTCTCCTATCTATTCCAAAGTTGCGAGTTCACGATCAATAAAGAATAATCCTTTGCCATCTTCGCCAACAAGATTAAATCTATCAATAATTCCACTAAATAATTTTTCTTCTTCATGCTGTTCTGCTACATACCACTGCAAAAAGTTAAAAGCAGAGTAGTCTTTGCTTTCAAAAGTAACTTCAACTAATTCATTGATTTTTGAAGTGACTAATTTTTCATGTTCTAAAGTTATTTCAAAAACTTCTCTTAATGAAGAATAATCATTTTTAGGTGCATCAATTTTTCCTAAAAGAGGCATACCGCTAGTTTCACTTACGTAATTAAACAGTTTTTGCATATGTTCTAATTCTTCATCAGCATGACGAAGTAAGAAGGCAGCAGCCCCCTCATAACCGTGTTTTGAACACCATGCACTCATTTGTAAGTAAACATTAGAAGAGTAGAACTCTAAATTAATTTGGTCGTTCAGCTTGTTTATGATTATTTGATTAAGCATAACTAATTCCTTTCCATTTTGATTGATAAAATGCAATAAAGCGTAATTTGCGGCAATCATTTTAAATTCACAAATGATAATTGCAAGTTTTTTATCAAAAAAATTTTATATAACTCATTAATTTTAAAAAGAAAAATAAAAAACAATTATTATCATTTACATAATTCTATATAAATTAAATATGACGTTGTCACAATGAAACTAACAAATTTTAAATTAGTATTAGATATGCCTTTATTTTCCTCCTTAGATTTGGATGAAAATTTAGATTATCGAGTAAGCATGAAAGAGTTCATACCCATTTTCAGCCTAAGCCCAATAACTATTTGCATATCTGTCACGCAAAGTCCTATTTAGCTTTGGTTTGCAAAATTTATTTCTTATTGCACATAGGAGCCTGAAACTTTAGGCAAAAATCCAGCAGATTGACACAAAGTAAAAGGCATCATTCATTAAGTTTCGGCTGCGTATAATCATTCTGCTGAGTTTTCACTGTGTCAAATCTGAGTGTAGAAAATGACATTGAAAGGTGATAAAACCAAATTCTTTAACGATAAATAATGGCTGCGGTAAACGCCAAAAACTCTATTACATCCGAATTGCTTGTGACTTTTCAGATGTGGAAATTTCTTATAACTACTTTCTTTTGATTATCCATTTAAAATTTTTCATATTGTCATCAAACTGTCACAATTATTTTCTACACTTCGCTACGCAATCTAAATAACACTCAAGGAGAATTTGTTATGTTTATGCATAAAATGAAAAAAAATCTTATTATCGTTTTAACCTTAGGTACGTTACCTTTCGCTCAAGCTAATAGCATCACTGGTGCTGGAGCGTCTTTCCCTTATCCAATTTATGCGAAGTGGGCATCTTTATATGAGAAAGAAACTGGGAATAAAGTTAATTATCAATCCATCGGTTCGGGCGGCGGACAACAGCAAATTATTGCAAAAACGGTTGATTTTGGTGCCTCTGACGATCCAATGAAATCCGAATTATTACAACAACACCAACTAGTCCAATTCCCTGCGGTTATCGGTGGTATAGTGCCTGTTGTTAATTTGCCTGAAATTAAATCTGGTAAATTAAAGTTATCAGGTAAGCTGTTAGCAGAAATCTTCCTTGGTAAAATTAAAAAATGGAACGATCCTGCCTTAGTTGCATTAAATCCAACGCTTCCTTTACCAAATAAAAACATTATTGTGATTCATCGTTCAGACGGCTCTGGAACAACATTTGGCTTCACTAATTATCTATCTAAAATTTCGAACGATTGGAAAAATCAAGTTGGTGAAGGTAAATCAGTGAAGTGGTTAACAGGTCAAGGTGGAAAGGGGAATGAGGGAATTGCTTCTTATGTTCGCCAAATGAAATACTCCATTGGTTATGTTGAGTATGCCTATGCCAAACAAAATCAGCTTGCTTGGATTTCATTACAAAATCAAGCAGGGCAATTTGTACAGCCTTCTAATGAAAGTTTCATGGCAGCTGCAAGTCACGCAAAATGGCACGAAAAGGCGGGAATGGGTGTTATATTAACTAATGAAACGGGGGAAAAATCTTGGCCAATTACGGCAGCGAGTTTTATTTTATTAAATAAATATTCTGACAATCCTGAAACAACTAAAAATGTATTAGCCTTTTTTGATTGGGCATTCTCAAGAGGGCAAGATGCGGCAACTGAATTAGATTATGTGCCAATTCCTGCTGATGTGGTAACTACCATTAAAAGTCAATGGAAAACAGAGCTAAAACAATAAAATCTCTTTATTTTATACCGCACTTTATACAAAACCTGGCACTTGACATTAATAAAGTGCGGTTATCTTAAATAATTTTGGAAAATACTTATGCTCACAAAAAGTCGGAAATATTTTAATCAAACATGGATTGAATCATTATTCAAACACACTACGGAATTTTTTGCTTTGCTTGTGTTTATTTTGCTTGCTGCTATTTTAATTTCTTTAGTCATAGGAAGTTGGGAGAGTATTAAACGTTTTGGTGGGAGTTTTCTATTAGAAACATATTGGGACCCTGTACAAGAACAATATGGGGCAATTATTCCTATTTTAGGTACGCTTATTACGGCGGGTATCGCATTATTTATCGCAGTACCCATTTCATTTGGTATTGCTATTTTTTTAACGGAGCTAGCTCCCAATTGGCTAAAACGTCCTATAAGCATTGCAATTGAAATGCTAGCTGCAATTCCTTCTATTATTTACGGAATGTGGGGGTTGTTTGTTTTTGTTCCATTATTTCAAGAACATATTCAGCCAGTACTAATTGACAATTTGGGGAATTTACCTGGATTAGAATTATTTTTTTCTGGCGTACCTTTTGGTGTTGGTTTATTTACGGCAGGATTAGTGCTTGCCATAATGATCATTCCTTTTATTGCATCCGTAATGCGGGATGTCTTTAGTATAGTACCACCAATGTTAAAAGAAGGTGCTTATGGATTAGGTGCAACCACTTGGGAAGTGGTTCGACAAGTGATTGTACCACACACTAGAATAGGGCTTGTTGGGAGTGTGATGCTAGGATTGGGAAGAGCATTGGGCGAAACAATGGCTATCACTTTTATTATAGGTAATTCGTTTCAATTGCCTAATTCCTTATTTTCACCTTCTACCTCAATCGCATCTGCTATTGCTAACGAATTTAATGAAGCAGGTGGATTACAAAAATCTGCATTGATGGAATTAGGATTACTTCTCTTTGTTATCACAACTATGGTATTGATTTTATCAAGATTAATGATTACAAAAATGCAACAAACAAAAGGGAAATAAGATGAAAACTAATCAAAACTTGCGTTTTTATTGGCGTAAAACACACAATAAATTAATGTTAGGGCTTTCCTATATTTCAGTCATTATCGGCTTATTTTGGTTGTGTTGGATATTATTCACTCTAATTACCAAAGGCATTCCAGCTTTATCAATTGATTTATTCACACAATCTACCCCTGCCCCTAATGAAAAAGGGGGATTGTTAAATGCACTGATTGGTTCGTTTTTTATTGTCGGTGCGGGTACATTGATAGGCACGCCTATAGGGGTATTGGCAGGAACGTATTTGGCAGAATATGGTCGTTATAGCCGTTTCGCACAAATTACCCGTTTTCTTAATGATATTCTTCTTTCTGCCCCTTCTATTATTATTGGTTTGTTTGTTTACAGCTTATATGTATCAAAAATCGAGCATTTTTCAGGGTGGGCTGGAGCATTCGCATTAGCTTTATTGCTTATTCCTATCGTGGTACGCACTACGGACAATATGTTATTACTTGTACCAAATAATTTACGTGAAGCAGCGGCAGCTCTTGGTTGCTCTCAATGGCAAGTTATTATGATGATTTGTTATCGAGCAGCTAAATCAGGGATTTTAACTGGCGTGCTATTAGCAGTTGCCCGAATTTCAGGAGAAACTGCACCGCTATTATTTACCGCTCTGTCTAATCAATTTCTATCTTGGAATATGAATGAACCTATCGCAAATTTACCTGTAGTTATTTATCAATATGCAGCAAGTCCTTTTACAGATTGGAATAATCTAGCTTGGGCAGGTGCAGCTCTAATAACATTATTTGTGCTTTGCTTAAACATTTTCACTCGACTCTTCTTTCAACATAAAAAATAATGAGGCAATATGATTAGTCTACAAGAAACCAAAATAGCTGTGCAAAATCTAAATTTCTACTATGAGGATTTTCATGCATTAAAAAACATTAATTTACGTATCGCTAAGAATAAAGTGACCGCCTTTATTGGTCCTTCAGGTTGCGGTAAATCTACTTTATTGCGGAGTTTTAATCGGATGTTTGAACTATATCCAAATCAAAAAGCTACTGGTGAAATTAATTTAGACGGTGAAAATTTACTCACAACAAAGATGGATATTTCTCTGATTCGTGCTAAGGTTGGTATGGTTTTCCAAAAACCAACGCCATTTCCAATGTCGATTTATGATAATATTGCATTCGGTGTTCGTTTGTTTGAAAAATTATCAAAAGAAAAGATGAATGAACGAGTAGAATGGGCATTGACTAAGGCCGCTCTTTGGAATGAAGTGAAAGATAAATTACATAAAAGCGGAGATAGTTTATCTGGCGGACAACAGCAACGCTTGTGCATTGCTCGAGGGATTGCTATTAAACCTAGTGTGTTGTTGTTAGATGAACCTTGTTCGGCATTAGATCCTATTTCGACTATGAAAATTGAAGAACTCATTACGGAGTTAAAACAAGATTATACTGTGGTTATAGTAACTCATAATATGCAACAAGCTACACGTTGCTCCGACTATACGGCATTTATGTATTTGGGTGAATTAGTTGAATTTGGTCAAACACAACAAATTTTTGATAGACCCAAGATACAACGTACAGAAGATTATATTCGTGGTAAAATGGGGTAGTTATTCTGAGCTCTCTCTTATTAAAAAGTAAAAGTTTGGTGAGAATGTATTATTTCTCACTTCACTTTTATGCCATAAATCAAATGAAGGAGTATTATGACGAGAAAAATTCTGATAGTTGAAGATGAATGTGCAATCCGTGAAATGATCACACTGTTTTTATCTCAAAAATACTATGATGTGATTGAAGCGAGCGATTTCAAAACAGCGATAAACAAGATAAAAGAAAATCCTAAACTAATATTATTGGATTGGATGCTACCTGGTCGTTCAGGTATACAATTTATACAGTATATTAAAAAGCAAGAAAGCTATGCTGCGATTCCCATTATTATGCTCACAGCTAAAAGTACAGAAGAAGATTGTATTGCCTGTTTAAATGCAGGGGCTGATGACTACATCACTAAACCCTTTTCACCTCAAATTTTATTAGCTCGCATTGAGGCAGTATGGAGGAGAATTTATGAACAACAAAGTCAATTTATACAAATCGATGAACTTTCCATTGATGAAAATGCTCAGAGAGTGTTTTTCCAACAGCAGGAAATTAATTTAAGTAGTACAGAATTTAAATTGTTACATTTTTTTATGAGGCACCCTGAAAAAGTTTATTCTAGAGAACAATTGTTAAATCGTATTTGGCATAATGATCTAGAAGTTGAATATCGCACTGTTGATAGCTATATTCGCCGTTTACGCCGTAATTTAGCCCCTTTTCAATGTGAACATTACATCCAAACAGTTCGAGGATCTGGTTATCGATTTTCTAGTTATTTACGAGATAAACAATGAAAAAAATATTGAATTTTATTGTTGAAATAAATTTGGCAATCATTATTTCCTTATTTACTTCTGATTTTATTCTTTGGTTTGCAATAATACTTTTATTAATTTTAGCTTGGCATCATATTAATGAATATCGTTTACTCAAATATCTCAATTTAAAGCAAGATAATAAATTCTCTTTATTACAATTAGGAACATTCTCTCAAACTGAAGCCTACCATCGTCATCAAATTTACAAAGAAAAATGTGCAAGTTTACGTTTGTTATCTCAAATAAATAAAAATATTAAGTATTTACCAGATGCAATTATTATCTGTCAGCATAATGGTAATATTTCTTGGTGTAATTCAATTGCGCAACAGATGTTTGATTTTTGTTGGAATAAAAAAGTCCAGAAAAATATTTTTGATGTTATTTTTTATGAACAATTTAAACATTATTTTTTCAGTCAAAAAAAAAGACGACCGTTAGTACTATTAACTTATAATCAACGTTATATTGAGGTGCAGTCGCACGCTTATAATTCTCATATGATTTTAGTTATCGCTCGAGATATTACAGATATGATTCATTTACTTAATTCACGCCAAAAATTCTTGAGTAATATTAATCACGAGCTACGTACTCCATTAACCGTATTACAAGGTTACTTAGAAATTCTTGCAGATAATAATATTCAGAACCCTCTACAAAAAAAGGCTATTTTTGCAATGCAAGAGCAAAGCCAACGAATGGAACATCTATTACAACAATTTAATTTTTTAGCAAAAATAGAAACAACTTCAGATAAGGATTTTCGTAAATTTGATATGTCAGCCATGATAAATTCTTTAAGAAAAGATACAGATATATTAAATACTTATAATCATCACATTGAGTTTATTATTCAGCCTAATATCATTATTTTTGGAAATGAATCTCAACTAAGAAGTGCCGTTTCAAATTTAATTTATAATGCTATTAAGCATTCTGGTAAACAGTGTCATATTCAAATTAAATGGGAAACTTGTGAACAGGGTATTAAATTTAACGTGATAGATAATGGTGTTGGCATATCACCACAGCATATTCCACATTTAACAGAACGTTTTTATAGAGTTGATGAATCTCGTAGCCATTTAACTGGTGGAAGTGGTTTAGGACTAGCTATTGTGAAGCATACTTTATTACAATATCATTCTCATTTAAATATTGAAAGCACTGAAACGAAGGGTAGTAGTTTTTCGTTTATCATACCTAAACGCTTTGTCATATCAAAAAATAATAAAGAAATTCAATGATAATACACGTTGCAAGTATTAGCTGACACGGTAGTAAATAACACATCAGAAAATCGAAAATGGTGGGCTAGTGGAGAGCTTAGATACATAAAAAACACAGCGTGGTAGTTTTTCACCCATCTAAACTTATATTATTTAGATTATGTAGCAGTTGCTAAATCACCTAAATCTTTATCAATCAAGCATAAATCTTTAAATGCTGCAGTACTTTCACACCCATAAATCGAACACTGTAAATAAACGTCATAGTATGGCTCTAAATTAATTTACTCGTTCATCTTATTTGATTAAGTATAACTAATTAAGAGAGGAGAAATAATCTCTTTATAACCTATAATTAAAAAGTTACTTTGCATTTTCACAATTTAACATAATATACATTATGCGAAATTAGTTATCGGGTTAGCGGAAACTACGGACTAAATAAATCACAGAGTTATACACAGGTTACAAGTACTAGCAAAACAAGACAAAATAAGGCTAGATAACACGTTGTAACGCGTCATTTTATAGAGTTATTGAACGGATGAATTTAAATGTAAAGGAAATGTAAAGTGAAATAAGCTTAAATCTATGTGATTACGCTACGTAAAATCTGGAGAATTTCTTGGATATTTTCTTCCCTGAAAAACAACAAAAAAAGCACGTTTTTATTAAAACGTGCTTTTTGACAAAATGTGACAACGTATCGACTAACCTAGTAATTTTATACCATATTCATATACTTGTTGTAGCAAAGATAGTTTTTCATAATTATCTGAATGTTCCTCAGCTAAACGTTGTAAACTTGATTCAAACTCTACCGCACTTTTTTCAAGTTTATTCTGTCGGTATTTTTTCCATTTAATTTGTTCAGCGCGTGTGAGGGTTTTATAAAAATGACGAGCGCGATAATGGAACAATAATTCAAGGATACGTTTATCTTCAAAAGCTAAACCATGTTCAGATAATTTTTCTGCAGGTAAACTACGTAAAATAGCCATATTATTTTTATCAGCATTGCTAAAAAAGCCATTGTATAACTCAGTTTCTACATTATCATTCGATGCAAATTGACGTTCTTCATTAAAAATATCCGCCACTTTTTCACGAATATCAAAAGATGCTCGTAATTTTGCAAGATTATCCAAGCATAATTGTCGATCAATACCCAATCGATTTGCTGTTTCTGGTAACAAAGTTTTAGCTGGTGCTAAAATAGGACATTTATTGATATGCACAAGCTTTAACGGAACAGATGAAACTCCTCTTTCTTCTAATTCAGATTTTTTGGTATATAAATCTGTCCGTAATTGATCCGCACTTTTGGTTAATAAATTATCGATATCGCCAGTTAAATCACAAACAATGAGTGCGTTTTGATTTGTCGGATGCCAAGCTAAAGGTGCAACCCAAGTGCAATTTCCACGATAATTCCCTAGCATTCCAGAAACATGCACTAAAGGTGTCATTGCGCCTGTATCAACTAATTTTTCGATTTCTTTTTTACCGCGATTTTCAAAGAAATATTGGAATAATTTAGGCTGTTTTTCTTTAATTAATTTCCCCATAGCAATAGTTGCATATACATCCGCCATGGCATCATGAGCATTTTCATGCTCAATACCATTTGCTTTAGTGAGTTTTTCTAAGCGGAAACTTGGCATTCCAGCATCGTCATAAGCCCAATTAATCCCTTCTGGACGCAAGGCATAACAGGCTCGCACTAAATCTAACAAATCCCAGCGTGAATTCCCATTTTTCCAGCTGTATTCATAAGGATCAATAAAATTACGATAAAACGTATAACGCGTCATTTCATCATCATAGCGAATATTGTTATAACCCATGACACAAGTATTGGGTTGGGAAAATTCTGCTAAGATATTTGCGGCGAATTCAGGCTCTGAAAGCCCCTTTTCATTACATTCTTGTGGTGTAATTCCTGTGACCATTACGGCTTCAGGAGCCGGTAAATAATCGTTGGTTTGTTTACAATAAAACATTATTGGTTTACCAATGATATTAAAATCAGCATCTGTACGAATACCCGCAAATTGCGCAGGACGATCTGTTGCTGGATTTACACCAAAACTTTCATAATCGTAAATAAAAAAGCTGAAATTTTTTGCCATGACTACTCTCTTTTACGCGATGATTTTATCTAAATAATATAGGCAGAAAATAGCTGATAAACTAAAAATAATACCAATCCAATTTAGCTTACTGATTTTTTCTTTAAAAACTAATGCGCCAGTTATCGTACCTAAGCAAATCACGCCAATGTTCATTCCAGCGAAAACAAGCGTTGGATTTCCAGCAAAACTTTGATGGGCTTTTATGTAGAATAAAATATTAAAGAAATTCAATACACCTAAAACGATACCGCCAATTACACTTGATGATGTCCATTGTGCACGTTTTAAGAATAAATAGATAAACATAACGCAGGCTGCCAGCGAGAAGGAAATAAATAATGTTGCAGGAAATGCGCCGCCGCTTTTCGCCACTTGTTTGAATAAAATATCAATGACTCCGTAACCAAACCACACACCGATTAATCCTAAAACACCTTTAAAATTGACCGCACTTTGCCCTTGAGTTGGCTTAGTTAATAAACAAAATAAACCAATAAAGGCTAATACAACGCCAATGATTTTAGATTGGCTTAGTGTTTCATGAAAAATTAAAAACGCAGCTAAAATGGGAAGAAACAACGAAAGACGTTGCGCTGCATCTGAACGTACAATTCCAGCAAACTCCACCGCTTTTGACATAATAATAAATACGCTAGGTAGCAATAAACCTAGTGCTAAAAAAATGGGTGAATTTTCGCTTTGTGCAATGTAATCAGTAAACTCTAAGCCTTTAAAATCAGGTTTAAGTAAGAAATAACTGAAAGTGATGGCTGTAATGTAGTTGAATGCGATAGCTTGTTCAATAATGATATTTTTTTTACGGGCAATTTTCAGTAAAACTGAAACTGCTACGCTGCAAAGAATGGCAAGAATAAGATTGTGCATTTTTAATCCTTAATGGCTTGTTTAATTAAACTCATAACGTATTCAAGATATTGGGTACTTTCAACAGCAATTTCATAATCTCCATTTCCCCAGTGACCAGTATTAGATACATTTTTTGCTAAATTTTTAGGATCGTCTAACTCTCCATAAGGAAGATTAATCCAAATTTTTAAATTCTTTTGTTGGATACGAATATCTGCAATATTTCGATCTTTTTTAAATGCAATGTAAAGTTTTCTGGTATTAATTTCGATATCAGGATCTAAATTTAAAATGCCTTGTTTAAAATCTTCGTATAGTTCTTGAATAAAATCTGATTTATCACTTAAGTGATCAGATTCTTGATAAACTTTTATTTCTTTTAATATTGAGAATTCTTCTCTCTTTTCATTAGAAACAGCTTTAATATTCGGTGCTGATTTTGATTTATTAATAATATTGAGCGTAATAATATCATTATCAAAGCGATTAACTTCCCATAATTCAATAGGTAAATCTTTAAAATTCGTGGCTTGAATTTGGAAATCATTAAAAGCAGGTGAAACAAAAATCACCTTAGATTGTGACCAATCCACATCATTTCTTTTAAGTGGGACTTTTTGCTTTTCATTATATTCCACAATAAAATCAGCTTTATATTCAAGCATCAAATTAAGATAAGAAATCCCTTGATCAACCACACTAGAATTTTGTTGTCTTTTATATTCAATAATGACAAAGGCTTGAGCTTCAGGATCAAAAGCTAAGGTATCAATACGTGAATTTTTAATAGAAAATTCCGAGCGAATAAAAATATAGCCACTTAATAAGGTAAGATTTTCTTCAAATAAACGCTGAATATCCTTTTCCAGCTTAAATTTTTGCTGCTTCAGCTGTGATAATTGTCCTTTTTTTGATGTAAAGATTTTCATTATTCCTTCCTTAAAGGCTTAAGTGCGGTCAAAAATCTTAAAATTTTAACCGCACTTCCCTTCTATTTTTTATTCTGTCGCACCGAATCCGCGTAAACCAACAACGTGTACGTGCTCTTGGTTGCCTGCGATTTTACGCACGAGTTTATAGGTTGTACCTTTTTCCGGGCTAATGTTTTCTGGCGCAGCGATAAGTAACTGCATATCCAAACGTTCGCAAAGTTCGAATAAGGTAGAAATAGATTTACCATCTAAACGAGCTGCTTCATCTAAGAACAACAAGCGACATGGAACAATATCTTTACCACGAATTCGACGACTTTCTTCTTCCCAGCTTTGAACAACCATTAAGAGAATTGACATACCTGTACCGATAGCTTCACCAGTAGAAAGTGCTCCACTTTCTGCACGTAACCAACCATCAGCACCACGGAATACTTCCACTTCAAGCTCAAGATAATTACGGTAATCTAACAATTCTTCACCAATTGTTTGCGCTGTGCGTTGTCCCATATCAATATGTGGATTGATGCGTTGATAGAGCTTCGCCATAGCTTCCGAGAAGGTGATGCGGTTATCGTTGAATAAATCTTGATATTCATCTTGCTGACCAGAAAGCGCATCTAACAACATGGCATGGGTATCACGAATATTCACTACCAAACGAACAGATTTTACCTGACCAAACGCAATGTTTTGTAAGCCTTGGTTGAGCATACGAATACGATTTTGTTCACGCTGAATCGTTTTACGCATAATATTTGCAACACTTTCAGAACTGATCGCCAATTTTTTCTCACGGCCAGTTAATTCAGCCGTTAAACGAGAAAGCTCAATTTCCATTTGTTCAATGGCATCAATTGGATCATCCGTTTTAATAATGTCTTGGCGAATACGTTCACGTAGGTGCTGATACACCGCAATAAAGAACCGCACTTTATTTTCAGGTTTGCGACTATCTTCAGACACTCTTAGACTATCACGTAAATATTCATTATCCGCCACTGCTGTACGTAACGCACCTAACGCTTTATCTGACATTGAACGTAATTCATCTGCAGATAAATAAGCGAGCTCTCGGCGATTGAGGCGTTTTTCCATATCAGAGTTGCGTGATAAGCGTAAAACCACACACCAACTCACTTTCGCTGCTACAACTAATTCACGTTGAGTTTTATAATCACGTTCAGTTTTGCGGATTAGACGATTTAAGTTGTCCGCTTCGCTTTCAATTAATGTCAGTTGTTTTTCTACATAAGAACGACGCTGACGGCTTGTTGAAAGTTGTTGATGTAATTCATCACGACGGATACGTGCACGTTCTTCAGCACCATCATCAGCTCTCACGCCAAGATCGCTAATTTCACCAATCAATTCATTTAAGAGTTGATATTTACTATCGTAAGAACTTTGTAACTGAATCAATACTCGATTATATTCGGCAAATTGACTTTGTTTTTGACGAACTTGCTCACGTTGTGTATCTCGTTGTGCTTGCATTTGTTCTAAACGTTGGCGAAGTTTTTCATTAAGTTCAGAAGTTTCAGCCTGCCCTGCATCTTCATAGCCAAAATGCTGTTTACGTTGTACAACATCAGCTAACGCAAATACACGTTGTTGAACTTGTTTTTGACGCTCAATCGCTTGAGTTAATTCATTTTTTAAGCCTTCGTAATTTTCTGGATCACTTTGTAAACTATTTGCAATCGGCTCTAATTGTGACAACGTTACGCCATACTGACGAATAAAATATTCATCTTGCTCTGCAATATCTAATTGCTCACGACATTCTTCAATACGATCAATTAAATCTTCATCAGCTAATACATTGAGTTGTGGAATTAACTTATTGAGTAATTGCAGTTTTTCTTTTGCATTATCTAATTGAATGCGTAATTGTTGTTCGCCACTATTAAATTGGTTTAATTCACGATCAATTTCATTGCGTTCGCGATTAATTTCAGACATTAACGCTTCTGGATTTGGCTGGAACGCCAACGCCAAATGCAACCCAACAAATTGGCTGAAATGTTCGTATAAACGTTGGCATTTTTGTACATCAAACGCAATTTGGGCATGTTGTTCTGCCACTTCATCACGTTCAATTTGTAATTCTTCTAAACGTTTTTCACGTGCTGCACGCCCAAATAATGGAATTTCAGGAAATCTTGAATAACGTAATTCACGATCTGAAACTTGCACGACAACACCCAGCTCAAGTTCTTGTGCGGATAATACGCTGTCGTCAAATGCCGTAGGATCGCCTTCAATTAAATACAAATCATCAGGGCAATCTTCTAATTGCGCAAGTTGTTCACGCACAGCATTGAGATCACGCACAACAATAGCATGACGTGCAGGCCCGTAAAGTGCGGAGAAATAAGGCGCATCTTCAATGGTTACATCATCGTAAAGCTCTGAAAGCAGCACACCACCAAAACGTTCTGCCAGCATATTTAAACGTGAATCTTCTGAACCATCTGGCTGACTTAAACGAGAAATTTGTTCATCTAATTGCAAACGTTTTTGTTCAAGTTGATCACGCTGCATCGTGAGTTCACGTTCTTTCACAAGTTGTGATTGCATAAAATTCATCACATCTTGGCTATGTTCAAACCTCTCGCCACTTTGTTGCTCTAAACGTTCTAATGCAGCTTGAGCTGTCAGCCATGCTGGCGCTTTACGTGCATTTTCATCATAAAGTGCGGTTAAATTTTCACGTTTTTGACGAAGTGTAGAACGGTTTTCCACTTGTTCTGAAAGTCTTGCTGAAATATCTTCAATTAACGTTTCTTGCTCGGCGTGATAATCCTCTAATTCTTCTGCTGTTTGTAAACTTAAATTAGCACGTTGATTAAAATCATTAAGTAATTTGACCGCACTTTGTTGTTGTGCATAACGTTGCTCAAATTCATGTAATTTTGTGCGAAGTTGTGGCGTTTGTTGTGCCTGTAATTTTTGGCTTGGATATTCACGTAATAATTCTTTCGCACTTTCCCACGCCGCAGAACGAGGCATTTCACCCGCAATTTTGCATACCAATTGATAGGCTTTATCGAACTGAGATTTCGCCGCTTCAGAAATAGACATTTTGTGCTCGAGTTCAAGTACGGTTTCAGTCAAACTTTCTGCATGGGCTTCAAACTCTGCGTGATAATCTTCTACATTTTTAACACTTAAATCCGCTAAACCGCATAATGTTTTCGCTTTTTCAAGAGCAGCAATGGCTTGTTGATATTGAAGTGCGCGAGTTTGTTGGGCATCTAATGCTTGTTGATAGTCAGCTAATTGGGCTCGTACAGCGTCAATTTCAATTTCAGTTTGCTCAAATTGGGCTTGGCTTTCTTCTAACGCATCATTCGCATCTTCAACCACCATTTTTTGTTCTTCTAAACGCTCGGTAAGTTCTGCAATATCTTCTTGATAGCGCGTGATTTTTTCTTGGTGACGTAAAGCATTTAACACTAAATTAAGATGATCAACCGCACTTTGGTGATCAACTTCTAAAGTACGTTCATTTTCTGCTAATTCTGCCACTTCTCGACTTAAATCAATCAAACGATGTTGAGATAAATTCTGCTCTGCTTTTGCTTTATACCACTCACGACGAGATTCTAATGCAGCCTCAATATTGCCACGGCGTTCATTCGCATTACGCATATAATCCGAAGCAACATAATTGGTGGTTTCAGTAATTAAATGTTTGAATAAATCACGATCTGATTGCGTGACCTTAATCGCTTCTAAAGTCATACGGTTTTCACGTAATGCACTTTCCATATCTTGGAAAGCTTTACGTACACCTAAATTTTCTGGCAATAAATAGTCACGTAAAGAACGTGTGATTGCGCTGGAAATACCACCGTATAAAGACGCTTCGATAAGTTTATAGAATTTGCTTCGGTCTGATGCTGAACGTAAACGTTTCGGAATAATACCTAAATCGAACATCATGCCGTGATAATCAGTGATGGAATGATATTGTTTAAATTGCGCACCGATATTTTCAATTTTATCTTTGAGTTCGTTTAAATTAAGGACGCGTGCTTGACGTTCGCCCACGATTTCAGTGAAAAGTGCGGTTGGATTTTGAGATAATTCGACGCCTTGAATTGAGAACGTTTTTAAATCCACCTTTTTATCACGACCTGCAATTTGTTGCAGACGCACACCAACAAGAATACGTTGATAACGTGAGTTAATAGTATCTAATACCGCGTAACAAACACCTGGACGCAATTTACCATGTAAACCTTTATCGCGAGAGCCGCCTGTAGAGCCAGCCTCTGTTGTATTACGGAAATGTAAAAGGGTTAAATCGGGAATTAATGCGGTCACAAATCCAGCCATTGTGGTTGATTTCCCCGCACCGTTACCACCAGAAAGTGTGGTAACTAATTCATCTAAATCAAAAGTACGGGCAAAAAAACCATTCCAGTTAATTAAGGTTAAAGAACGAAATTTACCACGCTCTACACCATTATTTGTCGTCATGCTAAAAGGTATAGGAGCATCAACGATTTCTTCGACATTTTCATTTTCCATAATGACTTCATCGCTCTCTAATTCGATTTCATTTTCTAATTCAAAAACATCAGACATTATTCTTGTTCTCCGTCAAATTCTTCGTCAATTTCATCCGCACTTTTCGTATCGTTTTCCATTAATTGCGCTTGTTTTTCCAACGCTAAGGATTCTGGTGTTGCCGCTTCCCCATCACGAATAAGTCGAGCTTGGGCTTCTAATGGATCATCTCCGCTACGCACTTCCGCACCAAAACGAAATACAGATTCAGAAATCGTAAATTTCCCACTATTTTGTTCACCAACAGTTTGAATCATACCTAGACGACGTAAACGACCAATTGCTGCCCGCACTTTTTCTGCCAATTTTTGTTTATCTAAGTCAGAACCACTTGAACGCTGATTAACTGCTTTTAATAATTTTCCTTCATCGGCAAGATTTAATAATTCATCATACACTTCTTGCGTGCTAAAAATGCCCTGTTGGGCTAAACGTTCTGGGCTTAAATAAAGATAACAAAGCACTTTACCAACAAGCATTTCCAACTCAGAAAGTACTGAACGCGCAATTAATGTCGTTGCTTTCGGGCGAAGATAGAAGAATCCTTCTGGCGCACGAATTAGTTCCACGTTATAGCGACGATAAAAACCGTCTAATTCATTTTGGAAATCCATTAAAAAGGCATGATTATCTAAATGTTCTGTACTTATATGGCGACCCGAGCGCAATAGACTATCCACCGCAGGAAATATTGGATTTGCAATCGCCACAGCGAGTTTTGGGGAAATTACATCTTGAATATCTGTCATGGTTAATTTCTCATTTTATAAATTCGTTTTTTAATAAGCCACGAAATCAATACTTATCAATCACATGCGCTTGCACTTCAGCACCACGTTTATTAATTGCTTGCCAATCTGGATAAATACCCGATAAATCATCATTCGCCATACCAAGGCGTACTGCTTGATCAACAATGATTCGAGCCACATCAAAATGACGAGAAAGTGGATAATTTTCCAGTTGTTCTTTTAACACTAAACTCAAATCAATCGGACGGTTATTTTCACGATAAGCAATCAGTAAGCCTTGCATATGCTCTACAATTTGATCGTGTAAATCAGAAAGGGATTCGTATTGCAATTCTTCTGGTAATTCACCTAAAGCATCATCTTCACGCAACACCATTTCTTCATCGCGCAGATCAACTAAACGCTCGGCTTGCGCCGTCCACAAGAACCAAGGATGATCAAAATAATGATGAATAGAATTACGTAAACGTTGTGAGAACACGCGATTTTTATCCATATCAATGGCAGTACGAATAAATTTATGCACATGGCGGTCATAACCAATCCATAAATCAATGGCTTGTTGCCCCCAGCTGATAATACGGTCAAGTTTAGATTGTAAATCCGTAATCAACTGATCGATAAAGTACAAGTCATCACGCCCAATCACACAATCTTGAATACGCAATAATTGCGCTTGAAGTTTATCCCCTGCCGCATTTAGCGTATCTTGCAATTCGCGCAAATTCCCAGATGTTTCATCTAATAAACGTTCACAGCTTGAAATTGCCGCTTGCCAATCTTTAGTAAGAAGCTCTGCAATTTCATCTTTAATACTTTGCTGGTTTTCATCCATAATGCGTTGTGAAAGATCGATGCTATCAAAAATCTCTGCAACGGAATATTTTAATGGTGCAAACACATTACGACGCCAAAAATGTTCGCTTTCGTTATTCTCCACGCCCTCTTCTGCTGAATCAGAAGCGCGTTGAATTTCATCTGCCACAATGGAAAGTTGTACAGAAAGACGCAATGCGGAAAATTCACGCTGACGAATGTAATAATCAGATACGCCAACACCTAATGGCGTTAAACGATAAATCGCCAAGCCCTCAGTAAATTCGCTACTAAAACGGTTTAACAAACGTTGTTTCACTAATTCATTAATTGCATTATTCGCTCGTGTTGCAATGGCATCCGTGGATTGCTCAAAAGCATTCATCGTGTGGCGGAAAATATCCACAAGATCGGCTTCTAACATTTCGCCGTCTAAACGTTCGTTGTTATAAATTGCAATCGCCAGCAGGAAAACCAAGCGCTCGGTAGGTAAATTCAAAGAAAACTCGCGATCTTTTGCCCAAGAGACGAGTTCAGGAATAGTTTGGGATGTTTCAATCATTGAATTGCAAAGCGTTAAAATTGAACAAAAAATTGGAAAGATTATACAGGATTTTTTACGGATCTTAAAAATCTTCTTTTGAATTGACCGCACTTTTCCTATTTTTCACGTATAATGTGCGCCTTTCATGAATAACCAAAGATAACAGAATGAGCGAATTAACCCAGTTAGCCCAACAAGAGAAAAAACAAAGCTATAATTTCAATAAATTACAAAAACGTCTTCGCCGTAACGTAGGCAACGCTATTTCGGATTTTGGGATGATTGAAGATGGCGATAAAGTCATGGTGTGTTTATCCGGAGGCAAAGACAGTTATACGCTTCTCGATATTTTGTTGAATTTACAGCAAAGTGCGCCGATTAAATTTGATATTGTTGCGGTGAACCTTGATCAAAAACAACCAGGGTTTCCAGAACACGTATTGCCTGAATATTTGGAAAGTATTGGCGTAGATTACAAAATTGTACAAGAAAATACTTACGGCATTGTGAAAGAAAAAATTCCAGAGGGAAAAACCACTTGTTCGCTCTGCTCTCGCCTACGCCGTGGAATTTTATATCGTACTGCCACAGAACTTGGTGCAACCAAAATCGCTTTAGGGCACCACCGAGACGACATGTTAGCGACACTATTTTTAAATATGTTTTATGGCGGCAAAATGAAATCAATGCCACCTAAATTAATTTCTGATGATGGTAAACAAATTGTGATTCGTCCGCTTGCTTACTGCAAAGAAAAAGACATTGAAAAATATGCTATCGCGAAAGAATTTCCGATTATTCCTTGTAACCTATGTGGCTCACAACCAAATCTTCAACGCCAAGTTGTAAAAGAAATGCTCAATACTTGGGATCGCCAATACCCAGGACGCTTAGAAACTATGTTCAGCGCAATGCAAAACATTACATTGTCACATATGTGTGATCCAAAATTATTTGATTTCAAAGGAATCAAACACGGACAAATGATTAATGGGATTGAAGGCGATACCGCATTTGATGAAGAACAAATCACGCCAATGCAATTTGAGGAGGAAGATCAAACTGATTTTTCAAACAACGAAATGATTAACTTTAAAGAAGTGAATTAATATGTTGAATATCAATGGAATTGAAGTTGAAACTGACAAAGACGGTTATTTGCTTAATAGCCAACAATGGAACGAAGATGTCGCTCGCTCTATTGCACAGCTGGAAAGTATCGAATTAACAGATGCCCATTGGGAAGTGATTTACTTTGTACGAGACTTTTATCAAGAATATAACACCTCCCCAGCCATCCGTATGTTGGTAAAAGCCATGGCTGAAAAACTGGGTGCAGATAAAGGTAACAGTCGTTATTTGCAACGCTTATTTCCTGAAGGCCCTGCAAAACAAGCCACAAAATTAGCAGGTTTGCCGAAACCTGCAAAATGCCTATAAAAGTGCGGTCAATTTTTTAAAAGTTTTAAACGCTTAGTTTATTTACGACTTGTTTTTTGTAAGATAAAATACAGGCTCTGTTAAACCCTAACTAACAAGGAAATGTTATGAAAATTAGTGCTAGAAACCAATTAAAAGGTAAAGTTGTTTCAATCGAAAACGGTTCAGTAAATGCAATCGTTCACATTGATATCGGTGGCGGTAACGTGCTTTCTTCTACTGTATCTTTAGCAGCAGTTAAAGAATTAAACTTAGAAGTTGGTAAAGAAGCATACGCAATCATCAAAGCAACTTCTGTAATGGTTGGCGTAGAATAATTTCTTCCATACAAACAGAATTGAATATAACCGCACTTTTAAAGTGCGGTTTTTATTTATTTGATACCTATTTTAAGTCGAATTCCCCTTGCATTCATAAATTTTAAAAATACAATGATAATCATTCTTATTTGTATTTTTATTTTAGGGAACTATACTATGTATCAAAAAAAGCCATTAATGTTGTTATTCTGCTCAACATTTGTCAGTCCATTTGTTATGGGGAAAACTATTGAAACAACCAATAAAAATATATTGCCCGAAATTGTTGTTTATGGTGACAATAATAAATCGCTTTCTTCTGTTAAAACGCTTTCTTCTGATGAGATAAGTAAAACACCAACATCAAACGGTAACATCACTGATTATCTTCGTTCCAATCCCCATATTCGTTATGAAAATAGCGACCAAAATGGTTTTCAACGTGGTGAAATCAAGCCTGAAAATATTTCAATTAACGGCGCCGATCCAAATCAAACCGCCTACTTTGTTGATAATGTCAATATAAATAATGATCTTGCTATTGATAGCAGTATTTTTGACGGTGCTATGCAAGTTGTGCCAGGAATTAGTCACACTCAAGCTTATTTTTTTGATGCAACTATGCTTTCTAAAGTGGAAGTACAAGATAGTAATATTTCTGCTAGCTTAGGGGGATTTATGGGAGGGGCAGTTATCGCTAAAACGAAACAATATAGTGGCACTGATAGCATAAAACTTAAATATCGCACGACAAATTCCTCTTGGGCAAAAATGGAAGCTGGAGACTCAGTACAAAAAATACTGAAGTTGGTACGTCCAGATGATGTCGGAGTGGCAGAGTTACAACCTAAATACAATAAACAAACATTCAATATTTTGGCTGAAAAAAGGCTAAATGATAATTTAGGAATGGTTTTTGGCTATAGCCGTAGAACATCATCTATTGAACAAAATCGTTTAATTGGCTTTGATAAAGATGCCAATAATAAAGCACAGTTAGACAAACAAAATCATCAACGACTTTCCGATAATCTTTTATTAAATTTCAATTGGACACCGCAAGAAAAAGAACGAATTGAATTTGGTTTACGTTATTCAAATTATAAGGAATTGAAATATTTCAAGGAAAATATAAATAACAACGTAAGCGATTATCATCAAGCATTGGGATCAACGCTTGCTTGGGTACATTCATTCAACTCTGGCGTTTGGACAAATACCTTAGCATACGATCGTTTTCAGGATAAGCGTAAATCATCCTCTAATAGTGTTGAAACAACATCGGTGTTAAATGAAGATTATGATTCACTTTATAATTTCGAAAAAGGTGGCTATGGTAATAGCCATTTAACCCAAGATAATTTGCATTTTTCAACTGAATATGTAATGGATCCTTTTTATTTAGCTTCTACGGAGCATTCTATTTCTATTGGTGGAATTTATCAGGCAACTAAATATCAATTCTATCGTCCACAAGATGTTCATTCAAAAGTGGTTCAAGTGATTTTAGGTGCAAATGGAAGTAAGCCAACAGAATTGTCGGATAGCACAACATCAAAAGGTCGTGTTAAAACCAGTTATCAAAATATCGCTATTTATGCTGAAGATTTAATTAAATGGCGTAAATTTGAATTGCGTCCTGGTATTCGTATTGAACGTGATGATTATTTAAAAAACAATAATATTGCTCCGCGTTTTGTTGCACGTTATCACCCTTGGGATAATACAGGATTTACAGTAGGTTTAAATCGTTATTACGGTCGTTCTTTTGCTTCGTTAAAATTAGCGAATGGTATTTTAAAGCTCAATAATGATTCAACACGTCAGCATCAAAATTTTTCATCCCTAAAAAGCCCTTATGCAGATGAATTAAGTTTAAGTTTTGATCAAAATATGGGTAATTTCGCACTTAAACTCGGTTATATTCATCGTGATAATAAGAATCGCATTATGTTGAAGAAAGAAAGGGCAAAAAGTTTCTATATTAATGGTCATAACTTTGGTGTTGATATTTATACTTTCCAACTCAATAATATTGAACCTTGGAAATTAGGTAAAACTTATTGGACTACGTCACTTGGTTTTGATTGGTTAAATACAAAACGAGCAGATGTAAGTAATGAATTTAATCCAAATGAACCCGTCTATTTAGACGGAAAATTAATGACTCGTAGTCAAATGCTACAACAAGTTAATAGCAGTACAGAAGATTGGATTGCTCGTTTAGGTATTGATATGACGATACCAGATTACAATATCACTTGGTCTAATAAAGTGTATATGAAAGCCCCAATTCGTAGCTATGAGGAACTTGATGGCGATAACGGTGATGGCATTTCACGCTTCCGTAGCTATCACTATGGCAGACATACACAATGGGACAGTAGTATCCGTTGGCAACCCACCATTCGAGGTAAGCATAGCGTTTATATGCAAGTAGATATTTTAAATGTACTTAATAAAACACGTAAAAATAAAGTCACTACTATTTCCATTAACGATGAATACGGTGTTTATACGCCTGGGCGTGAATTTTGGCTAGAAGTTGGCTATCAATTCTAATTTTTTTCAATGTATAGGGCTTGTGGGCTTTTGAAATATCCACCAGCCCTACTCTACGCTTATTTTATTTAGCGTAGAGTTTTCTTTTTTCTAGGTAAAAATAATGAAAAAAACAACCGCACTTTTTTTGCTTATCTTTTCACTAATTGCTTGTCAATCCTTGGAACTATCACCCAATAGTGATTTACCTTTTGATCCAAATATTCAGCACGGTAAACTATCAAATGGTTTGCAATACTTTGTATTAAAAAATACTGAACCCAAAGAACGCGTTTATATTCGATTAGTGATCAATGCTGGATCTATGCACGAAGATGACGATCAAAAAGGCATTGCTCATTTAGTTGAACATATGGCATTTAATGGCTCAAAGAAATATCCAGAAAATCAAATTATTAATGCGTTAGAAAAACTTGGAATGAAGTTTGCACGAGATATTAATGCTTTCACCGATTTTGAAAATACAGTCTATACTTTAAATTTAGATAGCAACAATCAGCAAAAATTAGAATTGGCGTTTGATGTCATCAATGAATGGATGAATAATATTACTTTTTTGCCTAAAGATGTGGATGGCGAACGTGGCGTAGTACAAGAAGAATGGCGGAGACGTTTAAGCCCAATGCTACGTATTGGCAATAAGAAAAGTGCTATTGAAATGGCGGGTTCTCGTTATGTGTTGCGTGATCCTATTGGAGATATGGATATTATTAAAACAATTTCAGCTAAACGCGTCGCTGATTTTTACCACAAATGGTATCGACCAGATAATATGTCAGTAATTATTGTAGGCGATATTGATACAAAACAAGTAGTAAAACTATTAAAACAAAACCTATCTCAAGAAAACCCAATTACTAAAACAACATTGGAAAAAATTGATTTTAATATTCCTCTTATCAACAAATGGCGATTAGATTCTATTTCAGAACAAGGCACAACAATTCCGAGTATTGAATTAAGTTTTTTTGAAAATACAATTGAAACCAATACATTAGCGAGTTATAAACAGGAATTAATTCAGCAAATTACCACTCGATTGCTTAACTTACGTTTACAGCAATGGGAAAAGGAAACAGAAAATGGCGTAGATTCTGCAAATTTTTATCGCACTCATTTAGGTAAAGAAACACTGCAAAGCATTTTTTCTCTCCAGCTTATAGATACACAATATTCAAAAACGATAGATAAATTATTTGCCTTTATTGCCAGTATAAAACAACAAGGTTTTACTCAAAATGAATTAAACGGCGAAATTAAACGCTTAACTCAACTCAATGAAAAACAATTAAATATTCGTTCTGGTAGCTTAAAAATTGCCGATGATCTCATTACTTATGTGGCAAATAAGCAAGTGGTATTGAGCGTAAATGATCGTTATGAACTCAATAAACGTTTTTTATCTCAAATTACATTAGCTGATTTACAACGCACGTTAAATCAAACCTTAGCATTAAAAGCAAAATTATTATTAATCACTCAACCTTTGCCACAAAAAGCCTTGCCTTTTGATGTAGCAGAAATAGAAACTCGTTGGAACAATGCAATGGAAATGCAACAACACCAATGGGATGAAAAAAAACAAATCGAAAAATTACCGCACTTAACATTTAATACAGGCTCACTTTCTCAAGAAAAATATTGGGATCGAGGCGATATTTATGAATTTCGTTTAAGTAATGGAAGTAAATTGATCTATCACTATAGTGACAAAACTCCAAATCAAGTACATTTTCGTGCTGTTACTCAAGGTGGTTTACGTTCTATCCCAAATAAGGACTATCACTTATTACGTGCTGCCGTTAGTGTAGTTGATGAAACAGGTGTTGGAGAACTTTCTCTTTCTGCGGTTAATCAAATTTTTTCGCGCGATCCATTGGTGATTGCAACTGTGATTGATGATGATAAACAAGGTTTTACTGGTGTATCTAAACCTAAGGATTTGGAAAATTTACTGACATTGTTCCGCTTAAAATTACGTTCTTCTCCTATATCCGATCTTGCCTTAGAAAAATATCGACGTGAAACCCGTGATTATTTCAAACAGATTGATTTAGAAACACAATTTATGCAAGCCGTTTCAAAACTACGTTTTCCAAATATTGAAACTGTCTATACTCAAAAACAAGCACAGCAATTAGCATTTGATAAAAACCAATTAAGTAACGCTTATCAACATTATATTTTAGATAAAACAGATTTTACCTATTTTATTATTGGCGATATTGAACTTAATCAAGTAAAGAAATTGGCAGAACGTTATTTAGCTTCTATTGAATCAAAAACTCAGATCCGCCATTTTGTCCCGACTATTATTCATACACCAACTCAATCATTTATTATGAATGGTTTGAAAGAACCGAGAGCTGATGTAGAAATATACCTTACCGCAGATAATACTTGGCGAACAGAACAAAAATATTTATTCAATATTCTTGCGGATATTGTGCAAGAAAAATTACGCTTAATTCTACGTGAAAAAGTTTCTGGTATTTATTCTGTAAATAGTTGGTTTATGCAAGATGTTTATGCACCACAAATTGAGGGGAAAATTGAATTTAGTTGCGACCCTAAGCGCGTGGAGGAACTTACGCATCTTACAAATCAGGTACTAGATGACATTGTAAAAAATGGCATTGATGAAAACTTATTACGTAAAAAACTAGCGGAACAACATACTCAGATTCGACGTGAATTTGATTCTTTAGTTTCAATTGCTTCAATTATTGAAGAAAGTTACTGGCAACAAGATAATCCAGATGCCATTTATACCTATCAACATTTAGATCAGTTAGCGACAAAAGCCACAATAGATGCGTTGGCGCAAAAAGCTCTAAAAAAATCAGGCAGATTTGTCAGCGTATTAAAAGCAGCTGCTTATTAGAAAATAAATGAAATCTCAACAGATCTGAAACAGATAAAAATAACGGTGATTGCTTAAACGATCACCGTTAAATTGAAATTACTGTCTAAACAGTAAATTATATTGGTTATTTTCGAGAAGTATTATTCTTCATTCAATAACTTTAATTCACGGCTTCTTACTTGATTTTTTAAGATTTCCGCAAATTCTTCCACAGTAAATGTGCCTAAATCAGCACCTTTACGGGTACGTACTGCCACTTTACCTTCTGCGATTTCTTTATCACCACAAACAAGCATATAAGGCACACGGCGTAAAGTATGCTCGCGAATTTTGAAGCCCACTTTTTCGTTACGTAAATCAGTTTTCACGCGTAAACCTACATCAGAAAGCTGTTTTGCGACTTTCTGTACATAGTCTGCTTGGCTATCAGTGATATTCATTACAACTGCTTGGGTTGGGGCTAACCATGCAGGGAAGAAACCTGCATATTCTTCGGTAATGATACCAATAAAGCGCTCAATAGAACCTAAAATTGCACGATGAATCATGACAGGGGTTTTACGGCTATTATCTTCTGCCACATAAGTTGCATCTAAACGACCTGGTAATGCGAAGTCTAATTGCACGGTACCACATTGCCATTCACGGCCAATGCTATCACGTAATGCAAATTCAATTTTCGGACCATAGAATGCGCCTTCACCTTCTTGAATTTCATATTCAAGACCGTTGTGTGCTAATGCTGCTGCAAGACCTGCTTCCGCACGATCCCACATTTCATCTGAACCGATACGATTTTCAGGGCGAGTAGAAAGTTTTACTGCGATATTAGTGAAACCAAAGGTGCTATAAATGTCGTACACCATTTTGATACAGCTAGTTACTTCGCTCTCAATTTGATCTTCAGTACAGAAAATGTGAGCATCATCTTGAGTAAAGCCACGAACACGCATTAAACCGTGTAAAGAACCTGATGGTTCATTACGATGGCAAGAACCAAATTCCGCCATACGGATTGGTAAGTCACGGTAAGATTTTAAACCTTGATTAAAAATTTGAACGTGGCCTGGGCAGTTCATCGGTTTAATTGCATATTCACGGTTTTCAGATTGAGTTGTGAACATTAAATCTGCGTAATTTTGCCAGTGACCTGTTTTTTCCCACAATACGCGATCCATCATAAATGGGCCTTTTACTTCTTGATAATCGTATTGTTTTAATTTAGTACGCACGAAGGTTTCAAGCTCACGGAAAATTGTCCAGCCATCATTGTGCCAGAACACCATACCTGGTGCTTCTTCTTGCATATGATATAAATCTAATGCTTTACCAATTTTACGGTGGTCACGTTTTGCCGCTTCTTCTAAGCGTGTTAAATATTCAGCAAGTTGTTTTTTATCCGCCCAAGCCGTACCATAGATACGTTGTAACATTTTGTTTTTGCTGTCGCCACGCCAGTACGCACCAGCGACTTTTTGTAATTTGAAATGCTGACAGAAACGCATATTTGGCACATGTGGTCCACGGCACATATCAATATATTCTAAGTGATGATATAACGCAGGCGTTGCAGTACGTTCAATGTTTTCATCTAAAATTGCCATTTTATATGGCTCGCCGCGTTTTTCAAAGGTATCACGCGCTTCTTGCCAAGTAACACGTTTTTTCACGACGTCATAATTTGTTTTTGCCAATTCCAACATACGTTTTTCGATTGCATCAATATCTTCTTGGGTTAAAGAGCGATCTAAATCTACATCATAATAGAAGCCGTTTTCAATGGTTGGGCCAATTGCCATTTTTACATCTGGGAATAATTGTTTAATAGCGTGTCCGAGCAAGTGAGCACAAGAATGGCGGATAATCTCTAAACCGTCTTCATCTTTTGCAGTAATAATTTCTAACGTTGCATCTTGCTCGATAACATCGCACGCATCGCGACGTTCTCCGTTTACACGGCCTGCGATAGTGGCTTTAGCAAGACCCACACCAATATCTTGTGCGACTTCAAGAACAGAAACAGGACGATCGAATTGACGTTGGGAACCGTCAGGTAAAGTAATAATTGGCATTGTTTTTTCCTTATACAGTGGTCACCCATACGAAAGGTGACGTGTTCATTTAAAATTCTATAAAAATTAACCGCACTTTTGCCCTACTTGGCTTCATTCCTACCATTGAACGAGCGAAATTAGGCAAAAAATGCGTGGCGAATTCTATCACTTTCTTGAAGTATTGTTAAATAAATGCCCATATTTTACAAAAAGGAAATAATGTTTTTCTGACTAAAGGCTTTATCTCTTAAAAATAAAGGCTAGAATAACCGCACTTTTAAATACCCAGTTAAGGAATAAAAATGAGCAACGTATTAGTATTAAAATCTAGCATTTCAGGAAATAACTCGCAAACTAATCAATTAGCTGATTATGTTATCGAAAAATTACAAGGTAATAACATTGTAGTACGCGATCTAGCCCAACAACCTCTTCCATATTTTGATACCGCAGCTGCAATTGCTGTGCGTGGAGAACCAAAAACAACAGAAGAAAAACAACTTCTGGCGTTGTCTGATAAACTAATCGAAGAATTAAAAAACGCACAAACATTGATAATTGGTGCGCCGATGTATAATTTAAACGTTCCAACACAATTAAAAAGCTATTTTGATTTTATCGCACGTCCGCACGTTACTTTCCAATATACGGCAAATGGACCGGAAGGGTTATTAAAAGGCAAAAAAGCCATTGTGTTATGTGCATTTGGTGGATTGTATGATGAAGAAAATCTAGTGACACAATATATGAAATCAATTTTAGGTTTTATCGGTATCACAGACGTGCAATTTGTTTATGCACAAGGCATTGGATTCGGGCCAGAGGCGATTGAAAAAGCCCAAGCGTCCGCAAAAAATAAAATTAATGAAATTGTAGCAGCCCTTTAATCCTCAGATAATCTACAAAACATAATAAAATTTATTACAAACAAAAAGTGCGGTAATTTACCGCACTTTTTTTCTTATTTCTTTCGTTCAACCCATTTTCCATTGGTGAAATCAACAATCCATTTAGTCGCTTTTCCCTCTTTTTCAGAAGTCACATATTGTTTCTTCTCTTTACGACTAAAACGAACAATCGCTTCATTCTCTTCTGGGTCTTTTTGTGGAGCATCGGCTAAATAAGCTAATTTTTCAGGTAAACGCTCGCGATATTGCACTAGTTCAGCGATTTTAACTGGGCGTGTTTCGCGTGATTTAGGGAAGTTATGGGCTGACATAAATACACCACTCGCACCATCACGTAATACAAAATATGCATCAGATTTTTCGCATTTTAACTCAGGGAAATGTACTGGCTCTTCTTTCGGTGGTGCGACCTCGCCATTTTTCAAAATTTTGCGTGTGTTATCACAATTTGTACATCCCATATACTTGCCAAAACGACCAAGTTTTAAATGCATATCCGCACCGCATTTATCACACTCAACAACAGGGCCATCATAACCTTTAATTTTGAATGATCCTTCTTCAATTAAATATCCATCACAATTTGGATTATTACCGCAAATATGGATTTTACGATGGGCATCGATTACATAGCTGTCCATTGCCGTACCACATTTTGTACAACGTTTACGATCCATTAATGCTTTAGTTTCTGAAGATTCATCTAAAACATTCAATAATTCTGCTTCAGGAATTAAATTAATCGTCGTTTTACACCGATCTTTTGGCGGCAATGCATAACCCGAGCATCCTAAAAATACCCCTGTGCTTGCCGTACGAATAGCCATATTTCTGCCACAGGTTGGGCATTTAATATCGGTTTCCACGAGATTATTCGGGCGCATACCGCCTTCAAGTTCATCTAATTCAGCTTTAGAAAGCTGGCTAGAAAAATCCTTAAAGAATTGATTCAATTCAGTTTTCCAATTTACTGAACCAGAGGCAATTTTATCTAAGGTATCTTCCATATTCGCGGTGAAATCGTAATTCATTAATTCGCCAAAAGACTCATTGAGGCGATCAGTCACAATTTCGCCCATTTTTTCTGCATAGAAACGACGATTTTCAGTACGAACATAACCACGTTCTTGAATAGTGGAAATAATTGCCGCATAAGTGGAAGGTCGGCCAATACCACGTTTTTCCAATTCTTTTACTAAAGCCGCTTCAGTAAAACGAGCAGGTGGTTTGGTAAAGTGTTGAGTTGGTTGCACTTCTTTTAAAGCAAGTTTTTCTGACACAGTAACTAAAGGCAATTCTTGATCTTCAGGATTTTTGCCTATTTGTGGCAATACTTTTGTCCAACCATCAAAACGTAAAATTCTGCCCTTTGCTTTCAAGGTATAATCGCCAGCGGTAACGGTCAGCGTGCTACTATCATATTGTGCAGGCGGCATTTGACATGCTAAAAATTGACGCCAAATTAAATCATAAAGGCGTACCGCATCTTTTTCCATTCCCTCTAAAGATTCAGGCAATGCTCGAATATCTGATGGACGAATAGCCTCATGTGCCTCTTGCGCATTTTCTTTACTAGAATAGAAATTTGGTTTTTCTGGTAAATATTGTGCACCAAAATGATTTTCAATATAGCTACGTGCCATATTAAGCGCATCTTGACTCAAATTGGTTGAATCTGTACGCATATAAGTAATGTAACCCGCTTCATATAAACGTTGGGCTAACATCATTGTTTTTTTAACGCCAAATCCCAAGCGAGTACTTGCCGTTTGTTGAAGTGTTGATGTAATAAATGGCGCACGAGGGCGAGAACTTGTTGGCTTAGTTTCCAAATCTGTGACAACGTAATCGGAAACATTCAGAAAATCTACCGCACTTTGTGCTTCTTTTTGATTTTTTGGATCAAATTTCTTGCCTTTATAATCCGTAACATCCAAGCGTATAGCTTGTTTATTTTGATTATTCGTAAGTACCGCAACTTCCCAATATTCTTCAGGCTGGAAGGCTTTAATTTCACGCTCGCGTTCTACTAATAATTTAACCGCAACCGATTGAACTCGACCAGCAGAAAGCCCGCGTGCCACTTTTTTCCAAAGTAATGGCGACACCATAAAGCCCACTACTCTATCTAAAAAACGACGAGTTTGTTGAGCATTAACACGATCCATATTTAATTGTTCAGGCTTTTCAAAAGCCTGTTTAATGGCATTTTTAGTGATTTCGTTAAACACCACGCGACTAAAACGATCATCGTTACCACCAATCACTTCACGTAAATGCCACGCAATCGCTTCCCCTTCTCTATCCAAGTCGGTTGCGAGATAAATGTGATCTGCTTTTTTAGCAAGCGACTTTAACTCGGAAACCACTTTTTCTTTACCAGGCAAAATCTGATAATTTGCTTTCCAATCGTGATAAGGATCAATCCCCATACGTTTAACTAAGGCGTTACGTTCCTTTTCTGCCTTAATTTTTGCTTTTTCTTCGGCATCCATACCTTTGGTTGAAATTGGTTTAGCTTTTTCACCTGTACTAGAACCAACCGTCGGCAAATCACGAATATGTCCAACGCTCGATTTCACGACATATTGGCTACCTAAATACTTATTAATAGTTTTTGCTTTTGCTGGCGACTCCACAATCACCAAGGATTTACTCATTTGATTACCTAATATTACTAGAATTTTGTAAAATTGGCGGTATAGTGCAAAGTTATGTTGGCAAAATCAAGCATTTTTTCAAAAAAGGTCTATAAATGGATAAACTCAACGCGATTTCTATTTTCTGCAAAGTCATTGAAACCCAAAGTTTTACTTTGGCAGCAAAGCAACAAAATATTTCTGTGGCGATGGCAAGCAAATTAGTTTCACAATTAGAAGAACATTTAAAAACACGATTGTTACAACGTACCACCAGAAAAATTATGCCTACTGAAGCTGGAATGATGTATTATCAACGCTGTCAAGGCATTTTGCTTGATTTAGATGAAGCAGATTCCAGCATTACTCAGCTTACCAGTTCATTACAAGGAAATTTACTGATTTCCGTTCCTCGTGATTTTGGTTTACTTTTTATTGCACCAAATTTACCCACTTTTATGGCTAAGCATCCTCATTTGCATATTGAAGTTGAATTTAATGATAAGAAAATCGATTTATTATCCGAAAACTATGATCTTGCTCTTCGTATTGGTTATATGGAAGATAGCTCGTTGGTTTCACGTAAAATAGGAACTACTACTGTTCATTTTGCAGCGTCGCCTAATTATCTTGAAACGAATGGTATTCCACAAACGCCTGATGATTTAGAACATCACAATGGCTTACTTTATAAAAATGCAATGAATCAGGTAAATTGGGTTGGTTCACGTATAAATCAAACCCAACGTTTCAAAATCCAATCCAAAGTGGTAAGTAATAGCGGTTTTGCCTTATTAAATATGGCAAAAGCGGGACTAGGTATTGCTAATTTACCAAAATTTATTTTAGGTAGAGCCTTTGAAAAAGGCGAGCTTATTGAAATATTGCCAGAATATAAACAACAAAAATTAGAAATTCATGTGGTCTATCCAAACAGAAGACATTTACCAATAAAAGTACGGGCATTTATTGAATTTTTATCTGGATTGGGCTTGTGTTCAGAAATTTTGGAAAATCATGAAGATAATATTTAAATGCTATAAATAAAAATACCGCACTTAAGCAACCCAAAGTGCGGTTATTTTTATGCGTGTTTTTTATAATGCTTTTAAGATATCTTCAACGCGATCTTTTGCATCACCAAAGAGCATTTGCGTATTCTCTTTGAAGAATAATGGGTTTTGTACGCCAGCGTAACCCACTGCCATTGAACGTTTGAACACAATCACATTTTGTGCTTTCCATACTTCTAACACAGGCATTCCCGCGATTGGGCTATTTGGATCTTCCATCGCCGCTGGGTTTACCGTATCGTTCGCACCGATAACCAATACCACATCGGTATCAGCGAAATCATCATTGATTTCATCCATTTCAAGTACAACATCGTAAGGTACTTTCGCTTCAGCTAAAAGCACGTTCATGTGGCCCGGTAAACGTCCTGCAACAGGGTGAATACCAAAACGAACGTTCACACCACGTTCACGCAATTTTGCCGTAATATCAGCGACTGGATATTGTGCTTGTGCAACAGCCATACCATATCCCGGCGTGATAATCACAGAACTTGCATTTTTCAACAATTCAGCCACTTCTTCCGCTGTAGTTTCACGGTGTTCGCCTTGTTCTTCGCTTGAAGAAACTTGAACATCGTTACCAAAACCACCCGCAATGACGCTCACAAATGAACGGTTCATCGCTTTACACATAATGTAAGAAAGAATTGCACCAGAAGAACCAACAAGCGCACCTGTAACGATGAGCAAATCATTATTCAACATAAAACCTGCTGCAGCTGCTGCCCAACCAGAATATGAGTTAAGCATTGATACCACAACTGGCATATCTGCCCCACCGATTGATGCCACTAAGTGCCATCCAAATGCAAGCGCAATCGCTGTCATTAATAACACAGGGAAAATGCTTTCTGGATTATTCAAGAATGCAACCATCAATAATGCAGATACCACAAGTGCGGCTAAATTTAATTTATGGCGATGCGGTAACATTAATGCTTTTGAATTAATTTTTCCGCTTAATTTACCAAATGCGACAACAGAACCAGTGAAAGTGACTGCACCGATAAAAATACCTAAAAAGACTTCGACATTATGAATATTCGTTAATACCGCTTGTTCAGCTACAAATGCGGCTTGTGCTGCTGCATCTAACCCTTCTGGCATTAATGCCTCATGGTGTAAACCATAGCTATTAAAGCCAACGAGTACAGCCGCTAAACCAACGAAACTGTGAAGAATCGCCACAAGTTCTGGCATTTCAGTCATTTCTACTTTTAATGCACGTTGAACACCGATTACTCCACCAATAATCATCGCAATAATGATCCAAAATGTTCCTTCAGAATGAGGGCCAAAAATGGTTGCAATAAGGGCAATTGTCATACCAACAATACCGAACCAACAACCCGCTTTAGCAGTTTCATGTTTAGAAAGTCCTGCCAAGCTCATAATGAAAAGTAATGCTGCTAAAATATACGCAGCCTGTACTAAACCTTCAGACATTGTGCGCTCCTTAACCTTTTCTAAACATTGCTAACATACGTTGTGTGACACGGAAACCACCAAAAATATTGATGCTTGCCACCAAAATCGCCACAAAAGCTAACGCATCGATAAATAGATTGCCTGTTGGCTGACGAATTTGTAATAACGCACCTACAATAATAATGCCTGAAATTGCATTTGTTACTGCCATTAATGGTGTGTGAAGTGCATGGCTAACATTCCAAACCACGTAATAACCCACCACACAAGCTAAAAAAAATACGGTGAAATGTGATAAAAATGCAGCGGGCGCAACAGAAGCTAACCAAAGGAATAACACGCCAACACCTGCCATCACACCGTATTTCACACGAGGATCTGTTGGTTTAGATTCTTTTTTCTCTGCCACTGGTGCAGCTTTGGTTTCTTGTTTTGGTTGTGCAGACACTTGAATTTGTGCTGGTGGAATTTCTTCCCCATCACGAACAACGGTTACACCACGAAGAACCACATCTTCAAAATCAATATTGATATTGCCATCTTTCTCTTTGCACAAAAGTTTTAATAAATTGACTAAGTTTGTGCCATAAAGTTGAGAAGATTGCGTTGGTAAACGGCTTGGGAAATCTGTATAACCAATCACTTTCACTTGGTTTTCAGTTGTAACAACTTTCCCTGCTTGCGTATATTCACAGTTACCGCCAGTTGCAGCTGCTAAATCCACAATCACCGAACCTGGTTTCATTGAATCCACCATTTCTTTGGTGATTAAACGAGGCGCTGGTTTACCCGGAATGGCTGCCGTAGTAATAATAATATCGACTTCTTTAGCTTGTTCTGCGTAAAGCTCCATCGCACGACGGTTAAATTCTTCCGACATCACTTTCGCATAACCATCGCCACTGCCACCTTCTTCTTTGAAATCAATTTCTAAGAAGCTCGCGCCCATACTCTGAACTTGCTCTTTCACTTCAGGACGAGAGTCAAAAGCACGAACAATCGCCCCAAGGCTATTTGCTGCACCAATTGCCGCCAAACCAGCCACACCCGCACCAATAACCAACACTTTTGCTGGTGGAACTTTACCTGCTGCAGTAATTTGTCCAGTAAAGAAGCTACCGAATTCATGCGCAGCTTCAATGACAGCACGATAACCAGAAATATTCGCCATAGAAGAAAGCGCATCCAATGCTTGCGCACGAGAAATACGAGGCACCGCATCCATTGCTAACACATTAATTTTTTTCGCGGTGAGTTTTTTCATTAACTCAGGATTTTGCATGCGCCAAATAAAGCTCACGAGAGTTGCTCCTTCCTTCATTTGAGCGATTTCTTCATCTGTCGGTGCATTTACTTTGAAGATAATATCCGATTGCCAAATTTCAGCCGACGTACCGATCTTCGCGCCTGCCTCTAAAAATGCTTGATCTTCAAAACTAGCTTTAAAACCTGCATCGTGTTCCACGATCACGTCAAAGCCCAATTTCAATATTTGCTGAACCGTTTTCGGCGTTGCCGCCACACGGCTCTCATTCTCAAGCAGCTCTCTAGGTACACCAATTAACATACTGTTTCCCTCTGATTGATGATTGGGTTAATGAAATTAATGAACAAACCTTCGCCTATTCATCGTTAAAATGACAAAAAGTCAAACGGATGCAAATGTATCATTAATTGAATGAAAATAGGTAACGTTTTTAAGTGGTTTTACAAGATATTGTGATAGGGATCACGAAAAATCCCACATAAAAACATCTCAAAAATTTACCGCACTTTCCATAAAAAAACACCACAAGTAAAAAACTTGTGGTGCTTTTAATTTTATTATTAATCACCTAATTGAACAGGCTCAACTTTCCAAATTCTCTCCGCATACTCTTTAATTGTGCGGTCAGATGAGAAGAAGCCCATATTCACGATATTTTGAATAGTACTTTCAATCCATTGGTCGCGTTGTTTGTATTTTTCATCTACGGCTTTTTGAATTTCTACATAACTGCGGAAATCAGCAAAAGCTTGATAATAATCGTGGTATTGCAAGCCTTGTAATAGTTGATGATAACGTTGAGGTTCTTCTGGTGAGAATTTACCCTCAATAATTTGATCCACGACTGTGCGTAATTGAGCATCGTTTTGATAGTATTCAAATGAACGATAGCCGTCGCGACGAAGTTGTTCCACTTGTTCTACCGTATTACCGAAGATGAAAATGTGATTTTCGCCCACATTTTCCAAGATCTCTACGTTCGCACCGTCAAGTGTACCGAGTGTCAATGCGCCATTTAAGGCAAACTTCATATTACTGGTGCCAGAAGCCTCTGTGCCTGCAAGGGATATTTGCTCTGAAATATCTGCTGCTGGGATGATAAGCTGTGCAAGGCTCACGCTGTAATTTGGAATAAATACAACTTTTAAACGGCCTTTCAAACGCTCATCATTATTGATGACATTAGCAACATCATTAATTAAATGGATCGTTTGTTTCGCAGCATAGTAAGCCGAAGCCGCTTTACCTGCTAAAATAAATACGCGAGGTTGCCAATCTTTTTCAGGGTTGGCAAGCATTTCATTGTAGCGAGCAATAATATGCAATACGTTCAACATTTGGCGTTTGTATTCGTGAATACGTTTTACTTGCACGTCAAATAAGGCGTGCGGATCAAGCTCTACCCCTAACTCGCGTTTTACGTATTCCGCTAATTTCACTTTATTAGCAAATTTAATGTCAGCAACAGCCTCTTTAAATGCTTTTTCTTGTGCGAACGGTTTAAGTTTTTCGATTTGACTTAAATCACAACGCCATTCTGAACCGATATATTTATCAAACAATGCGGCTAATTGTGGGTTCGCCACGGCTAACCAACGACGCGGTGTGATACCGTTTGTTACGTTGGTAAAGCGTTCTGGGAAAATACGAGCAAAATCTGCAAAGGTTGAAGTTACCATTAAATCGGAATGAATTTCGGCAACCCCGTTGATTTTGTGTGAACCTACAACAGACAACCAGCCCATACGCACTTTGCGTTGGTAGCCTTCTTCGATAAGAGAAACACGGCGGATAAAATCGTTGTCAGTCGTTACATAAGTGCGGACATATTCTAAGAAGTGATCGTTAATTTCAAAAATCATCTGTAAATGACGCGGTAAGATTTTCGCCATCATTTCCACTGGCCAAGTTTCTAATGCTTCTGACATTAAAGTATGGCAGGTGTAAGAGAAAATGTTACGCGTCATCTCCCACGCTTTTTTCCACTCGAAACCTTCATCGTCCACTAAAATACGCATTAATTCAGGAATTGCTAACGCTGGGTGGGTATCGTTCAAGTGGATCGCCACTTTATCCGCCAAGTTTTCAAGGCTGTCGTGAGTGCGTTTGTGACGGCGTAAAATATCTTGAAGCGATGCAGAGACTAAGAAATACTCTTGACGTAAACGTAATTCGCGACCATTCCAAGTAGAATCATCAGGGTAAAGTACACGTGATAAATTTTTATTTGCGGAGTGCTCTTCTAATGCGGCTAAATGTTCGCCACGGTTGAAGTCGGCAAGGTTAAACACTTCGCCTGCATGTGCCGACCATAAACGTAATGTCGCAGCAGAATTATTTTGATAACCCGGGATCATTTGATCGTAAGCAAGTGCGGTCACTTTTTCAGTATCTTGCCAAATACATTTTTTGCCTTCGAAATGAATGTTTCCACCAAATTCTACGGTAAAGCGTTTAGATGGACGAATAAACTCCCAAGGTGCCCCTTTTTCAAGCCACGCATCTGGACGCTCGACTTGCTGACCATTTTCAATTTTTTGGCGGAACATACCATATTCATAACGAATACCGTAACCCATACCTGGTAAACCAAGAGTCGCAATAGAATCCATAAAACAAGCGGCTAAACGACCTAAACCACCATTGCCCAAGCCAGGATCTACTTCTTTTTCTAAAACTTCTTCTAAATCCACATTTAATTCAGAAAGAGCTTCTTGTGCTAATCCATAAATGCCTTCTGCAATCATCGCATTAGAAAGGGTACGTCCGATTAAAAATTCCATTGAAAGGTAGTAAACACGGCGAGAATCTTCTGCTCGAGTTTGGCGAGCAGTAGTGATCCAACCCTCTGTTACTAAATCACGCACAGCGTGGAGTGTTGCATTGAGCCAATCGCGTTGGCTAGCTTCACGTGGAGAGCGACCGATTAAGAAAATGAGTTTGTAAACGATTGATTTTTTAATCGCTTCAACGGTCATTTCAGGACGATTATATTGGAATGGAGAATCAAAGTTATCCATTATCATAGGTTAAACCTCGGTTTGAATGTTAAAAATGATCAATAATAAAAGAGATGTTGATTTAAAAATTCACGCACGTTTGCAAAAATCAATCAAAATTTGACCGCTCTTTGAGTGCGTGAATGTTGTTCACACAGCCTACAAAAGTAGTTCGAATTTTATGCTTATCTTTGCAAAAAACAAGCACAATCACACCGCTTGCAAAAGATTCTTTCACAAGCGGTGTGATTGTTAAGAAAGTTTACGAATAAAACTACAAGCGTTCATAAAGCGTTCTATATTGCTCTGCAGCCTTACGCCAGCTGAAGTCTTGTTTCATTGCATCGGTGCGAACCATCGCCCACGCACGCGGTTTTTGCCATAAGGCAAAGGCACGTTGCAAACAATGGCGGAGAGCTTCAGGCGTTGCACTTTCAAACACAAAACCTGTTGCGGTGCGAGCTTTGATGCTTTCTGAAGTGCTATCTACCACCGTATCCGCCAAACCACCCGTTTTACGAACAAGTGGCAGTGTGCCATATTGCAAACCATAAAGTTGGGTTAAGCCACAAGGTTCGAAACGGCTTGGCACTAAAATCACATCGCCACCTGCCACCATTAAATGCGAAAGGGCTTCATCGTAGCCGATTTTTACCGCAATATTTTGTGGATAACGTTCAGCAAGCTCACGAATACCTTGTTCCAAGTGCGGTGCACCTGAACCTAAAATCATCAACTGCCCGCCCTGTTTGACGATTTCGTCTGCACTTTCGATTAATAAATCAACACCTTTTTGCTCGGTTAAACGGGTAACCATCACAAATGCCAAAGCAGATTCATCTTGTGGCAAATTAAAATACGCCTGCAATTCGGCTTTGTTTTTCTTTTTACCTGCCATATATTTCAGCTTGTAATGGTGTGGGATGTATTGATCCACGTTCGGATGCCAAATATTTTCGTCCACGCCGTTTAAAATCCCCACCAAACGATCTTGAGCTTTTAAGCCAGAAAGCAAGCCTTGCAAACCGTAGGCAAATTCTGGTGTAGTGATTTCTTCGGCATAAGTTGGACTTACCGCCGTACTTGCATCAGAATAGAACAAGCCTGATTTTAAATAAGAAATTTGTCCGAATAACTCCAAGCCTTCTACGTGGAACATTCCTGTTGGCAAGCCGATTTCATACAAATGATGATAAGAAAACTGCCCTTGATACGCCAAGTTATGAATAGTGAACACCGATTTCGCAGGGCGACCTTTGTTGAACAGATATGCTGCACACAAACCTGCATGCCAATCGTGGGCGTGTACCACTTCTGCACGCCACCAGCTATCTAAACCTGTGGCTAATTCTGCACCCACCCAACCGAGCAAGGCAAAACGTTTGTAGTTGTCGCCGTAGTCGTTGTAATAGGCATCGTGATAAGGATTGCCTTCGCGACCGTATAAGTGCGGTGCGTCAATCAAATAGATCCCGACACCATTATATTCTCCATAACGCAACACCACGTGCCCAGCGAAGTTATCAAATTCGGCAACCACTTGAGTATTCGGAATACCTGCTGAAATAGCTGGATAAGCAGGCAATAAAACGCGGGCATCTAGCCCGATTTGGTTTTGTGCTTGGGGTAATGCCCCTAAAACATCGGCAAGCCCGCCTGTTTTTAAGAGCGGATAGAGTTCCGAGCAAACGTGTAGTATTTTCATTGAGTTTTTTATTTTCCCTATAAATATGAATAATGCTTGATCAGCTCCCCTCTTTAGAAAAGAGGGGGTTCAGAAAGTGTGGTTAATTTTGACCGCACTTTTCCTAACTAATCTAAATGTCCTTCTTCGCCAATCTCTTGTCCCTCAAGTATCTTTAACATTTTCGAGGTCACAAGAATCACTTTACCTGTTGAGCTAATACGGAAGCGTTTTTTATCTTCTTCCCTATCTACACCAATTTGCATACCATCAGGAATTTCGCATTCTCGGTCGATAATACAATTTTTCAACACGCAATTTTTACCGATTTTAACTTGTGGTAGCACCACGCAGTGATCCACTTTTGAAAATGCATCAATTTTAATGTGGTCGAATAATACAGAATTGCTGATCGAAGCATCGGTAATCACACAACCGCCGCCGATAAGTGAGTTATCTACAGGATGCACATTGGAGTGTTTGTAGAAAAATTTTGATGGATAAGCCTGAATAGGATTACCACGAATTGGCCAGCTTTGATCGTAAATATCTAATTGTGGATTTTCAGAGACTAAGTCGATATTAGATTGCCAGAAGCTATCAAGTGTCCCTACATCACGCCAGTAAATTTCGCCCTCGGTGTTGCGTCCCATACAAGAACGGCTAAATGGGTGAGCATAAAGCGCGCCTTCTTCTAAACATTTTGGCAATACATCTTTACCGAAATCATGGCTAGTTTGCGGGGTATTAACTTCCTGCTCAAGCATTTTATAAAGATAATCCGCATCAAATACATAAATCCCCATTGAGGCAAGCGAAACATCAGGTTTACCCACCATTGCTGGCGGATCTTTTGGTTTTTCCACGAAAGCTTTTACTTTCAAGTTTTCGTTTACAGCCATTACGCCAAATTCGTGTGCTTCAGAACGGGGCAGTTCAATGCAACCAACAGTACATTTTGCCCCACTATTGACGTGATCCATCAACATCACGCTGTAATCTTGTTTGTAAATATGGTCGCCCGCTAAGATCAAAATATATTTCGGGCGATAGTGATTTTTAATAATAGCCATATTTTGATATACTGCATCCGCCGTGCCACGATACCAAGTAGAATCGTCAATTTGCTGACGAGCTGGCAACATATCGACAAATTCGCCACGCTCTTGCGGTAAGAAAGACCAGCCTGTTTGCAAATGACGAAGCAAGGAGTGTGCCGCATATTGAGTCACGACCCCAATTCGGTTTAAATCTGAATTAATACAATTAGAAAGTGCAAAATCGATAATGCGACGATTACCACCAAAATAAAGCGCAGGTTTTGCACGTTTATCTGTCAATTCGTGTAAACGTGAACCTCGTCCACCTGCGAGAACAAGCACCAAAGTGTTTTTAACTAAATCATATTTGTTAAGGTCGCCAGATTTCATAAGGATCTCCATAGTCTTATTGTTATTCGTCATTCAGCATACAAAAGCCCATTGAACTAAGTTCGGCTTGTTCTTCAAGGGTTACATTATGTGTGCCGATTTGGGGCTTCCATTTCCCATTAGGCAAGTGAAACACCTGACCTTCGGCTTTGGCATTAATCAACAAAAGCCAACGATTGTCTAAAACCACCTGTAATGCTTTGGTTTGTTGATTTTGCCAATCTTCAACTGTCATCGGTTCGCCTGCAATGTTAAGCCATTGCACATTCTCATCCGACCACCATTGATCTCGGTTTAAACTGCCAATTTGCTTACGAAGTGCAATCGTTTGTTTGGTCAGTTCAAATAATTCTTCGTTAAAATTTGCCCATTTCAGCCAAGTAATCTCGTTATCTTGGCAATAAGCATTATTGTTACCATATTGAGTGTTGCCGAACTCATCGCCCGCCAAAAGCATAGGTGCGCCATTCGCCAGCAATAAACTCATTAATAATCCACTTTGTGCAAAAGTGCGGTTATTTTCCACCGCACTTTTTTGTGGCTCAGCAAGATTTTCAGTCGAACCCTCTATGCCGTGGTTGTAGCTGTAGTTTTCGTTTCTGCCGTCGTGATTTTCTTCGCCGTTCGCTTCATTATGTTTTTGGTTATAACTCACTAAATCTTTAAGCGTAAAACCATCGTGAGCGGTAATAAAATTAAGTGTAGTATGTGGCAAGCGGTCATTTTTCTTAAATAAATCGCTAGAACCTGCAAAGCGTTCAGCAAATGCACCAATTTCGCCACTTTTCCATAGCCAGAAACGGCAGAGATCATCGCGGAATCGGTCGTTCCATTCGGCAAAATAACTTGGGAAATTGCCGACTTGATAACCGTAATGTCCAATATCCCACGGCTCGGCAATCAATTTAATATTTTGTAAACTTGGCTCATTTTTTATGTCAGTAAAAAGCTGAGCTGACGAATTGAAATCAGGTGTATCACGCCCTAAAACAGTGGCTAAATCAAAACGGAATCCATCAATGTGGCATTGCTCCACCCAATAACGCAGGCAATCCACCACCCATTTTCGCCCTACATCAGAGGATAAATTGAGCATATTGCCACAGCCTGTCCAATTAATATAACGCCCTTGATCGTTGCGCCAATAGTAAGTTTGATCATCAATGCCACGCTGGCAGAATGTTGGGTAAGTTTGCTCTGATTCTGCGGAATGGTTAAATACCACGTCTAAAATAACTTCAATTCCCGCTTTGTGAAACGCCTTTACCATCGCTTTAAATTCAGCCAATGGATTATTTGTTGCCGCATATTTAGGTTCTACCGCAAACATTGCTAAGGGATTGTATCCCCAATAATTTTGTAAGCCTCGTGCCTGTAAGTGCGGTTCATTTATATGGAAATTTACAGGCAGCAATTCCACCGCAGTTACGCCTAATTCTTTCAAATACGCCAAATTTACAGGATGTGCTAATCCCACATAAGTACCACGCAACGCCGCAGGGATTTTCTCGTTTAACTGGCTAAACCCTTTAACGTGTAATTCATACACAATGGTTTCAGCCCAAGGCGTATTGGGGGAAGTATCATTTTCCCAATTAAAATCTTCCGAAATCACAACCGCTCTTGGGGCAAGATGCACGTTGTCGCGATTATCCGAAAGCAAGAACCAAGAACGACTTTCTTCGCTACTTAAATCAGGTTTACCATTCACGGCTTTCGCATAGGGATCGAATATCAATTTCTGCGGATTAGCAAATTCTCCGTAAATACGAAAACCATACTGCGTGCCGACCTGCACGCCCTCCACCGCCAAATGCCAAGTGTTATTGGTACGTACCATCGGCAAGCGTGTTTCTTGATTTTGTTCGTCAAAAAGGCAAAGTTCTACGCCTATTGCCGCAGCGGAAAACAGGGCGAAATTGGTAATTTGCACGTTGTTTTCGACCGCTTGTGAGTATCCCATTGGAATAGGATTGCCGTTGTTGTAGATTTTGAACATATTTTTATCGCTTTTGTAGGGGCAAATTACATTTGCCCAAAAACATCGGTGGTTTATCAGGGCGAATGTAATTCGCCCCTGCAATTTATCTATTCGGATTATTTCGCCTTCAATCTCAAATAAACTGTTGCTAACGGCGGAATGGACACTGAAATCGAATTTTCTCGTCCGTGGCTTTCGATTTTTTTACTTGCGACACAACCAAAATTGCCCACATTTGAGCCTTGATAGTACATTGAATCGGTATTCAAAATTTCTTCATATTCGCCCGCAATATTCACGCCGATGTGGTAGTCGTGGCGAGGCACAGGGGTAAAGTTACTGACGACAATAATACGTTCTCCGTTTGAACTGCGACGTTCAAAGGCGAACACAGAATTTGCCGCATCATCAACGACAAGCCAATCGAAACCCTCTGGGGAGTTGTCGAGCTCAAAGAGCGGTCGATTTTTTTGATAAATTTGATTGAGGTCTTTAACCAGCTTCAATACGCCTTTGTGCCAGCCTCCGTCAATATTTTCATCAAGCAAGAACCAGTCCAAACTTTCTTCGTAATTCCATTCTCTGCCTTGAGCAAATTCATTCCCCATAAAGAGTAATTTTTTACCTGGATACCCCCACATATAACCGTAATATGCACGCAAGTTAGCGAATTTTTGCCATGTATCGCCCGGCATCTTGCCAAGAAGTGAATATTTACCGTGAACCACTTCATCGTGAGAAAGTGGTAGCACAAAATTTTCGCTATATTGATACACCATTCCAAAGGTCATTTTGTTGTGATGATATTGGCGGTAAATGGGGTCAAGCTGCATATAGGCGAGCGTATCGTTCATCCAGCCCATATTCCATTTGAAATTGAAGCCCAAGCCGCCGTTTTCGCTTGGGTGGGTTACGCCTGCAAAAGAGGTAGATTCCTCCGCAATAGAAATTGCACCCGCCATTTCACTGTGAATTTTCCAGTTGGTGTGTTTTAAAAACTCGATAGCTTCTAAGTTTTCACGTCCGCCGTATTGGTTTGGAATCCACTCGCCTTCGGCACGACTGTAATCGCGATAAATCATTGAAGCCACAGCATCCACGCGAATACCATCTACACCAAAACGTTCAAGCCAATACAGTGCATTACTGGATAAGAAATTCTTGACCTCATTACGCCCATAGTTATAAATCAAGGTATTCCAATCTTGATGATAGCCTTCACGAGGGTCTTCATGTTCATACAAGGCTGTGCCATCAAATGCAACTAAACCATGCGTATCACTTGGGAAATGTCCTGGCACCCAATCTAAAATCACGTTGATGCCTGCTTCGTGAGCACGTTTTACTAAACGGCTAAATGCCTCAGGTGAGCCAAAACGACTGGTTGGCGAATAAAGTCCAAGTGGTTGATAGCCCCAAGAACCATCAAATGGAAATTCAGAAAGCGGTAAAAATTCTATATGGGTGAAGCCCATCTCTTTTACATAAGGAATTAATTCATCAGCAATTTGATCGTAATCTAGCCAAAAATTGTTTTCTAAATTACGACGCCAAGATCCTAAATGCACTTCATAAATAGAAATTGGTTGGTTGCCTTGGTTTGCTTTTTTGCGTGCTTCAGTCATTTCCACTACATTTGGCAAGGCACTCACTTGCGAAGCTGTATCAGGGCGAAGTTGCGAACTAAAGGCAAATGGATCGGCCTTCAAACGAAGATTGCCATGGCAATCAATTAATTCAAACTTATAGAGCTGTCCTAAACTGGCTTTTGGTAAAAAGAGCTCCCAAACACCACTTTTTAGATGAAAACGCATAGGATGACGGCGACCATCCCAATAGTTGAAATCGCCTACAATAGAAACTCGTCTTGCATTAGGTGCCCACAAACGGAAATTCACCCCGCTCACACCATCACATTCCATAAAATGCGCACCAAGCACTTCATATGGACGAAGCATAGAACCTTCAGAAAGTAGCCATTGTTCTAAATCGTCAATCATTGGATGAAAACGATAAGGATCTTCGATAATTTGTGCTTCATTACCCCAAAAAACCTGTAATTGATAAGCAAAAAATTGACGACAATTTGGAATAACACCAACAAAAAATCCACGCTCATCGACACAATCCAGTTCCGTTATTTCTTTACCACTTTCACGCTCAATCACCACCACTCGATTGGCCTCTGGCAATAACGTACGGATTTCAATTCCTTGCTCGGTTTCGTGCATACCAAGCGTAGCAAAAGGATCACCATTGCTCGCATCAAAAAAACCATCAATAATTGCTTGTGTTACTGCGGTTGTCATATTTACTCCTTATACATTTCGCCCTTGGTTAATTTGCACAAAGAACGTTTTTAAAGCTTCATTGCTAAAAATAAACGCTAACGGTTGAGCAAGTTTCTTGCACCAGTTTGGGTATTCATTTGAGGTACTCGGTAAATTAAAACTGATTTCTTGGCTAAGTAAATTTTCTAATTGCACACCAATCAATCGGCTGTTACTTTCCGCTAAATAATAATGGATCATTCGATTTAAATAATCGTGCATCGCCATAGAAAGCGCATTGCCCTCATAATGCGGCGGTAAATAATTATCACGATGTAAACTATTTAATAAGGCTTGTTTATCCATAACACGTTGATCATATTTTTGCTTGAGCACTTCCCCATTCAGAATACCGAGTTGATTAAATAATTCTAAATCACGACAATGCCAAAAACTTTGTAACGAGGGAACATCATGTGTACCAATAGTGGCATAAGCATTTCGAGGATAATCAGATATACGAGGAAATTCGCCATTTCGTTGGGCAAAATACAATACAAAATAAGAGAAAATTTGAAACTCGTTTAATTTCCACCGCACTTCATCAGGCACAGTGCCGAGATCTTCACCGATAATCAAACATTCATTGCGTACACTTTCAATGGCAAGAATCGCCATTAATTCATCAAAAGGATAATGCACATAAGCACCGTCAGCCGCAGTTTTTCCTTTTGGAATCCACCACAAACGAAATAAGCCCATAACATGATCGATGCGAAGCACACCGAAATATTGCATATTGGCACGTAGCATATCGATAAATGGTGTAAAGCCACGTGCTTTTAGCACGGTTGGATTATAAGGTGGCAAATTCCAATTTTGTCCTACAGGGCCTAACGGATCAGGCGGTGCACCAATAGAGGCATTTACACAATATAAATCAGGATCGCTCCATACATCAGCACTGCCACGAGAACTATTTACGGCTAAATCGCCATAAATACCCAATTTCATACCAGACTGTTTACAAAGATTTTGTAATGCGGAAAGCTGTTCTTCTGTAAGCCATTGCAACCAAGCAAAAAATTGGATTTTCTCATGGTGTGTTTTTAATAGGGCTTTTCTTTTTGCCGTACTTAAATGTTGCCATTCCTTACGCCAGCCAAGCCAACCAATGGTATTTTCTTCTGCTTGATGATCGGCGTGTTCTTGCAAATCCAAGACATTAAATAAACCCTGTAACAACAAAGGTTCACCTTTGTTTTTTAAATACTCAGCAAAGATTTTTCGACGTGTCACAATTTCAGCGGATTGACTACGCTGAAAGAAATCAAACAGGGACTCAAGTGCGGTTAATTTTAAAGCCAAAATTGAAGAATAATCGACGCAATCACTTTCACGTAAAGCAGCAATTTTTGCTTGAATATCCTCACGCTTAAACCAATTTTGTACTGAACGGCAACGCTTAAATTCGGGTAAATCAGGAATGGCCAAATATAAGAAATTCAACCAACGACGGGAAGATGAACTATAAGGACTAGTCCAGTTTGGCACAGCAGGATACGGCAAATGTAATGGATTAATTCCCACATAATCCGCCCCTTGTTTTGCACTTTGTTCAATCAAATAGGTCAAATCGCCAAAATCGCCAATCCCCCAGTTTTGTTCTGAGCGTAAACTGTAAAGTTGCACATTCACGCCCCACACTTTTTTATTTTTTAATACGGATGGTTGAAAAGCTGTTTTAGGAGAAATAAGTAAACGAACGCGATACTGTTCAGTGTCAGAAAAAATAGATAATTGATAATAGCCAAAAGGAAGTGGAGGCAAAGAAAGTGCGGATAAATTTGAAAGTGTTTTTTCTAACAAAATAGCATTAGATTCATCAATCAGCTGATAACGATATTCCGCAGATGGTGGGAAATCTAGACGATTGAGTCGATAATCAATCGGTTCATTTTCAAATGCAGCCAGTACATCGTCAAACTGTCCTTTCGCTTTTGGCGGAAGCTGCAAAAGCTCAACAAAAGTTAAAACCGTCTTTTCATCCGCAAAAATAAGATGCCCATCAATATCATAGTGAGAAAGCGCGATACCGCATTTTTCTGCTTTTTGTTTGAGAGAATCCGAGATTTGCATAGACACCACATGACAACTGTATAACTATTGTTAGGGATTATAACTAAGCTGAAATTGATGACAACAGGCTTTATTTAAAAGTGTGATCTTCGTCAATAATAAATTCAAACCAATCAATCACATCTCGTTCGTGGATACCATTTTTAATCAAAATATCCGCATTTTTTACAGAATGGGGAGAGCCAGAAATAAGCGGATGCCATTCGGGTAGCGTTTTTCCTTCATAAAGCAAACGATAGGCACAAGTATCAGGCAGCCAATGAAAATCAGGTAAATTCTTTTTGGTGAGTTTGGTGCAATCGGTTTCAATATTAAAACGCTCTGAATAATTACCGCACTTTCCTGTTTCCAGATCTAAAAGATTACAAGCAATTCGGGTGTAATAGAGTTTTTGGCGTTTACCTCGCCCTTGAATATATTTGCGATAACAGCATTTGCCGCAGCCATCACATAAGGCTTCCCATTCAGATTCAGTCATTTCAAGGAGGGATTTGGTTTGCCAGAAATTGGGTTCAAGTTGCATATTGGATTGCATAGTTGATACAAATAAAAAGTGCGGTCAAAATCACGTTTGTTTTGACCGCACTTGGTTGATTAAAATTAGAAGCCCTCTTTTAGACTTACCGTTAAATTAAACACCAAATGTTCAGGGCGGCTATCTTTACTATCTGCACAGAAATAACCCTCACGTTCAAATTGGTAACCTTTCTCTGCTTCTGCATTTGAGAGGCTTTGCTCTACAAAACCTTGTTTTATCACTAAAGAATTTGGGTTTAACACGCTTTCGATATCATCTTCAGCCCCTGGATTTGGCACAGTAAATAAGCGATCATACAAACGGAATTCAGCTGGATGATTATTAACCGCAGAAACCCAATGAATGACACCTTTCACTTTACGTCCATCTGATGGATTTTTACCTAAAGTTTCAGGATCGTAAGTACAGAAAATCGTGGTGATTTCGCCACTTGCATCTTTTTCGACACGTTCCGCTTTAATCACATAAGCATTACGCAAACGCACTTCTTTATCTAATACTAAACGTTTATATTGTTTGTTCGCTTCCTCACGGAAGTCAGCTCGATCAATATAAAGTTCTTTCGTAAACGGCAATTGACGCTCCCCTAATTCAGGACGATTTGGATGATTTGGGGCAGTTAAAACCGCTTCGCTTTCAAAATTTTCAATTACCACACGAACAGGATCAATCACTGCCATTGCGCGTGGTGCATTTTCATTTAAATCCTCACGAATGCAGGCTTCAAGTGCAGAATATTCCACCACGTTATCTTGTTTAGTTACACCAATACGGCGACAAAATTCACGTAACGAAGCTGGTGTATAACCACGACGGCGTAAACCAGAAATGGTTGGCATACGGGGATCGTTCCAACCATCCACGATTTCATCATTTACCAATTTCAATAATTTACGTTTAGAGGTTAAAGTGCCTTCTAAATTCAAACGAGAGAATTCATATTGATGCGGTAATGGACGTTCAATACTGATATTTTCCAACACCCAATCATATAAACGACGGTTATCTTGAAATTCTAATGTACAGATAGAATGAGTAATACGTTCGATTGCATCAGAGATACAGTGCGTAAAATCGTACATTGGGTAAATACACCATTTGTCACCTGTTTGGTGATGGCTAGCGAATTTAATACGATAAATTACTGGATCACGCATGACCATAAATGGCGATGCCATATCAATTTTTGCACGTAAACTTGCTTTCCCTTCTGCAAACTCACCGTTCTTCATTTTTTCAAATAACGCTAAGTTTTCTTCAATAGTGCGGTCACGATATGGGCTGTTTTTACCAGGTTCGGTTAAGGTACCACGATATTCACGCATTTCTTCTGGAGAAAGCTCATCCACATAAGCCAAGCCTTTTTTAATCAATTCAATCGCATAGCCATAAAGCGCATCGAAGTAATCAGATGCATAACGCGGTTCGCCCTCCCATTTAAAACCTAACCATTCCACATCCGCTTTGATAGAATCTACATATTCCACGTCTTCTTTTACTGGATTGGTATCGTCAAAACGTAGGTTACATAAACCTTGGTATTCTTTTGCCAAGCCAAAATTCAAGCAAATAGACTTTGCGTGACCAATATGCAAATAGCCATTCGGCTCTGGCGGAAAACGGGTATGAACGCTTTTATGTTTACCCGAAGCTAAATCTTCATCAATAATTTGGGTAATAAAATTGTGAGTGCGAGTATTTTCTTCACCCAAAGATGTCTCTGTATGGCTCATCATTTTCTCTCGTTAAAATAAAAAAATATTCGGCTATTCTATACAAATCTAAGGGAAAATAAAGGTTCATCTCCTGTTCTTGCCATAGAAATACTAGATTTAAATAAAAGATTGTAAAAACTTGCCATAAAAAACCGCCACGAAATTATCGTGGCGATGTATTAATTCACAAAGTGCGGTAAGTTTTTTGAATGTTTAGCTTACCAAACCCAGCCAGCTCCCATTTGATAGGAAATTTTGCTGTTTTTGCCTGCATTCACGGCGATACCGCTTTTTAATGTGATGTAGTGGAGGGAGGCGTATCAGCTAAAGCCGCCTAATTTTACGTCATATAGATAAAATATAAAGGAAATATTGTTTTTATAAATAAAAAGTGCGGTAAAAATCTCAAAAATTTTTACCGCACTTTATTGAAATAGAGTTTACATTACAACCACATCAAACTGTTCTTGGTTATAAAACTGTTCTGTTTTTACTTTTACTCGTTTTCCAATAAACATTTCCACTTCTGGCAGTAAACCGTGAGATTCTTCATTAATAAGATATTCTGAAACTGCTGGCGAGGCATAAACAACAAATTGTTCACTACTGAATAAATGATACACCCGAATAATTTCACGCATAATTTCGTAGCAAACTGTCTCAACAGTTTTCACCCGACCACGTCCATGACAAGTTGGACATTCATCGCATAGCACGTGTTCAAGGCTTTCGCGGGTTCTTTTACGAGTCATTTCTACAAGGCCTAATTGCGTAAAGCCATTCACATTAGTTTTCATACGATCTTTAGAAAGTGCATCACATAAAGATTGCAATACTCGATTGCGATGTTCATCTGTTTGCATATCAATAAAATCAATAATGATTATGCCACCAAGATTACGTAGTTGGAGTTGCTGCGCGATGGCTTTAGTTGCTTCAATATTGGTATTGAAGATGGTTTCTTCTAGATTACGATGCCCCACAAATGCGCCTGTATTAATATCAATGGTGGTCATGGCTTCTGTTTGCTCGATAATTAAATAGCCGCCCGATTTGAGATTAACACGTTTATCTAAGGCTGTTTGGATCGCATTTTCAACCCCATACACATCAAAAATAGGTTGATTACCAGAATAAAGAACAAGTTTATCGCTTAATTCAGGCATAAATTCATCGGTAAACTCTTTTACTTCGCCAAAGCAAAGTTTAGAATCAATACGAATTTTTTCTAAGTTTGTGCCGATAAAATCACGCAAAATACGTTGTGGAAGTGCTGGCTCGCCGTAAATTTTTGATTTGGTTGGATATTTAGATTTACGTTCTAAAACTTTCCGCCATAAGCGTTTTAAAAATTCAGCGTCTTGACGTAATTCTTCTTCGCTTGCCCCTTCTGTGGCGGTACGAATAATAAAACCGCCGAGTTCATCACAAAAAGGTTCAATCAATGCTTTTAAACGGGCGCGTTCTTCTTCGCTTTCAATGCGTTGTGAAACGCCTACGTGGCTATTTTCTGGCATAAAAACAAGATAACGTGATGGCAATGTGATATCCGTTGTTAAACGTGCACCTTTTGTACCTAGCGGCTCTTTCACCACTTGTACAACAATATCCTGCCCTTCTCGTACTAATTCTGAAATGCTCTTAACTTTAAATTGCTTTTGTTCATTTTCATCTACACATTCCGTGTGAGATACAATATCAGCGGCGTGTAAAAAAGCCGCTTTTTCCAAACCAATATCAACAAAAGCCGACTGCATTCCTGGTAACACTCGAGTGACACGACCTTTATAAATATTTCCGACAATTCCTCGTTTAGCTTGGCGTTCAATATGCACTTCGCGCAACATTCCTGTTTCGACTAACGCAATGCGTGTTTCGTTAGGCGTTACGTTCATCAATAACTCGACAGCATCCATTTTATATTCCTAATTTCTTAAATTTCATCAAATATTTAGTCTAAATAGAATAATAGCCCGAAATAAGGTAAAATGCACCCTTTCTGAAATTTTTAACCCATTTTGGACTTATATAATGTTTGGATTCGACCCAAGTCTTATTACTTTTACTATTTATATTTTCGGGATGTTGCTGATTGGCGTACTCGCCTATTATTACACGAATAATTTATCAGATTACATTCTCGGTGGACGTCGTTTAGGCAGTTTTGTTACTGCAATGTCTGCTGGTGCGTCAGATATGTCTGGTTGGCTTTTAATGGGCTTACCTGGTGCGGTATATTTATCAGGCTTAGTTGAAGGCTGGATTGCTATTGGTTTAACTATCGGGGCTTATTTTAACTGGCTTTTAGTGGCTGGTCGTTTGCGTGTTTATACTGAATTAAATAATAATGCGCTCACTCTCCCAGAATATTTTCACAATCGTTTTGGTTCATCACACAAATTATTAAAACTTGTTTCTGCCACTATTATTTTAGTGTTTTTTACTATTTATTGTGCTTCTGGTGTCGTGGCTGGCGCAAAATTATTCCAAAATATATTTTCTGTGGAATATTCCACCGCACTTTGGTACGGCGCAGCGGCAACCATTGCTTACACCTTCATCGGAGGTTTCCTCGCGGTAAGCTGGACAGATACCATTCAAGCCACATTAATGATTTTTGCATTAATTTTAACCCCTGTTTTTGTGTTATTGAGTTTCGCCGATACCGCTCAATTTTCCGCAGTACTAGAACAAGCTGAGGCTGCCGTAAATAAAGATTTCACGGATTTATTTACTTCTACCACACCACTTGGTTTATTAAGTCTTGCGGCTTGGGGATTAGGCTATTTCGGGCAACCGCATATTTTAGCACGCTTTATGGCTGCGGATTCTGTCAAATCACTTATCAAAGCACGTCGTATTAGTATGGGTTGGATGGTGCTTTGCTTAGGAGGCGCAATTGGCATTGGCTTATTCGCTATCCCGTATTTCTTTGCCAATCCAGCTATTGCAGGCACAGTTAATCGCGAACCAGAACAGGTTTTTATTGAATTAGCTAAACTTTTATTTAATCCTTGGATCGCAGGCATATTACTTTCCGCTATTTTAGCCGCTGTAATGAGTACATTAAGTGCTCAATTATTAATTTCTTCAAGCTCAATCACTGAAGATTTCTATAAAGGTTTTATTCGCCCTAACGCATCTGAAAAAGAGCTCGTATGGCTTGGAAGAATTATGGTGTTAGTTATTGCCGCACTTGCTATCTGGATCGCACAAGATGAAAACAGCAAAGTATTAAAACTTGTAGAATTTGCTTGGGCGGGGTTTGGTAGTGCATTTGGCCCTGTTGTACTTTTCTCTCTTTTCTGGAAACGAATGACATCATCGGGTGCAATGGCAGGTATGCTTGTAGGTGCAGTGACAGTATTTGCTTGGAAAGAAGTGGTTCCAGCTGATACTGATTGGTTTAAAGTATATGAAATGATCCCAGGCTTTGCTTTCGCCAGCCTTGCAATTATTGTTATTTCATTACTTTCCAATAAACCAGAACAAGATATTCTTAATACCTTTGATAAAGCAGAAAAGGCTTATAAGGAAGCAAAATGATCGACTTTCGCCCTTTTTATCAACAAATTGCTACTACAAATTTATCAGACTGGTTAGAGACCTTACCACTCCAATTGAAAGAATGGGAAACTCAAACTCATGGCGATTATGCGAAATGGAGCAAAATTGTTGATTTTCTACCTGATTTACATGCTGATGAAATCGATCTAAAAAGTGCGGTGAAATCTGACCGCACTTTTCCCCTTTCAGAAGGTGAAAAACAACGAATTATCCATCATTTAAAACAATTAATGCCGTGGCGAAAAGGGCCTTATCATCTTTTCGGCATTCATGTAGATTGTGAATGGCGTTCAGATTTTAAATGGGATCGTGTTCTTCCTCATTTAGCTCCCCTGCAAGGTCGCACTATTTTAGACGTGGGTTGTGGCAGCGGTTATCATATGTGGAGAATGGTAGGCGAAGGCGCAAAAATGGTGGTCGGGATTGATCCTACCGAGCTTTTCCTTTGCCAATTTGAAGCTGTACGCAAACTGCTTAATAATGATCGTCGAGCAAATCTTATCCCGCTAGGTATTGAGCAAATGCAACCATTAGCGGCATTTGACACTGTATTTTCAATGGGCGTACTCTATCATCGTAAATCCCCATTAGATCATTTAAGCCAATTGAAAAATCAATTGGTAAAAGGTGGCGAATTGGTATTAGAAACGTTAGTGGTGGATGGCGATGTAAATACTGTACTCGTACCGATAGATCGCTATGCGAAAATGAAAAATGTTTATTTTATCCCCTCTGTCGCCGCACTAATCAACTGGCTAGAAAAAGTTGGCTTTACCAACGTACGTTGTGTTGATGTAGCGACAACTACATTAGAAGAACAGCGTAAAACTGATTGGTTGGAAAATGAAAGCCTGATTGATTTTTTAGATCCAAATGATCACAGTAAAACCATTGAAGGTTATCAAGCACCGAAAAGAGCGGTAATTTTAGCGAACAAATAAAAAAGGGAATTATTCCTTTTTTATTTTACTCGCATTTCATATTTACAAAGAATAATACTCTAATTTTACTGAAGTTAATGTGGATAATAAGGTTTCAGCCATCGTTTTATGGCTCAATTTTAATGCTTTTTCAGCCATCACTATTCGTTCAATATCACTCAATTTTTTATCATTTAAATACGCAAAATTAAGTGCGGTTTGCAACGCTGGCAAACTCGGATTAAATGCGGCGTTTTCTGCATAACGTCCTGTCACCACATCACCATTTTTAAATAAAATCGCAATGCCGTGCGGACTATTTGAATAAGGACAATGAGATTGATTTGCTGCTAAAATAGCTTGATTAACCAAATCATCTTGATGATCAGCAACTAAATCATGATTTTCTTCCGCCAAAAGATGCGCTGCAATATCAAGATCTTTTGGTCCAAACGCATCTGGTAAATAAGAATGTAACGGATTATTTTGGCTATGCGGCAAATGAATTGAAATTTTTTCAGCTCCGTGCAATTCATTCATAAATTGACGACAATGTCCGCACGGCGTGTAATTGACCACCATATCTGAAATACGGCGTTCATTACGCAACCAAGCGTGAGAAATTGCACTTTGTTCCGCGTGAATCGTTTGCTGAATGGCTGAATTAGCAAATTCTTGATTCGCACCGAAATAAAAATCCCCTTGTTCGCCAATAGCAATTGCCCCCACATTAAAATGAGAAATAGCAGTATGACTATAACTTGCAGCAAGTGGCAACAAGTGCATAGCCAATTTTAGTGGGGTAAGTTCAAAATTATGACAAAGCTGCTGCACTTGGGAATAATTTAAAAAACCAGCCCAATTTTGTGAACGAAGTTCATTCACAATAGCTTGATTAAGTGCATCATCTTGTGGCAAGATGCGCTTAATAAGTTCTTGCATAACATATCCTTAGAAAAAATATTAAAAATTATCACTGTACTTATTAAATCAAAATTTACTGTTAGTTGCGATAGTTTGATTAAATATTCATTAAAACTGTGATCTTGATCACTTATTTGATAGCTTCTATTTATTACAATTTCTTAACAAATAAGGATAAGGCTATCAATTATATTGAATAGAACAATTTCACTTCAAATTATAGAAACGTATAATACCCATATCAAAGGGAGGGCATTAGCTCAATTATTCAACTAGAAAAAGGAAATTATTATGTCAAAAACATCAATCGGACTAGATAAAGTTCAATCAGCAGAATTAGCCGATAAACTTAACGAATTACTTGCAACCTACCAAGTTTTCTATACTAATGTACGAGGCTATCACTGGAATATTAAAGGCGTAAACTTCTTTGCATTACACGCAAAATTTGAAGAAATTTATACTAATTTAGTTGCTAGAGTAGATGAGGTGGCTGAACGTATTTTAACTTTAGGTTACACACCAAATAATGCTTACAGCCAATACTTAAAAATATCTCGAATTAAAGAAGATATTGCAGTAAGTGAGGCACAAGAATGTTTATCAGGCACATTACAAGGTCTAAAAACATTACTAGATCAACAACGTGAAATTCTTGCTTTTGCAAATAACGCTAATGATGAAGGTACTGCATCACAAATGAGTGACTATATTAAAGAACAAGAAAAATTAGTATGGATGTTCCAAGCAGCGTGCCAAACTTGCCATAATTAATGAATAAATTTCAACGCTAACGAAAACTAACCTGCAATTAATCTAACTCAATAAAGTTAGATAAATTTAATTTGTCTAAGATCAAATTTGATCTAACAAATTACCTCAAAAGTAAGAGTTTCCTATTTAGAATAGGAATGTCAAATTCAGTCTGAATAAAGGAAACTCTTATACCTCTTATTCACAGTGATCTCTTTAAACTAATTTAGCCACTAAATTTAACGTTTTTTTTAAATCAGTAAATAAATCTATAGAAATAAATATTGTAGAGCGTTAAAAATTGTGATTATTAACTATTTTATTATTTCTTGTCCAATTAGATAAAAAAAGCCCCTAAATAATTAGGGGCATTAAAAAGGAATTTATGAATAAAATCTCTAAAGTTTAGCTTCATCAAAGAAATCTCGATAAAACGCCGCCATTATATTGAGCAATCTAAAGAATAGCAAGAAAAATCTTTACATTTCTTTACAAATCTTTACATTTCAGCATTTCGATAATTACTTGGACAGTATTTTCCATGCCTTGTAAAGAAACCAACTCGTGTTTACTATGGAAATTATAGCCGCCAGTAAAAATATTTGGGCATGCTAAACCTTTAGAGGCTAAAAATGCCCCATCTGTACCGCCTCGAATCGGCTTATGATTTGGTTTAATTCCCACCGCTTTCATTGCACGATCAGCAAGTTCAATTGATTGAGGAACATTTTTTACCACATCATACATATTTTGGTAGCTATCTTGAATTTCTAACTCTATAGGCTTTTTCAAACCTTTTTTAGCATTAAATTTTTCCACCTGATTTTTAATAAAAGCTTTTCTTTGTGCGAAATTCTGTTCGTCAAAATCACGAATCAAATAGGTAAGCTCTACTTGCTCAATATCGCCAGAAAAATCTTCTAAATGATAAAAGCCCGCTTTCCCATCGGTTTTTTCTGGTACTTCATCAACAGGAAAAACTTGCTGAAATTCACAAGCTAAAGTCAGTGCATTCAGCATTTTTCCTTTTGCATAACCTGTGTGAATATTTCGCCCGAAAAACCGCACTTTTGCCGTTGCAGCATTAAAGTTTTCGTATTCTAATTCCCCTACTTCTCCCCCATCAATGGTATATGCCCAATCACAGGAAAACTTTTCCATTGGGAAATAATGGATTCCCAAACCAATTTCTTCATCAGGCGTAAAAGCAACACGAATATTGCAATGGGGAATATTCTCTTTTTGAAGAATGGAAAGTGCGGTCATAATTTCTGCAATTCCCGCTTTATTGTCAGCCCCAAGCAAAGTGGTTCCATCAGTAACAATAAGCGTTTGTCCGACTAATTTTTGCATAAAAGAATAATAAACAGGGCTAATAAATTCCTCGCCAATACCTAATGCAATATCTCCGCCACGATATTCTTCTATCACTTCTGGGCGTACATTTTTACCACTACATTGTGGAGACGTATCAAGATGCGCAACTAAACCAATGGTTTTCGTTAAGTTAGGATCATTAGCGGGTAAAAATGCTGTTACCACTGCATATTTACTTACTTCAACATTCTCCAAACCAAGTTGGATTAATTCTTTTTGCAACTGCATGGCTAACTTCATTTGCCCGACTGAGCTGGGGGAATGCTTCGCATGAGGTTTTGATTGGGTGTGAAAAGACACATAATGTAAAAATCGTTCTAAAAGTTCTATTTTATCTATTTGAGAAATCATATTCTCGCTCCTTTTAAAAATATCTTTTTTAGTTTAACGAGAAAAATAGAAAACATCTTGATATATAACAATATTTATAAAATTAACGAAGTAAAATTCATCGAAAGTGCGGTTAAATTTCTCGTTATTTTTATGAACGGCAGTTTTTTACTTTCTAAGGCATTAAGTCCTTTTCATTATTAACAATTCACTATATCATAGGCGTCTATTTTTATATGTCGCCCCTGCAGTCTTGCAGGTTTTATTTCTACTCAGTACCAAATCATTGGTGAAATTAGGGAGAAAACCAAAGCTAGTGGAAAATCAGCTTCAAAACAAGCCTATTATTGAGCTTCGTTCAATCAAAAAATCCTATGGTTCTAACACCATTATTAACGATTTCAATCTTACAATTAATAACGGTGAGTTTGTCACTATTCTTGGCCCTTCAGGCTGTGGTAAAACCACAGTTTTACGCTTACTTGCAGGCTTAGAAGAATTGGATTCAGGTAGCATTATTTTAGATGGTGAAGATATCACCAATGTGCCAGCGGAAAAACGTCATATTAATACGGTATTCCAAAGCTATGCGCTATTTCCACATATGACAATTTTTGAGAACGTGGCTTTCGGTTTGCGTATGCAAAAAGTACCAAACGAGGAAATTAAACCGCGTGTTTTAGAAGCCTTGCGTATGGTACAGCTAGAAGAAATGGCGGATCGTAAGCCAACTCAACTTTCTGGCGGACAACAACAACGTATTGCCATCGCTCGTGCCGTAGTAAATAAACCAAAAGTGTTGTTACTTGATGAGTCTTTATCTGCATTGGATTACAAATTGCGTAAACAAATGCAACAAGAACTCAAAATGTTACAACGTCAGCTTGGCATTACCTTTATTTTCGTCACCCACGATCAAGAAGAAGCGATTACAATGTCTGATCGTATTGTATTATTGCGTAAAGGTAAAATCGCACAGGATGGTTCCCCACGTGAAATCTATGAAGATCCTGCTAACTTATTCGTTGCTCGTTTCATTGGCGAAATTAACGTATTTGAAGCCACTGTGATTGAACGAAAATCAGAACAAGTTGTACTGGCAAATGTTGAAGGTCGTATTTGTGATATTTATACGGATATGCCTGTGGAAAAAGATCAAAAACTTCAAGTACTCCTTCGCCCTGAAGATATTGTGATTGAAGAATTAGATGAAAATGAACATTCTAAAGCAATTATCGGTCATATTATTGACCGCACTTATAAAGGAATGACATTAGAATCAACGGTAGAGTTTGATCATAACGGAATGCGTGTCCTTGTAAGTGAATTCTTTAATGAAGATGATCCACATATGGATCATAGCATAGGACAACGCGTAGGTATCACATGGCACGAAGGCTGGGAGGTTGTACTCAACGATGAAGATAATCAATAATAAATTCCAGAAAATTACTGTTGCGATTATCTTCAGTTGGCTAATCTTCTTTGTGCTGATTCCAAACTTATTGGTACTTGCCGTAAGTTTTCTGACTCGAGATGGTAGCAACTTTTATGCATTCCCAATTACTATTGAAAACTATACAAACTTGTTTAATCCGCTTTATGCACAAGTTGTGTGGAATTCATTGTCTATGTCGGGCATCGCCACCATTATTTGCTTACTAATAGGTTATCCATTTGCTTTTATGATGAGTAAAATTCATCCTAAATATCGACCGCTCTTATTGTTCCTTGTGGTTTTACCATTTTGGACAAACTCGTTAATTCGTATTTATGGAATGAAAGTATTTCTTGGCGTGAAAGGCATACTTAACACGATGTTAATTGATATGGGAATTTTGAGTGCGCCAATTCGTATTTTGAATACCGAAATTGCGGTAATCATTGGCTTAGTTTATTTACTATTGCCATTTATGATTTTGCCACTCTACTCTGCCATTGAAAAACTAGATCATCGTTTATTAGAAGCAGCACGAGACTTAGGCGCAAATACGTTCCAACGTTTCTTCCGAGTGATTTTACCATTAACTATGCCAGGCATTATCGCAGGTTGTTTATTGGTATTATTACCAGCAATGGGAATGTTCTATGTAGCAGACCTACTCGGTGGAGCAAAAGTCTTGCTTGTTGGTAACGTAATTAAGAGCGAATTCTTAATTTCTCGTAACTGGCCATTTGGTTCTGCAATCAGTATTGGTTTAACTGTTCTAATGGCATTGTTGATTTTCGTGTACTACCGAGCAAACAAACTATTAAATAAGAAAGTGGAGTTAGAATAATGAGTCGTTTACTACGTAATGCATTTATGTTTGTGGTATACGCTTATTTGTATATCCCAATTATTATTTTAGTCACTAATTCCTTTAACAAAGATCGTTATGGTTTGAGTTGGAAAGGTTTTAGCTGGAACTGGTACGAGCGTTTATTTAATAACGACACCTTAATACAAGCTGCGATTCATTCGGTAACTATTGCATTTTTTGCGGCTACCCTAGCTACTATTGTAGGTGGATTAACTGCAATCGCACTTTATCGCTATCGATTCCGCGGTAAACAAGCAGTAAGCGGTATGCTATTTATCGTTATGATGTCTCCAGATATTGTAATGGCAGTATCTTTACTTGCATTATTTATGGTTGTGGGTATTTCATTGGGCTTCTGGTCTTTACTACTTGCCCACGTAACTTTCTGTTTACCGTATGTGACCGTAACTATCTTCTCTCGCTTAAATGGCTTTGATTCCAGAATGTTAGAAGCGGCGAAAGACTTAGGTGCAAGCGAAGTGACTATTTTACGTAAAATTATCCTTCCTTTAGCATTACCTGCAGTTGTATCTGGTTGGTTATTAAGTTTCACTATTTCATTAGATGATGTTGTGGTTTCATCATTTGTCAGTGGTGTAAGTTATGAAATCTTACCATTGAGAATATTCTCTCTAGTGAAAACTGGTGTAACACCTGAAGTTAATGCTTTAGCAACGATTATGATCGTGCTTTCATTAGCTCTTGTCGTTTTAAGCCAGCTAATTACACGAAAAAATAACCATTAATTAACAAAAGGTTTCACAAACCTTTGAATTTAAAATAGAATACGCCTTGACGCACAATCAAGGCGTTTTTTTATGCCTGTCATTCGGCAGGTGGTTTTTTACGACTCTTTAACAGGAGAACAAACAAAAATGAAAAAATTTGCAGGTTTAATTACTGCCAGCTTCGTAGCTGCAACTTTAACCGCTTGCAACGATAAAGATGCTAAGCAAGAAACTGCAAAAGCTACGGCTGCTGCTAATGACACTGTGTATCTCTACACTTGGACAGAATATGTACCAGATGGTCTTTTAGATGAGTTTACTAAAGAAACTGGCATCAAAGTTATCGTTTCAAGCCTAGAATCAAACGAAACAATGTACGCTAAACTCAAAACTCAAGGCGAGTCTGGTGGCTATGATGTTATCGCACCTTCTAACTACTTCGTTTCTAAAATGGCACGCGAAGGAATGTTAAAAGAACTTGATCACAGCAAATTACCTGTTCTTAAAGAATTAGATCCTGATTGGCTCAATAAACCTTATGATAAAGGTAACAAATACTCTCTTCCGCAACTTTTAGGTGCGCCGGGTATCGCATTCAATACCAACACTTACAAAGGCGAACAATTCACTTCTTGGGCAGACTTATGGAAACCTGAATTTGCAAACAAAGTTCAATTATTAGACGATGCGCGCGAAGTATTCAACATCGCTTTATTGAAAATTGGTCAAGATCCAAATACTCAAGATCCAGCCATTATCAAACAAGCCTATGAAGAATTATTGAAATTACGTCCAAATGTACTTTCTTTCAATTCCGATAACCCAGCTAACTCGTTCATTTCAGGTGAAGTGGAAGTGGGTCAATTATGGAATGGTTCGGTACGTATTGCTAAAAAAGAAAAAGCACCTTTAAATATGGTATTCCCAAAAGAGGGTCCTGTACTTTGGGTTGATACTCTTGCAATTCCTGCAACAGCTAAAAATCCTGAAGGCGCACACAAGCTGATTAACTACATGTTAGGGAAAAAAACAGCTGAAAAATTAACCTTAGCTATCGGTTACCCAACCTCAAATATTGAAGCGAAAAAAGCATTACCAAAAGAAATTACTGAAGATCCAGCAATTTATCCGCCAGCAGATGTACTAAGAAATAGCCACTGGCAAGACGATGTTGGCGATGCAATTCAATTCTATGAACAATATTATCAAGAATTAAAAGCAGCAAAATAATTGGTCAATTAGCAAAGAATTAAAATCTGATTCTGTGCAATATTTCCTCTAAATAAAAACGCCCTTTCGGGCGTTATTTTTTTAAGCTTTACCTTCAGCCAAATTTTTCTTTTCTTCTAATTCTTCCCAGCGTAAAAATGCTGTTTCTAATTCGGCTTCAGTATCCGCCAATGCTTTTAATTTAGCGTCGGTAATATCGTGAGCTTGTTGGAAAAATGCTGGATCGGCTATTTCAGCTTGAAGTACGGTGATTTTAGTTTCCAACTCTTCCAATAGTTGTGGAAGTTGTTCTAGCTCTCGTTGTTCTTTATAAGAAAGTTTCACGGATTTCGGCTTAGAAGTGCGGTCATTTTTCACCGCACTTTCTTCTTTTAGTGGTTCAGTTTTCTTCGCTTTAGCCTGTTCTTCCACTGCTTTACTTGCCCAGAAATTGGCTTGTTGCTGTTTCGCATCAAAGAATCCACCCACATACTTATTTAAACGCCCTTTACCTTCGAATAAATAACATTCTGTGGCAGTATTATCGATAAATTGACGGTCATGGCTCACAATTAACAATGTGCCTTGATAATCAGTCAAAATTTCTTCTAAAAGCTCCAATGTTTCTACATCAAGGTCATTGGTTGGTTCGTCAAGAATCAATAAATTATTTGGTTTGAGTAATAATTTTGCGAGTAATAAACGATTTCGTTCTCCCCCCGATAAGGCTTTAACTGGGGTCATTGCACGTTTTGGTGGGAACAAGAAATCTTGCAAATACCCTAGCACATGACGTTTTACACCATTGATTTCAATATCTTGTTTACCATCTGCCACATTATCCATTACGGTTTTTTCGGGATCTAAATCAGCACGGTATTGGTCAAAATAAGCAATCTCTAATTTGGTACCACAACGGATTTTGCCTGATGTTGGCTGAATTTCACCCAGCAATAATTTAATAAACGTGGTTTTCCCACAGCCATTTGGCCCAACAAGCGCAATTTTGTCTCCACGTAAAATCGTTGTTGAAAAATCTTTTAACAAGGTTTTTCCTGCGATTTCATAGCTCACATCTTCCATTTCAAAGACAATTTTGCCAGAACGACTTGAGGTATCTAATTGTAATTTGGCTGTTCCCATTACATCACGGCGTTGGCGACGTTCCTCACGCATCGCTTTTAATGCATGCACCCGCCCTTCATTTCTTGTACGGCGAGCCTTGATACCTTGGCGAATCCACACTTCTTCCTGTGCAAGACGTTTATCAAATAATTCATTTTGCAAGGCTTCAATGCGTAGATTTTCTTCTTTCGTGGTTAAATATAAATCGTAATTGCCTAGATAAGACTGCAATTGACCGCGATCTAAATCCACAATGCGTGTTGCCATTTTGCGAATAAAAGAACGGTCATGGGAAATAAATACAATGCTACCTTGGAAATCCAGTAAGAAATTTTCCAACCATTCAATAGCTTCCACATCCAAGTGGTTGGTTCATCAAGTTGCTAATTTTGTCACTTGGCATGAAACGGCGAAAAAGTGCGGTGCAAAAATTCAAGTTTTACCGATTTTAGATAATTGGCTAATTGATGAAAATGCGCTGATTTCAGCCCTTTCTGAAAAAACAAAACTCGTTGCGCTGAATTTTGTTTCAAATGTCACGGGCACAGAACAGCCGATTAAACGCCTGATTCAACTGGTTAGAAAACATAGTCATGCGTTGGTTTTAGTAGATGCTGCACAAGCGATTAGTCATATTAAAATTGATTTACAAGATTTAGATGCAGACTTTCTCGCATTTTCTGCCCATAAAATTTATGGCCCAAATGGACTTGGCGTTTTAACAGGAAAATTGACCGCACTTTCTCAACTTCAACCGCTCTTTTTCGGTGGAAAAATGGTTGATCAGGTATCAAATGAGCGTATTACTTTTGCCGAATTGCCTTATCGTTTAGAAGCTGGCACACCCAATATTGCTGGGGTTATTGGCTTTAATGCCATACTGAATTGGCTACAAAAATGGGATTTTACCGCAGCAGAACAGCACGCTATATCCTTGGCTGAATCCGTCAAAGTGCGGTTAAAATCTTACGAGAATTGCCGATTATTCGATTCCCCTCAACCAAGCACCGTTGTTTGCTTTATATTTGACGGCATTGACTGTTCCGATCTTTCTACACTTTTGAGCGAACAAAATATTGCGCTCCGAGTGGGAGAACATTGTGCCCAGCCTTATTTAGCACGCTTAGGCGAACGCACCACATTGCGCCTGTCTTTTGCCCCTTATAATACACAGGAAGATGTAGAGGCATTTTTTACCGCCTTAGATAAAGCACTGGATTTATTACAATGATAGAACAATTAAAACAAGCTAAAAATTGGGAAGATCGCTATCGCCTGATTATTCAAGCAGGCAAAAATTTACCTCGCCCAAGCGATAATGAACTCGCTCAAATGCAACCTATTACTGGCTGCGAAGCACAAATGTGGTTTCAAATTATGCCTAAAAATGACCGCACTTTTCAATTCAGCGGATTTAGCGAAGCCAGAATTATGAATGGCTTACTTTGGATTTTATTCAATCAAATCAATGGCAAAACAGCGGATGAATTGAATACATTTGATATTATTGCCTTTTTTAGCGAACTCGGCATTTCACAACGTTTAAGCGAAACACGTTTAAATGGCTTAAACCAAATCGGACAGCAATTAAAAAATTTATGTATTTAATCGAAACCTATTTTCGCCTGACTGCGCTCGAAAATAATATTGAATCACAAAGTCGTTTACTCAATGCAGTGATCGATCAATGGCGGTATAACGGGCAAATTATCGGACGTGAAATTCCTTTATATTTAGCGGAAGAAGATGGCGCACAAGGCTTTGCTATGCGTGTCATTTGCCCTGAGCAAGATAGTCTTTTCCCGCAAAATAATAACGCAGAAGTGAATCGAGTATTACAAGAAGCCGAAAAGTGCGGTGTAATTTTTGATGGTTTTCAACTTGTAGGTGATGATTTCAATTCAGATCAAACAGCAGAAAATACATCGCCAGCTTGGCAAGTGCTTTACACAACTCATTTACAAAATTGCTCGCCGATTCATAGTGGAGAAAATTTCGCACCCATCCCTTTGTATAAACAACTAAAAAATCAACCGCACTTAAGTCAAGATCTGATTAAATGGCAAGAAAATGGCGAGCTTTATCACTATTAGCCATTACTTCCGCTTCGCCGTGACGCATAATAAAAATGTTCATTTTGCTTTCCTAAAAACTTTATAAAAATAAACCGCACTTTACTAAGTGCGGTCAAAAATTAATTAATTTTTTTCACGGCTTCTGCAATTTCTTCTGCACATTGTTGTGCAAGTTCAGCATCTTGGCATTCCACCATAACGCGAATAAGTGGTTCCGTACCCGATTTACGCAATAAAATGCGTCCCTTGCCTTCTAAACGTTTTTCAACCTCTGCAGCAACAGATTTTACAGCATCACTTTCAAGTGGATTTTCCCCACCCGCAAAACGTACATTGATTAACACTTGTGGGAATAATTTAACCGCACTTGCTAATTCATTTAATGATAATTTATGCTGTGCCATCGCCGCCAATACAGCCAATGACGCAACAATGCCATCGCCCGTTGTATTTTTATCCGCAATGATAATATGTCCAGAATTCTCCCCCCCAAGCGTCCAATCATTTTCAACCATTTTTTCCAATACATAACGGTCGCCTACATTTGCACGTAAGAAGAATGCTTAAATCAAGACATTTATTATTTGCGTAAAGTTTCATAAAGTGCGGTTAATTTTTAGAGTGATTTTGGTGGGCGATTATAGCGAAATACATCCAAGAAAAAAATCATTAGGAAAAATAAAGCCTTTCCGAAGAAAGGCTTTGATAAGTTAAACATTAAAATTGTCGGTATTTTCTACCGCACTTTCAGGCTTTGTATCATTCGTTGTTGAATTTGCATAAGCAGCCTGCTGAGTTTTCGGCTCTCCCCAACCTGATGGCGGTGTGACAGGTTCGCGATTCATCAATTGTTTAATTTGCTCTTCTTCAATGGTTTCATATTTGACTAACGCATCTTTCATCGCATGAAGAATATCCATATTGTCGATCAAAATCTCTCTTGCTCTCGCATAGTTACGATTTACAATTGCACGCACTTCTTCATCAATCGAATGTGCAGTTTCATCTGACATATGTTTCGCTTTCGCCATTGAACGACCTAAGAAAACCTCGCCCTCATCTTCTGTATAAAGAATCGGACCTAACTTTTCAGAGAATCCCCATTGCGTCACCATATTACGCGCGATATTAGTTGCGACTTTAATATCATTTGATGCACCTGTTGAGATATTTTCTTCACCATAAATCAAATCTTCCGCTAAACGCCCTGCATACAAGGTAGAAAGCTTACTTTCTAATTGTTTTTGGCTAATACTAATTTGATCACCTTCAGGTAAGAAGAATGTCACACCCAAGGCACGTCCTCGAGGAATAATCGTCACTTTGTGAACAGGATCGTGTTCAGGCACTAAATAACCCACAATGGCGTGACCTGCTTCATGATAAGCAGTGGATTCTTTTTGCTTATCCGTCATAATCATAGTGCGACGCTCTGGCCCCATATTGATTTTATCTTTCGCTTTTTCAAACTCAAGCATGGTTACCGTACGTTTATTCACTCGAGCAGCAAACAAAGCCGCCTCATTGACTAAATTTGCTAAATCTGCACCAGAATAGCCCGGCGTACCACGCGCTAACGTCATTGCATCAACATCTTGCGCAACAGACACTTTACGCATATGCACTTTTAAGATTTGCTCACGACCTTTCACATCAGGTAAGCCAACAACTACTTGCCGGTCAAAACGGCCTGGACGAGTTAAAGCTGGATCAAGTACATCTGGACGGTTAGTTGCCGCAATAACAATTACACCGTCATTACCGCTAAAGCCATCCATTTCAACTAGCATTTGGTTTAAGGTTTGTTCACGCTCATCGTGTCCGCCGCCTAAGCCCGCACCACGTTGGCGACCCACTGCATCGATTTCATCAATGAAGATTAAGCAAGGTGCATTTTTCTTAGCCTGTTCAAACATATCACGTACACGTGATGCGCCAACACCTACAAACATTTCTACGAAATCAGAGCCAGAAATAGTGAAGAATGGAACTTTTGCCTCTCCCGCAATCGCACGAGCAAGTAAAGTTTTACCAGTACCTGGAGGCCCTACCATCAAAATACCTTTTGGAATTTTACCGCCCAAATTTTGGAATTTATTCGGATCACGCAAGAAATCAACGATTTCGCCCACTTCTTCTTTTGCTTCATCGCAACCAGCCACATCCGCAAAAGTCACCTTAATCTGATCTTGATTCAACATTTTGGCTCGGCTTTTACCAAAGCTCATCGCTTTGCCGCCACCGCCTTGCATTTGACGCATAAAGAATACCCATACACCAACAAGGAATAACATTGGGAACCAAGAAATTAAAATTTGGGATAAAAAACCACGTCTTTCAAATGGCGTGCCTTCCACTTTCACTTTTTTGCTTAATAAATCATCAAGCAATTTTTTATCTTCAAGTGGTGGCATTACGGTTGAATATTTAGAACCATCGGTTTTCGTTACCGTAATTTCATTGGCATCAAAACGTGCCGCTGTCACTTGTCCGTTGCTTACATCGTAAACAAAGGTTGTATAATCAGTAGAATTTTCTACCGAAGATGAATTGAAACTTTGGTATGCTGTCATCATAATGACTGCCACTACCACCCAAAGCACTAGATTTTTGACCATATCGTTCAAAGTCTAACCTACCTTTCCTAAGTTAAAAAATTTCGTCACAAGATACTACACATCATTAGCAATGAAAAGCTATCAAAGCAATTAACCTTTATAGCCTGTTGCCACAATATATACTTCACGAGATCGTCCACGTGATGCTTCAGGCTTACGCACTTTCACCACATTAAATAAAGAACGAATTTCTCTTAAATATTCATCAAAGCCTTCCCCTTGGAAAACTTTAACAACAAAACTTCCTTTGCTTGCCAAGACTTGTTTACACATATCTAAAGCAAGCTCGACCAAATACATTGCACGTGGAATATCCACTGATGGCATTCCACTAAAATTTGGTGCCATATCAGACATCACAACATCAACTTTATCTTCGCCTACGCGTGCTAATAAAGCATTCAAAACATTTTCATCACGGAAATCACCTTGTAGAAAATCAACGCCTACAATGGGATCCATTTCCAAAATATCACAAGCAATCACACGACCTTTGCCACCAATTTGGCTTACTACGTATTGTGACCAACCGCCTGGTGCTGCGCCGAGATCGACCACGGTCATTCCTTGTTTAAATAATTTATCCGTTTGCTGAATTTCATCAATCTTAAAATAAGCACGTGATCGCAACTTTTGCTTATGTGCTTTTTGCACAAATTGATCACTAAAATGTTCATTCAGCCAACGAGAAGAACTCGCTGAACGTTTTTTCTTTCCCATAATTTTCTATTTTTTGTAGTCGTTTCGCCTATATTTGGGTACAATCTGTCAAATTCAAGCCGAAGCTGATTGAAATCAGTAAAAAACATTGAGAAAATCAACCGCTCTTTTTTATTAGGAATCCTTATGACAACCTTATCAACCAAACAAAAACAATTTTTAAAAGGTCTTGCACACCATCTTAACCCAGTCGTTATGCTTGGGGGAAATGGCTTAACCGAAGGTGTACTTGCTGAAATTGAAAATGCACTTAATCATCACGAACTCATTAAAGTAAAAGTTGCTGGTGCCGATCGCGAAACAAAACAACTTATTATCAATGCGATTGTGCGTGAAACTAAAGCAGCACAAGTACAAACTATCGGGCATATTTTGGTGCTTTATCGCCCAAGCGAAGAAGCAAAAATCCAGCTTCCACGCAAATAACAACAAAAGTGCGGTTATTTTCAACCGCACTTTTTTATTTAAATATAATTCACTTCAATAATATCAAACTCAACGACACCGCCAGGCGTTGTAATATTAACGGTATCATCTAATTCTTTACCAATTAAACCTCGCGCAATTGGTGAATTAACCGAAATTAAACCAGATTTAATATCAGCCTCATCATCGCCTACAATGCGATAAGTGACTTCTTCGTCTGTATTAGTATTTACAAGTACAACTGTTGCACCAAAAATCACTTTACCATTATTTGGCATTTTTGTGACATCAATAATTTGAGCATTACCAAGTTTACCTTCAATCTCTTGAATACGACCCTCACAAAAACCTTGTTGCTCACGCGCTGCGTGATATTCTGCATTTTCTTTTAAATCTCCGTGCTCGCGGGCTTCTGCTATGGCTTTAATAATTTCTGGACGACGTACATTTTTTAAGAAATCCAATTCTTCTCGTAATTGTTCTGCGCCACGCACAGTCATTGGAATTTGTTGCATTGTTTTTCCTTTTACTAAATAAAACAAAAACCACAGTAAAATTCTAAAATCTTACTGCAGTATTATCAAAAATAAACTTGAAATGAGAAAATGATTTACTCAATTTCATTCGGGGCTTATTATTGTTCGTCTAAAAAAAAATAGCAACCATAACAAACCTAATATGAAAAAATTATCTTCAATTTCCACCGCACTTGGTTCCTTTTTACTTTCAGTGAGTTTTAGCCTTCCAACCTTCGCTAATATTAATGTTTCAGATTTAACACAAAAACTGCCTGAAGGCTCTAACGCAGGTGTTATTGCTAAAAATATCAATCAAAATCAAATGATTGCGGATTATAATGGCTCAACCTTTATGCTTCCTGCAAGCATACAAAAAGTTTTTACAGCCGTTGCCGCTAAACTTGCATTAGGCGATCAATTCCAATTTGAGACCGCACTTTTGAGTAATGGGAAAATTCAAAGTGGGAATTTAGATGGTCACTTAATCGTGCGTTTCACAGGCGATCCTGATCTCACAAGAGGTCAGCTTTATAGCTTACTTGCAGAATTAAAAAAACAAGGCATCAAAAAAATTAATGGCGATTTAGTATTAGATACCTCTGTTTTTTCTAGTCACGACCGAGGATTAGGTTGGATTTGGAACGATCTCACAATGTGTTTCAACTCTCCACCAGCAGCTGCAAATATTGATAACAACTGTTTTTATGCGGAACTAGATGCGAATAAAAATCCAGGTGAAATAGTAAAAATTAATGTGCCTGCACAATTTCCAATTCAAGTGTTCGGACAAGTTTATGTAGCGGATAGCAATGAAGCGCCTTATTGTCAGCTCGATGTTGTTGTACACGACAATAATCGCTATCAAGTAAAAGGATGTTTAGCCCGTCAATATAAACCTTTTGGCTTAAGTTTTGCCGTGCAAAATACGGATGCTTATGCTGCCGCGATTATTCAACGTCAATTAAGACAATTAGGTATTGAGTTCAATGGCAAAGTCTTGTTACCCCAAAAACCACAACAAGGTCAGCTATTAGCGAAACATTTATCAAAACCATTACCAGATTTATTGAAAAAAATGATGAAAAAATCCGATAACCAAATTGCCGATTCATTATTCCGAGCGGTGGCATTCAATTACTATAAACGCCCCGCCTCCTTTCAATTAGGCACATTAGCGGTTAAATCCATATTGCAAAAACAAGGAATTCGTTTTGGTAATAGCATTTTAGCCGATGGTTCGGGTCTATCTCGCCATAATCTTGTGGCACCTAAAACGATGCTATCCGTTTTAGAATACATCGCCAAAAACGAAGATAAACTACATTTAATGGAAACTTTCCCCATCGCAGGTGTAGATGGCACGATCAGTGGGCGAGGTGGATTAATTAGCCCGCCATTAGTGAAAAACGTGATTGCTAAAACTGGTTCTTTGAAAGGCGTTTATAACCTAGCTGGCTTTATGACAAATGCGCGAGGGGAAAAAGTGGCATTTGTACAATTTATTAATGGCTACTCAACGGGCGATTTGGAAAGCAAAACAAAACGAGCCCCATTAGTACAATTCGAGCGTAATTTATATAACGAACTCTATAAATATTAAGGTGCTGTAGTAGATAACAACTAAAAATCCTATTTAGGTTAGAATAAACCAATGAGAAAAAGTCACTTAAGCCAGCATAAATAAAATAAACTCATTGAACTGTTTGCCGTAGGTGTCACAGCAAGAACAGCCAGTAAATTGGTTAATGTAAACAAAAGTACAGCCACTATTACTTTCATCAATTACGCTTACTCATTTATCAAACAAGCCTACATTTGGAAATGTTTGAAGGCGAAATTGAAGCTATCTAGTACAGCCCCATAAAAAAAGCCCTCGATATTCGAGGGCTTGATTTTTTACTATCGTAATAAAAATTAGCGACGTAAACCTAAACGAGCGATAGTGCTTTGGTATAAAGCAAGATCAGTACGTTTTAAGTAGTCTAAAAGTTTACGACGACGAGAAACCATACGTAATAAACCACGACGACCATGGTGGTCTTTTTTGTGCTCTGCAAAGTGAGTTTGTAAGTGGTTGATTTGTGCAGTTAATAATGCGATTTGAACTTCAGAAGAACCAGTATCTTTCGCATCACGACCAAATTCAGCAACGATTGCTGCTTTTTTTTCAGTACTTAGAGACATTTTTTACTCCTAAAAGGTAGTGTTGTTAATACATCATTCGCCGATCTCTAACTCAGCGATGACAAGGAAATCGCATTCTAACGATGAATAAGTTCAAATGCAAGATAAAGATTAAAGTTACCGCACTTTTCATTATTAGAAGCGAATACCAGATCCAATCCCCACACCTAATCCTACACCATTACTTCCACCCCCAGCACTAACACCACCACCCACAGTACAAGCAGCTAATATGCCTGATAATGCAAAAATAAAAAATATTTTCTTCATCATTTTTTCTTTATCAAGAAAATTTCAAATAAGCGATAAATCGAAATTAAATCTGTCTTTGCAATAGGTTTAAAAGGCAATAAAAGATAATAAACCCAGCTAAAACGTTGCAAAAATACGATCATATTTTGCCAATTTTTCGCTTCACAATGTGTTTGATAATACAACGCTACTTTTTGAATAAAAGTGTCCGAAATATCTTCTTCTCGACATAAACTATCAAAGAAAAATAACATATCCCGAATAACTACCCAATTTTGATTTCGGCTATTTGAACGAGATTCAAAATCAAGAAAAGTAACTTTCCCTTTATCCCAAGTAATATCTCGAATAGCAGGACGACCATGCACCAAATTTTTAGCATGCAAATCAATCAAAGCGAGACAAGCATCATAAATAATTAAAAATTTCTGTTGTTCATCTATATTTTTATTACATAGCCATTGTGATACGGTAAGTCCCACATTCTCTAAAACAAAAAAATGATCACTATAATAAGAGACTTTTGGCACTGGCGCATTTTGTTCAGCAAGCTTCAATAAAGTATATAATTCATTTTTAAAAGATTTTTTAGGATGGGGTTTTAATAATAGCCAAATACCTTTCAATTTTTCAGGTTGCTTCAACCAATATTTTTTTCCTTCATATTGAAAAGGATAAATTCGTTCATCTCGATGTTTTGTTACCAGTTGCTTCACATATTCTTGAAAATCATCATTTACCATCATATTCCCACTACTTTAATATATTATTTAATCATTTATAATTTAAATAGAAATTAATTTAATATTTTCTATAATAACGTTTATTAAAAACTTTAAAATAAACTTTATTTACCACTAATAGAATTAAAAACAACAAGAATATTATAGATATTTTAAGAATTTATTACAATTTAATAAGTAAAAGTGCGGTGAAAATCTAAGAAAAATTTTCACCGCACTTTTGTATGAATTAATAAAGAAAAATTAAAATGTTGAGGTATCTTGGAATAGTCCCACTTTTAAATCTGTCGCGGTATAAATAACACGACCATCTACTTCAACTTCACCATCAGCCATTCCCATAACCAGTTTACGATTAATAACTCGTTTCATATGGATTCGGTAAACCACTTTTTTAGCCGTCGGCAAAATTTGTCCTGTGAATTTTACTTCGCCAACCCCTAATGCTCGCCCTTTTCCTTTGCCACCAATCCAGCCTAAATAAAACCCAACAAGCTGCCACATCGCATCTAATCCTAAACAACCTGGCATTACTGGATCGCCAATGAAATGACAACCAAAGAACGGCAATTCAGGTTTAATATCAAGTTCGGCTTCAATGTATCCTTTACCGAAAGCACCTGTTTCTTCATTCATTTCAATAATGCGATCCATCATCAGCATGGTTGGAGCGGGTAATTGTGGCCCTTCTTTACCAAATAATTCGCCGCGACCTGACGCGAGCAAATCATCATAAGAATAACTACTTTTTTTATTAAGTGTACAAGCGTTTTGCATTTCAGATTCCTTTATATATGATAAATCCAGTTTATAACTGATATATTTATTTTAAAAGGAACGCAGTAAACTGTAAATAGCTAACACCTGTTCGCAAAACTTGTCGGAGCAGTCACTCTTAGAAATTATAGAAAAAAAGAAAAGCGAAAAAATGCTCGCTTTTCTCTATTTAGGAGCGGAAAAAATGCCAAAAACTTTTTCGTTCAGAATCGGCACGTCCCTCAATACGACGTTGAATAAGACGAGATAAAGGCTCAGTTTTTTCTGTATAATCTTTGTTTTCATCTAACAAATCACGCCCAAATAACAATTCACAAGCCTGATAAATATCTTCCACGGGATAAATAAAAAACTCGCCATTTTTTACCGCACTTTTCACGTCATCAGATAAACTCAGTTGCTGGATTGTTGTCATTGGAATGATTACACCTTGTTTTCCAGTCAAACCACGACGTTGGCAAATAGTAAAAAAGCCTTCAATTTTATCATTTACACCACCAACAGAATGAACAAGTCCAAATTGATCAATTGATCCTGTAATTGCGATATGTTGAGGCAAAGGCAAATCGGCTAAAGCACTTGCTAACACACAAAAAATAGCCAAAGATGCACTATCGCCATCAATTTCTCCATAAGACTGTTCAAACACCAATGATGCAGAAAATGGCAATTGCGAGGGCAAATCTAAGATATTGGAAAGACAAGCCTGAGCAATCATCATTCCTTTACCGTGAATATTTCCCGCTAGTTCATTTTTTCTTTCAACATCAATCACTTCCCCATCGCCAAATTGCACAATACAACTAATACGCGAAGGTTCGCCGAAACATACTGGCGTGCCAGGATATTCAATTACCGAAAGCCCATTAATTTGTCCAACAATTTCGCCTTGCGTTTCGACATAAACTTGCTCGTTTAAAATATCGGCATAAGTTTGTTCTTTTAAGAAACCATATTGCGCTAATTTTTGTTGAAAAATACCCTCAAAATCCACCGCACTTAATGCAGTTTTTTCAGCAAAAGTTGAAGCATCCTGTAATATTTCTTTTAATTTGAGAGGAGATGCATTAATTAAAAAGCGATTTTCACTTTCACGAACTAATAATTGATAGAGTTTATTTAAAGCAAGAAAATCTAGCTCAATATTTTGCTCTTGAGCCATTTGTTGTACATAACCCGCCCAAGTTTTTTGTTCCTCCACTTCAGCTACAGAAATATAACTTTCAATTTCAGCATAATCGGCGAAAGAATAAAGATTTTCTTCTAACTCAGCCAAAGAGGCTAATTCAGTACGATTACCAAGTACAATCACTTTTAAGTTCAGCGCATAGCTTGGTATATCACAAGGTAAATTTTTAAATGGATGGGCTGAATACCAGTCAAAAGTCTGGGTTTGCAGAATTTGTTTTAATCGTCCCCATAAATCAAATTGAGATAACAATGTTGCCGCACTTAAAATCAAAACGCCACCATTAGCCTTATGCACCAATCCCGGCACTAATTGAATATCTTGTGAACTTGGATGAATCCGAAAACTACCGAAAAGCTGGAATTGATCGCAATACAATGCGCTTAACGCCTCCCCTTGACTAGCAAAATTATCATCTAAAGATTTTGCTGGCTCAGTATAAACATGAGGAAAAGAAAAAGAGTCGCCCTGCTCTATCACATAATTTACACCAAAAATTGACCGCACTTTATGATGATTTTGCGATATAAAATTTTGTAATAACTCCGCATATTCAACAGGTTCGCCCACTTTCATCATTAGTAAGGAACGTGTCGGATGACGTAAAAATAAATCGATACCCTGTGTAGCATTCGGTTGTAACGCCCAGAAATTCACTGGTTCTAAAGGAAAATCTTGAATTACCAAATCAGGTTGTAATGCCTGCCAATTTAAAGATTGCTCAATAGCTTGTTGTTGAGAAAATAATGAACTCACGGCTGGTCTCTTTCTAGAAAAATTGACCACATTATCGCATATTTAATAGCCTTGTGAAAATCCACTAGAAAATCGTCATAAAAACACGTATATTAATGCAGTTACCACGTCACTCAATGATAAAAAATGAAATACCAAAAACTCGAAAATCAAGAAGCAAATTGGAAATGGATTTACCTAATTCGTAAACATCGCGAAGGGGAAAATATTACTCGCTACGAAGAACGTAGTTTGCAAGAAGCTAAAGCCCAAGAATTATTAGAATCCCAAAATTATCCTTCAAAAATTGAAGAATGGATTAAAAATCATCTTTCTCCAGCCTTACCAATTAAGCTTGATCAAGCCATTCGTGCACGCCGTAAACGCTTTTTTAATGGAGAAAAACAACATACCAAGAAAAAATCCATTGATTTGGAATATGCTGTTTGGCTACGTCTTTCTAAATATTCTCGAAAAATGAAGATGACGCTTTCGGAAACAATTACCTATATGATTGACGAAAGAGAAAGCAAGGCACAATTTGAAAATCAAATGGCAGCAATGAAAACCAGTTTGAAGAATTTATTAAAATAATCTTCCCCAAAAGTTATTTTAAATGGAGATTATCTGATTGATTTATCTTCCAAATTTACCGCCTTTTACTAATTTAAATCTTCCAATAATTTTCCCAATCCGCTCTGGCGTTTGACGGTCTGGCGAATCGCTGTTTTCCATATTTTTTCATCGGCAAATACAGTGAGTTCTTTTTTCGCACGAGTGACGCCCGTGAAAACTAATTCTCGCGACAATACTGGATTTACTTCTGTTGGAAGCACCATGACGGTATGTTTAAATTCTGAACCTTGAGATTTATGAATCGTCATCATAAAAGCGGGTTCGTGCGCTGGAATTCGGTTTGTCAGCACTTCTCGATTGCCAAACCATACTTTGCCATTTGCCAAGCAAAGTCCAATATCGCCGTTATAAAGGCGAACGTTATGATCATTTTCAGTAATCATAATTGGCTTGCCGATATACCAATCTTGTTCATTACGGAACCAAAGCAATTTTTGCTCTCGCAACGCTAACGCAATTTCTTTATTGAGATTTTCGACACCTAAATTGTTATTACGAAGTGCGGTTAAAAATCTCACAGAATTAAATTGTGCTTGAATAGCTTCGGCATAGGAAATGCCTTGTTCATTTTTAGCGTTAGGATCAATTTTTTGTTTACGCAAATCGTCCAACATTTTTAAGAAAGTGCGGTAATTTTCCACCGCACTTTTTACCACTTGATTAACCGCATCGCTTTCATCATTTAAAGCATTAAAGTGCAATTCCTGCGGATAATGTTCAAATAACTCAAGGCTATCGTCTGCTTTGCCTTTTTGAATGAATTCGGACAACTTGCCAATGCCTGAATCTTTATCAAAACGGCGACTTTCTGTTAGATGGCATAAGCAATCACGTATTGGATTTGAACAATCGGAACCTTCTACTTTGTAGCCTGTTGTTGCTTGTAAATACGCAGCTTGTTCATGACTATAAGGTTGAGTAACAAATTGAGCTAATTCTCGCAATACTGCCCCCGCCTCAACAGAGGCTAATTGCGCCTGATCGCCTAATAAAATTAATCGGGTTTCGGGCTTTAACGCATTGATAAGTTTTGCCATCATCGGCAAATCAATCATTGATGTTTCATCAACAACTAATACATCTAGCTGTAAAGGGTTATGGCTGTTATATCGTGTGTAATCATTAAAGGCATTCACACCCAGTAAACTATGCAAAGTGCTGGCTTTTTGTGGAATCGCATTGAAAAGTGAATCGGATAAATTCATTTTTTCTTGCATAAAACCTAACGCATTTTTAATCGACTCTTCCAAACGAGAGGCGGCTTTGCCAGTCGGCGCAACCAATTTGATGTGTAATTTACAATCAAATAATTCTTGAAGAACGAGCAATAAACGCGTAACTGTGGTGGTTTTTCCTGTTCCTGGGCCGCCTGTAATAATCGAAAATGGACTTTTAATCGCTGTCGCCACTGCCACTTTTTGCCAATCTGTTTTTTCCTGTTTTTCAGGGAAATATTTCTCTAATTTTTGATGAATTTCATCATAAGAAAAGGCTAAAGTGCGGTATTTTTTTAAGGTATTTTTTATATATTGCACGATGCGATATTCATCTTGCCAAGCGCGATAGAAATACAACGCACCAAATTGAAATGCCATTGGTGCAATTTGATTGACGGGATCTTGCGTAAATGCCATATGCTCGCACAACGCATTTTGCCAATCTTCCACAGGTACATAACCAATCTTTTCGCGAATTTCAGCTAAATAATCTTCTTCCGTTGTACGATAAGCCAAGCCAAATAAATTATGTTCTAAATAGCGATCTAATTGGCTGCAAGTATTTCCCTGTATATAACGCCAGCTACAAAGTGCGGCTAATAATATAGCTAAATTTTTGATTGGTTCCGCATAATCCGTATGACATTGTTTATCAGCTATCAACTTAGCAAAATAATAATCACCTTGAGAAAGAATGCGCAGCTCTTTAAGTTTGTGTAATACAGATAACATTAAAACACCCCGTCTAATTCTGTGATTAATTCAACGCTTGGACGATCGTAAAATATGCCAGATTGTGGCTCACCGTTCATTCCACGTAAGAAAAGATAAAATACCCCACCGAAATCTCGCGCATAATCGTAATGAGGCACAACGCTTTGTAAATAACGATGTAATGCCAGCGTATAAATTAAATATTGCCAATCATAGTGACTGTGTAACATTTCTTTTTTCAATGCCTCTTGATTGTAATCAGCAAGGGTTGAACCTAAGAAATTAGATTTATAATCAACAAGATAATATTTCCCATTATGACGGAAAACTAAGTCAATCGAACCTCGCACCATGCCCTGAATTTGTTCAAATTGAAGTGGCTCGCTTGGCAAATGATGATGGGCTTTCAACGTGTGATTAAACGCTTCAACATCAAAATGCTCCCGAATAGCAAGATAAAATGGCATTTCTTTAATGCAATCTTTATTTGCCAAATCAGCTAATGCTATTCCTATTTCATTAGAAAGTGGCGTATGTGAAATCTGTTGTAGCCAATTTTGTAGCGGCTCTGTAAAAGTTTCATCTAACTGTAAGGATTGTCTTAATTTCTCAATTTCTTCTGTATTTGCTAAATCAGAAAAATAGCAATTTTCAAAATGGCGATGCAATGCCGTCCCGACTTGTTTACCTCGTGGTAAATCTAAAATATTTGATTCATTTTCGTTTAAAAGTGCGGTGGAAATTTCAATAGCATTTTGACTATCGTAATCTTTTGCGTCATCAAAAACAGCGTGTTTTTTACCCGCACTTTCAGTGAAATAATTTTGGCAGCGATGTGCTTGTTCAATTGAAGTAAAACTGGTTATTCGCCAATCTTGCTCAATATTGCCCGTAAATTCTGCGGCTTTAAAATCATCATTTTTTGTATTAATTGATAAGGTCGGCAAAGCCTCTAGATTTGGCTTAGTACAGATTTCCACATTATCTCGCATTTTTTCTTTAAAGGTTTGCAACAATGTTTCGGTATCTTTAGAATCCGACAAATTTATTTCCTTGCCTATTTCACCTTGGCTTAGTACATAATGCAAGGCATTCCATTTTTTATCAAATTGCGCAGGCAAAGCGAATGCCATTTGATACTTGGCACGCGTTAAAGCCACATAAAGTAAACGTAACTCTTCCGCAAAAGTTTCTTCACAAAGAGCGTTTAAATTGCGATTTTCTATATCCCATAAGGTTTCATCTCGTTCTTTAGAATAATAAATATTGATGTCTTTTTTACTTGGATCTTTGCTCGGCGCAGCTAAAAATGGTAGCCAAACTAAATCATATTCTAAGCCTTTAGATTTATGGATACTCACGATTTTCACCAATTGGCGTTCGCTTTCTAAACGAATTTGAGCCTCTTGACGACCTTCGCCTTGAATTTGTTTTTCAAACCAACTGAGCAATGCCGCTTCACTTTCGTGTAGCGTGGCAGCTTGTTGTAAAATTTCTGCCAAATGTAGGAAATCCGTTAAATCTCGCTCGCCCGTGGCTTGGCTTAATAAGCGTTCTGAAATGCCTTGCTCCAATAAAATTTGGTGTAGCATGACCAATATTCCTTGGCGTTGCCAAGTTTGTTGGTATTGAGCAAAGCTATCTGCCCAACGTTGCCAGTCTGCCTCATTTTGCTGAATTTGATGAATATCTGCCGCATTTAAACCAAAAAGTGCGGTCGCAATCGCATTTAAAATTGGACGCTCAGCAACATTTAAACAAGCTTTTAAAATTCTGAGTAACTCCACCGCTACATGGCTATCAAAAACACTACTTTGATCTGAAAGATAAACTGACGCGATCCCCAATTTTTGCAATTCATTTTTTACTAAAGCCGCTTCATTTTTATCACGCACTAATACGGCAATATTCGCCGCTTGCAATGTTTTACAAGTATCTTCATTTTGAAAAACTGCCTGATTTTCTGCCGCACTTTTTAGCCAATATTGAATAGAAATAGCACATATTTTTGCCATTTCAGTTTTATTCACTTTGTCACTTTCAGTTAGATAAAAACGATAAGCTGGTTCGGCTTTGCCATTTAAATAAAATCGCAGATGATCATCACGAGAATCAACAGCAGTAAAGTTAATATTTTGATAAATAAATGGCGATTGAGGAAAATCGAATAAAGCATTTACGCCATCAACCAAATGCTTCTCTGAACGATAATTTTTAGTGAGTTCAAAGCGAGATTGGGCTTCGTCCGATGCTTTTAGATAAGTAAAAATATCTGCGCCACGGAAACGATAAATCGCCTGCTTCGGATCACCAATCATAATAAAACCAGTATTTTTTTCGGGATTATCGCGATAAATTTTTGAAAAAATAGCGTATTGTTGTGAATCCGTATCCTGAAATTCATCAATCATCGCAAAAGGATATTGGAAACGAATCATTTCCGCTAATTCATCCCCTTGCGCATCTTGCAGGGCTTCACAAAGCAAACGCAATAAATCATCAAAGGATTTTTCTTGATGATTTAGTTTATAGTCTAAAAGTTTTTGTTGTAAGCCTTGTCGATAATGATAAAGAGTGAGTTTGCTTAGTAAATCTGGTGTCATTAAGGCATTAACGCGCTTTTCAAGATCTGCAAAAATCGGGGAATAAAAAGGCGTTGCGGGTTTTTTATCTTTATTTTTATCCGTTGATTCTTCGCAATTTTTCTCAATAGATGATTGTAGGAAATAGTCTTTCAATGTGGTATTAATTTGATAATCTCTAGGATTATTTGACCATTGATTGATTTTATTAATCCAATCCCCTAAACGCTTTACTTGGTACTTTTTACGATTTAACGATTTCAACTGATCTTTTGGATAATCTTTAACCAGCTCATTTGTAATAATCGCTGAAATTTCATCCGCACTTTCTAACCAAAATGCCTTTAATTCATTCAACGCCTTTTGATAACCACCAAGATATTGCGGTAAAAAGATTTGTATTGGTACAGATAACGCCTGTTTATTTTCAATCTCCACCTGCAAATCTTTACCTAAATCCGCTTTCAACAAAGACAACACATTTGCTGGCGATACTAATTCTGTCGCGATAAAATTCGCAGATTCAAAATCCAACGGATAAAAATGCTCTCGCCAAAATTCATTAGCAAAACGAACTAATAAATCAGATTGATCTTTTATTAATTCTAAATTGAAGTGAATGCCTGAATGGAAAGCATATTGCATCAACATACGGCGACAAAAACCGTGAATGGTATAAATCGCCGCCAAATCCATATTTTGTTCAGCTAACTTTAAGCGATGAATTGCCTCAAAAATATCTAAATTATCACAAAGTGCGGTAAGAAATTCATCATTTTTAAATGCGGATTTATCTTGGGTTTTAGCAAAGGCAGTGAGTTTATCAATCGCATCTGTTATACGCTCACGAATTTTTTTCTTGAGTTCTTCTGTTGCCATTTCCGTAAAAGTTACCACCAGAATTTCTTCCACATTTAATGGACGAGAAAAGTTATTTTCCCCCGCCTTTAATAAAAATCGGAGATATAAAGAACCAATAGTATATGTTTTTCCCGTACCAGCAGATGCTTCGATTAAGCTAATTTGATTTAAAGGCAACGTGATGGGATTCAGTGGGATTGTTTCGGCCATAGATTTTAACAGATGAGAACTAATGGCATTATTTTACAAAATTTAAAGTCATAAGTGCAAAAAAAGGACGCTTTTCAGCGTCCTAATTCTTCTTTATCTAAACTTTAAAAAATTAAAGTGCAGATTTTGCTTTTTCAACTAATGCAGCAAACGCTACTTTGTCAAATACAGCGATATCAGCAAGAATCTTACGGTCGATTTCAACAGATGCTTTTTTCAAGCCGTTGATAAATTTGCTGTAAGATAAACCATTTTGACGCGCTGCAGCGTTGATACGTGCAATCCATAATTGACGGAATTGACGTTTACGTTGACGACGGTCACGATATGCGTATTGACCAGCTTTGATCACCGCTTGGAAAGCAACGCGATACACGCGTGAACGTGCACCATAATAACCTTTAGCAGCCTTAAGAACTTTCTTATGGCGTGCTCTTGCAATAACACCACGTTTTACACGAGCCATTATTTAATCTCCTATGTAATATTTTTCTAAAATGAACTAATCGTACGTTTTGCTTAAATAACGGCTTATGCGTATGGTAAGCAAGCTACTACTAAAACTTGGTCTGCTTTCGCAACCATTGATTTATGACGTAAATGACGTTTACGTTTAGTTGTTTTTTTAGTCAAAATATGACGTAAGTGAGATTGTTTACGCTTGAAACCACCAGAAGCAGTTTTTTTGAAACGCTTCGCTGCGCCGCGTACTGTTTTGATTTTAGGCATTGTTAAAATAACTCCGCATTTTTCGTTTAAAACAACATAATCAGGCGAACTTAAAAAGTTACTTGGAAGCACTGATCATTTCCATCATAAGGCAAATTAAATTACCTTTTCAAAAGCAGTTAGGCTGCGTAGTGTGCCCAACATGCAGTTGTCTTTTCATTTAAGTCAAACTTAAACAAAAAGATTTGCTGAAGAATCTCAGCAAAATTCTTATTTTTTCTTCGGTGCTAACACCATCACCGCTTGGCGACCTTCTAATTTACCTGGTGCAGATTCAACCACTGAAATTTCAGCTAAATCATTTTTTACGCGCTCTAACACATCTAAACCGATGTCTTGATGAGCCATTTCACGACCACGGAAACGCACGGTAATTTTCGCTTTGTCTCCGTCTTCTAAGAAACGGATTAAGCTGCGTAATTTAACTTGATAGTCACCTTCGTCTGTGCCTGGGCGGAATTTAATTTCCTTAACTTGCACAACTTTTTGTTTTTTCTTTTGTTCTTTAGCGGTTTTACTTTTCTCGTAAAGGAATTTACCGTAGTTCATAATGCGACAAACCGGTGGCTCTGCATTTGGGCTAATTTCAACAAGATCAAGCTCTGCTTGCTCTGCCATTTCTAGGGCTTGTTGAATAGAAACAATCCCTGCCTGTTCACCATTTTGGTCAATTAAACGAACTTCTTTTACACGAATCTCTTCATTGATACGGTTTGGGCGATTTACTGCCGGTGCTTTTTTTACGGTTTTAATAATCGTATTCCTTCTATTGGTTAATAGTAAAAATCTTTTCGCTAAAAATAAAAGATTTCAAATTTGTTGCCCGCGAGAAACGAGCAAAATCTCGCAAATTCTATAGTATTCACTCCACTTATGCAACAAAATTTAGCCTTTAAGCGAAATTTCCACGCTTAAACTTTCGCCAAATTCAAGCAAGTGATGAATACGTGCAGTTTCTAAGCACAACATCGTTTGATAGCCAGTTTCAGTCATTCCACTCGTATTTTTATGCCAAGGATTCCAAAGGACAAATTGACTTGCATTATGATGATGCAGTGCAATTGTACGATTGAAACTTTTATCTAGGATTTGATTATGCATTGTTTCTGCGGAATAAATGCAATCGACATTTTCAGAAATGTGACGCGGTGACGGAACGTTTTCTTGTTGTTGGTTTAAGCTATTAAAACAAGTTTCAGGTAAACCTTGTACTTCCACTTGATTAATATCTCCAATATTAAAATAGGTATGTAATGCTGCTTGGGCTGGTTCTTCGCCATAATGGGTAAAAGTTAAATGACATTTATCTGTAAATACCATTGAGACTTTAGCTTCAATAATATTTAAATCAGAAAACAACTCAAATTCTAACCGCACTTTATGGGCTGAAATATCATAATGGCTTAACTGCCATAAACGAATACGAGCTGTGCCGTGCGCAGGTTGTTTTACGCCACCAAACCAAGGATAGCAAATAGGTACGCCACCACGAATAGCATTGCCATTTTCGAAGGGTTCTACCTCACTTAGCCATAATACATCTTGCTTCGCATTTTGCGGTTTCCAACTGATAAGCTGTGCCCCTTGCAGGGAAATTTTTGCTGTGCCAACAGCGTGTTTTAAGTGAAGTACTGGGATATCGTTATGTTGAACAAGATGAAGTTCTGGTGTCAGTGTTTTTAGTAATGTTGTTTTCATGTTTATTCCTGTGGTTTTAAAAGATAAATAAGGTGCAGAGATAACAAAGGGCGTATCAGATACGCCCTTAATCTACGACTTTGATTAAATTTCGTCAATAATTCGATAAACCCAATTTTCCAGCGGGTCATTCAGACGTTTCATCTCTGCACGCATTTCTTCCAACATCTCTTTTTTGATGCTGTTATATTGTGAATCATAGAATAAATTATGCATTTCTTCTGGATCATTACGTATGTCATAAAGTTCGCAAACATCAGTCGCATTAAATACGAGTTTGTAATCTTTACGACGCCACATACGTTGTTCAAAATACACAAAATGCCCCGCAAGCTGACCAAGCACACCTTTTCGTTGGTTATCTTGGTGTTGGCGCATAATTGGAAGAACGCTCTGCCCTTCAAAACTTTCTGGCACTTTTTGATTGGCTAAATCGAACACTGTTGAAGTTAAATCGTGAAGATAAACAAGGTTATCATCTTCTTGATTTACACGATCAGAGTTTGGATCTTTGATAATCATCGGAATGTTGTATGGCTGTTTAGAACCCTATCCGCCTTGTCGTTGCAGAAAACGCTGGTTTCACTTCACATTCCCCTTGTAGTGCCATCAGCCAATCTTGCACCTTGTGAAAAGGGGAAAATTGGTGACGACGAGCCACTGCAGCAAAATCCCCTGGCGTCAGCAGATTAAGCGATTCAATCTGACTTAAATCCTCTTCCGATAACAACGGCAACCCTAAAATTTCTGCTTGTTGTTTAGCAAAATCTAATCGTTGTGGCAACGTTAAATAATCAAACTTCAATTTTAAATCAAAACGGCGTAAGGCTGCTGGATCAAGCACCTCAATTAAATTTGTTGATACCACCATCAACCCCTCAAAGCGTTCAATTTGGGTCAGCATTTCATTCACTTGTGAACGTTCCCAACTTCGATTTACGCCCTCTCGAGAAAATAAGAACGTATCCACTTCATCTAATACTAACAATGCGTTATCGGCTTTCGCTTGTTCAAAGGCTTGAGCAATATTTTGTTCTGTCCCACCCACATAAGGATTAAGTAGATCAGAGCCTTGTCTTAGTAACAGAGGCATGTCCAACTCTTCAGCAAGCCATGCTGCCCAAGCAGTTTTTCCTGTTCCCGGCGGGCCATAGCAACAAATTCGCCCTTTTTTCGACTGTTTTAACCCTTCACTAATACGATGAATATTGTCGTTACAAGCCACATAATCCAAGTTATAGTCGGCTTTGCCTAAAACAAGCGGTTCAATTTTCGGTTTATTTTGCGATTTTAACGTTTGATTAAACATCATGAGCAACGTCTCCGCAAAATTTGATGTATTGAGTTCCTTTGCCACCCGAATTGTGCGACTTAAAATCGCAGGCGTTAATGACCGCACTTTAGCAAAATGTTGTACATAAGCCGGACTTAATTTTCCCTCAGTCAGTTGCGTAATCAGTGCTGACTTATTTTTCAACGGCAAATCTGGCATTTCTAAAATTAAATCAAAGCGACGTAAAAAAGCAGGATCTATGCCAGAAACTGAATTCGATAACCATATCATCGGCACGTTATTGTTTTCCAATAACTGATTCATCCAAGCTTTATTTTTCTGCGCTACTGAACGCTCAAAAAAACCGGCACGAAAAACATCTTCTATTTCATCAAAAATCAATAACGAAGATTGCCCTTCTAACACCTTTTGCGCAAAACGACATTTATTCAAACGATCTTCAGCGCTAATCACATCCCCATCTTCATCCATGTAGGTAATATTATTTACCGAAACGCTCAACACTTTCCCCAACAAAGTGGCCAACTCCGTTTTGCCTGTGCCTGGCGCACCATAAATTAAAATATTCGCCCCCTTTCTATGAGTAGCAAATGAGGACTGAAGATAATCCAGCATCATTGTTTTCATCTCGTTTAAATAAGCAAAATCTTCTAAACTCAAACTAGGCTCAATAGCTGGTTTTGTACAAACTTTTAATAACACCTGTTCATTTAATGGTTCTGAGATGAATTCATCAAAATCTAACATTTTTCCCCAATCCAAATAGTCATGGAACCTATCTGGATTATAGTTTCGTTCAAGCAAGCCATAACCTAATAGTTTTCCCTTATCTTTTAAGGCAGAAATAATGTCCGATTTTGGCAAACCAAATAAATTTGATAATAACTCACTTACCCCTACCAAATTAGATTTTGGTAATGCCTCGCTCAATTTTTTCAACGGCTCATCTAAGCGTAGCTGAACCGATAAACGGAAAAGCGTCTGCTCAGCAGCATTCAATGATAATAATTGGGTTAGCGTATCAATATTTTGTTGAATAATTGGATTCTCGTTTGCACAAAGAGCGGTTAATTTGGGCAGCGTTTTATTTCGTGCTTGCAATAATTTTTTTACTTTAGAACGAAAATCATCGCAACGCTCCATTTCACTCGGTAAACCTAAAGCCGCTGCAATATCGTCATAGTGCCAAACATTTTCATTAAAAACCTCTGCGAATCCTCGATATTCTAATAAAAGTTGCAACATTAATTTTTCGGTATAAGGGGAAACTGCTGGTGGGTTAAGTTTGAATTTAGACATAATCATTACTCCAATAAAAAATGCTCAAACCTAATAGGTTTGAGCATTTTTTAAGAAGTAGAGCGGCAGATTGTGTCGTTAGAAATTTAAAGAAATATCATATCTTTCTTTTAAATACTTTATCATTAAGTTCTTACGATACTGGATAAAATCTATGTGACTATTCCATACTTCACTTTCTAAATCAGGCATAAAATCAAATTTCTCTTTAAGTTCTGGATGAGCTAATAAAAACTCTTTCGGAGATCTATTCCATTTATAAAGATTTACACCTGCAGGTAATATTTGGAAATTCCATAATACATCAACTTCATTTTGATAGGCCTCATCATCACAACCTCTATGCATTGGAAATATATGATCAATATTAGGTTTATTTTCTGTAAAATTAAATGCTCTTCCTGGTTGTAACATTTTTAAAGCAAACCAAGGCTGCCAAGTAAAGTTACTTTCATTTAATTCACCTACACGATTTTTGGATACTGCAAATTCTTTGATTTCACTTAGAGGAAATTCATGTTGATTTTTTGCTGCTTCTGTAGCCAAACGAGAAAATTCGTTGACCATTGTCTGTGTATTCCAATCCAAAATTTGTGAAGATAAAAAGTATTGATGAACAGCTTTCATTTGCTTCTTATGTTCACCATTATAATTATCACTCCATTTATAATTATTATTAATCTTGTTTCGTCTAATTAAATAAATTATCATTGGCAATATAGCTGCCCATCTAGGTATGATATAATTATGGTTTATATTAAACTCGCTTCTTAAATAATTAAAAAAATCAAGAAGAGGAATCTCTACATCTTCTAATTTACTATTAAATAGATCAAGTCCCTCATCAGTTCCCTTGAAGTAGCGATCATCTACGCGAATTGTCCCCTTAATCAAAAGATAAAGTAGTTGCAATAACTGTTCTGAAGAAAATTCAATATCATATTTTTTATATTTTATTAAAAAGCTCCCATAATTTTTCTTCAAAATCATAATATTTTGCCTTTATTTTACTTAAAACTAACTCTACTGAAGTCAACGAAACTCCTCCAATATTTAATCGACGAAAAACTTCATTTGCCGTATCAGGACTATTTGCTTTAATTGGGAAATAAGCAATTTGTTTTTCATTATCTTTTACAAAAATATCCCATAATCTATTAAGATTTTGACGAACAATAGATCTTTTTTCTTTATCATTCTCATATAAAGGGACTAATCTATCCTCGATGGTATATTTTGCTTCTGACTCTTCTGAACAAGATATCGAACAAAGCTCTGTCAACTTTAAATAACGTAATTCAGGGGCTGCATCCTTATTTCTAAATAAGAAACCTGTTTCATCTGCATTTGCATTTTTAAAATTAAAAAATAAATCATAATATAAAACCCGATTATTAAATGTATATTTCAGTACAGAATATAAAGTTTGTAATCGTTGCTGCCCATCATAAACTAACGATTTACTTTGCCCCCATCTACCTTCTTCAACCGACTTATTGAATTTATTGCGAGCATAGTCAGTAGCTAAGAATTAAGGGGAATAGGGGGAAATACAGGGAATGTAACTATTTGAAATAGCATTATTTAGCATTTTCCTGCCATTATGGGGATTAGTAAAAACGAGCATCAAGCGGCAGGAGTTCCGTTACCAAATCGTAACCCATCAAGGAAAAAGCAAATAGGGGTTACGAATTGAATGTAAACAACTGTGTCTTAGGTTTTTATTCTTCATCTTTCATTTTTCTGCATCGCTCAGGAATACTTGTTCATCTGTACCTTTGCAAGCAAAGGAAATTTAGAAAAAAACGACAGAAAAATGAAAGAAAACAAACTCAAAGTATCATTCTTCGTTCAGGAGAAACGAACCGACAAGAAAGGACTTGTGCCTGTCATTGGACGCATCTCCGTTGGCATAACCCATTCGGGCTTCTCAATTCTTTCCAGTAAAAGTATCAAGCATAATGAAAGTCCACATATTCTGTGTTTCATATAGACAGAAGCGGTTATCTGTTTCGCCACCATCTTCCATTGCATCACATATTTTCCAAGACTGACCGTCATCTTGCACCTGTAACACTTCTCCTGTAGCGGTATTCAAACGTAACTGGTTGTGATAGTTACGCGTTTGATACATTTTATATGTTTGTGCAAATAGGCATAAAGCACAAAACCAGTAAAGCAACAATTTTTCTCATATCGTTTCTGTTATACGAAAAAACTAAATGGAATTTGGATTATGTAATATTATCATCATTCCTCCATTTATTCTTTTACGACAAAGATTATGTCGGCAAGACTTTCGTACATTTTTTTATTAAATGTGAATTCAATTTTCTTTAGAGAATTTTCACTGAAGCTATCAAGGTATGTATTTACCTTAGGCTCAATTAATGAAAATGCTCTCTTCATCTTCCACGACTGATTCATGTCCGTAGAATCGACAAGAACAACAAACAGACGGTTTTCAGCACCGAACAAACGAGGACTTTGATTCTCATAAAGCCATTTCATCAGGTTTTCTGGATTATTACGAGCCTCATTTACTATCTGTTTTCTTGTAGCTGTAAGTTGAGATATAACTTCTTGATGTCCTTGATTTTCAATTTCCTCTTTTAAGAAATTATACTGTTCGGAATCAGAAAGATTTTTATCTGGTGTAATACCATATTTCTTAGCCTGACGCTTCAACCAAGTTAACTCAGTATTGCCTAATGCTTCTTTTAACTTACCTTGCATATAAGCCCCAGGAAAATAGGTAACTTTCAAATCGATAGGGTTATTCTCAATAAAAAAGTCAACACTTTTGATTTCACCAACCGCAGACAACACACGTCTATGCTTCTTAAATATTGATTCAATAAGATAGGATGTCCAGTTGTTATACCAACTTGTTTGAACAAAATTCCAAGCATTTGTTGCAATAGCATCAGCCTTGCTGCGTAGTTCATCATAATCGCTGATTACTTTAATATATCTACGGACAAGATATTGGTCAAGAGAGTTTTCTTGATCTCCTCCCCATTCGTAGTTGTTTATCTGACGTAAACCACTTTTCAATTTTTCTTCATCCACACTCATCGTGTGATACCATTCGTTGTTTCTATCGCACAGATAAGTATCAAGCATAGCCTTGCTATTAGGTGTATTCTCCATTATTGAATACAACTCAGCAAACTGCTCGTTAATTTTTGTAGAAGTAAGCTCAATGCCATTTTTCTCAACAAATTGTTTAATCTGTTTTCCACGACATACGGCTCTAACCTTCAAGTACAACAAAGCACTTTCATTGTTGTTGAAAGCGTAAAGATTTTGTGCACGGAACTCTTTGTCCCATTTTTCAAAGTTAGTCATATTGAATATTTTTATATTTTACTTTTGTTTTATACTCCAATTTCCTTCCTTGTCCAGTTGAAAATAATTATTCAGAACTGTAAACACATCGACATTGCCTATTATAATCATATTTCGCAAAATCCATTCCATTATAGCCATCATTATAGAATTTGTGTCAGTAGTCCCCTTCTTGATTGTCTCAGTTATGAACTCCGTTATAATTCTTATAAATTGACTATCATCACAAATACGTAAGTGTACAGGTGCTGGGTTCTTTCGAAAAGTCACAAGGACATCACCTTTAATCGATTTAACACGATTAAGTTGTCTTGGTGGGTAGGTCTTTTGTTCTAACCATTCATAATCAACAACATTGAAATTGTTGAAAACACACGCATTGCTTACGGCTTTCCATTCTAGCCCAGAAAGAGAGTGAAATGTAAGTGAAAAATATTTATTATCTTTTAATACTCTTCGAATTTCTGAAAAAGCCGAATTTATATCATGTTCAAAAGCTTTAATATCTTTGTGACGTTGATTACTATCGGATATTACAATTTCTTGCTGATAATCAGGAACAAACTGTAGCCATGAGTTCCAAATTACACTTTGCTCAAAATATGGTACACTATCCCCATAAGGAGGATCTGTAAAAACATAGTCCACAGAGTTGTCTGGAAGTTGTAACCTCTTTGCATCAAAATTGGTGATTTTGAAAGTAGATTGGATAGGCTCTTTCATTAAATCACCTAATAGCGCATTCAAGAAATCTTCTTTTCCCTTTATCGCCTTCCTTATGCGATTTTCGTAATAATGTAATACATTATTCTCTATATATGTCTCACCAATATAAAAACCGGTCATCCAAGCTCCTTGAGCAAGTGCCCCTCTGCTTTTGATAGGTGGAACAAGTTTGGAACAGTTGGCTAAATTTGCTGTAAATGCAATTAAAAACAAGTCTTTATCAGATCCTGCTGCATATTTATTTATCAATGACAATAATTTTGCATGACAAGCAAGTGTCCTTTTAGTAAAAAGATCTTTTATTGTCATGTTCGGGCGAGCTGATATTCTAGAATTTTCAATAATCGAAACCATAGGATACCAATCCGTTATTTTGTAATTGTTTTCTTTCTCACAGAACTCTTTTGCTAGCTCTTCTGGAATATCTTTAATAGACGTCTTTCTTCCATCCTTAAAAGTAAATTGCAGTGGTAAACCATCCTTATTTCTTAAAACTGATATAGACAGATATGTTTTCCCGCCAATGGTAATATTATACCATTCGTTTATGAAAGTAGACATTTCTGCTTTGATCTTTTCCCATACCCTTTTTACTCTTGAAATATTAACATCATTTGAGAACAAATTATGTGCTATAAAATTGGCAATCGGATTGAGATCATTTACTATAACGTTTCTATTTTTAAGATATGCTTCACAACAGAAAACTCCATACCCTGAAAATGGATCAATAATAGTATCTCCAGGGTTTGTATATTTTTCAACCAAAGGACTTATGCCTGTGGCTGGCTTTTTACCCCAATATTTATGTATAAAATATCGAGGAGCATTTTTTTCACTATTCATTTTTTCTATTGTTTAATTTTAAAAGTTTTCATGCAAGTCTGTTGGAACAAGAAGTTCTCTTGTATCTATTTTTAACAGCTTAGCAATCTTACTTAGTGTTTGTAAATCTGGCTGAGCAGAATTAGAGCACCAACGACTGATTGTTGTAACACTAACTCTAAGTTGCCCTGCTAACCATTTACCTGTTTTCTTTTGTTCTACAAGAACTACTTTTATTCTATTAAGCTCATCCATTGTAATTTTATTTAAGTTCAATGCAAATATATATACATTTATTGTAATAAACGAGAATCTTTAGGAAATATTGTATAGTGGCATAAAAAATATGTTTCATTACTTTAATTTGCTACTATCTTACGCACAAAAAAGTAACTTTTGTGATTAACATACAACATTAGGGCTTTACTCACGAAATGAAAGAAAAGGAAAATTATCGTTGTTTTCTGTGTTAATTTATGTTTTCTCATGCTTTCATTTTAGGGTTTCTTGATTTTGTTGTTCCTAATTTGTTTCTTTCGTCATTTTGTAGCTCCAATTAGTATTGATTATCAATACGTTACGAGCAATCAGTAAGATTTTAAGAAGAAGATCATGATGACCGTCGGTGCTTGTATCTTCCTGATTGCCGCAGCCAATGCCCTCCCGCTCTTCTTCGGTATCAGCAACTAATCCAAACGTCGTGTTATGGCAGAGATGACAGAGACAAACATGGAATACCAGATGTTTAAGGGATTGCAGCGTCCTTTGGAGTTCATGGGACTTCAGGGACGCTACATCACTTGGGCAGCCGTCACCGCCGGTGTCGGCATATTGGGCTTCATGTTGGTTTACGCTCTGGTTGGTTTCCTTGTCGCATTGGCATTTGCAGCAGTTTCCATAAGTAGTGGAATTGGCCTTATAATGGTCAAGCAACGAAAAGGACTCTACTCAAAGAAAAACGGCAAGGGCATTTATGTCTATGCTTACAGAGAGTGTTTGTGAAATTATTTACAGCCGATGGGAAATGTAAAGTTATAACATAGTAAACAATCAACGGGTAGGCTCGAACCACGGCGGTATGAGTCCACCCTTACTTGTATAAACAAAAACAATGGTCATTTACGTTATCATTTTTCTGATTGCCGTATGCAAAGATAACGATTATATTTCATCAAACCACTTCTTTTACGCTATATTTATAGATTAATTTTATGTATTTAGCCTTTTGTCGTTATTTGGAGAGCAAAAAAATGGAACAACAAGCACTTTTACCCTAATTCCTATTGCTTTTCATCAAGAAATCATTATCTTTGCAACATAGAATAATGTGTTCTTTGAAGCATTGCAGAATAAAGAAAGGGAAAGAAACTCGCTCGTTTCCAAATCGTAACCCATTTATCCTTTATTCTTTCTTATTCTATTGATTATCTGAAAGATACAATATTCTTGAATCTTTTTGATGCGTAATCAGTTAAGAATAGTCGGAAAGGTACTTTAGCTGAATTTTCCCATACAACAATCCCGCCGATAGGATAACCTTGCAATAAAGAATCTAATAATAAGCACACATAAGCTTCAGAATTATTGCGATTTCCCCAAACATACTAGCGTTGCACTTCCGGCAAATACCAACCGTTTGTATTGGCATTAATTTTATCTAAAACTTCACGAATGGAGATTCCTTGGTAAGACATAATTTTTCCTTATTAGAATGTTAAATTACAAAGTGAATTATAAAAGTTTCATTTTAGAATAACCACTGACAAATCATCATAAAACCCTTGTTTCGCAATTACTTTACGACACACCGTCAATCTTGATTTATCATTATCATATTGTTTCCAAATCTTTTCTCTCATTTCTTCTGAAAGAGCATCTGTTAATCCATCAGAACACAGTAATAAACTTGCTCCTTGCTGAATTTCAATTTCTTGATAAAAAATTTTATCTTGAAATTCGGAATAATCGGCTACTAAACAAGAAAAAACTCCGCCATAAATCGTGGCAAAGTCTTCTTCTTTTTTATCGGGAAAATCAGATAATAATTCAGACAGAATAGAGTGATCTTGGGTGACTTGTTGCCAGTTTCCTTGGGCATCAATCAAATAAGCAACGGCTATCCCCTACACTGAGAATTTTCGCTTTACGGGTTATTTGATCAATCTCAGCCGCCACAAAAGTGGTTGCTGAGCCAAAATAATCCTCAGCCAATTCTGCTGATAAACTGGATTATAAATCATAGATCGTTTGGCGACTTATGCTTTCCATTTGGCTTAATAATTGCATTGCCAACTTGCTCGCTTTTTCAGGTCGATTACTATTGGAAATACCATCTGCCACGCCCACAATAAAGTGCGGTCGGTTTTCAAGGCGTTTTTCAGCCGTTTTGAGTTTATATTGAAACACCGTCTCGCCATTAAAAAGAGCATCTTGGTTGTGTCGCTTGTTGCTGCCAATTTGTTGGCAGAAGGTAATTTCGCAAAAATTTTCCATTATTCAACCGCTTGTTGAGAAGGATTTAGAAGTCGATCAATCGCTTTTAAGGCATCTAATGCCTTCATTTCTATACTTAAAAAGTGCATTTTCGGCACGCCTGCATCTTGTGGGTTAATACGGATAAATCCACCCTTTTTTGCTTTCGCCGTACGTTCAGAAAAGCGACGCACAGTTGGAATGGCTTTTCCTGCTCCCAGTTCGATAACGACGAGATTTTGCACTTCTTTTAACCACGATTCTAACCGCACTTTTTTAAAATCCTGATATTGACTTGCATAACTCCAATCATTAAACATTAGTACATTTTGACGAGCAAAGCCCTCACAATAAGGACAATGTGGTTTTTCACTGGTTAAACATAAGTTTTCATTATCCACGACAGGTTGAAAACTTGATGCAGACCAACTTAATCCTCGACAATTATTGACACACTGAAGACGCTCCAAAGTACCGTGTACTTCATAAACATGGCTATCATCAAAACCAGCCTTTTGAAAATGCCCATCCACATTACTGGTAAAAACGAAATATCCGTGAGATTTATCTCCCGCCCAGCGTTTTAAAATCTGATACCCTTCGTGAGGAAGAGTATTTCGGTATTGAACTAATCGATGTCCATAAAACCAATAGGCAAGTTCCTGATTATGCTTATAAGCTAGTGGCGTTGCGATCTCTTCAAAAGATATATTATGTTCTTTAAACATAGGATAAGCATTCCAAAATCCACCAACGCTGCGGAAATCGGGCAGCCCAGAATCCACGCTCATACCCGCACCAGCTGTAATTAAAATGCCATCCGCTTTTCGGATAAGTTCCACTGCATAATTCAAATCATTTTTCATAATACTTTTCTCTGTCCATTTTTCATTGATGAAATAATACCCGCTTGTTCCAACTGTTCTAAAATTTGTCCAGCTCGATTAAAACCTAACATAAATCTGCGTTGAATCATTGAGCAAGATGCAACTTTTTGTTGTTGCACAAATTTTTTTACATCTTCAAAAAGTGGATCTCTTGCCATAATTACTTTCATTGCCATTATTTGCTCCTTTTTCTTAATTAAAGGCTTTATAAATATGTAAGAAGTAAAGAATTTCTCTTTATGGAGAAATTATATGAAAGGAAGCGACAACTTGTGTCGTTTGCGAATGTTGAAAGCGGTTATTTTTAGAAGATTTTTTGCAAATAAGATGCTCTGTATTGCAATATGCATATTTATCTGGTTATATATACATGTTAGTTATTAAGGAAAATAATATGAATAACCAAAACCCGATTGAAATTTACCAAGCTCAAGATGGCACAACGCAAGTGGAAGTGAGATTTGAAAATGACACCGTTTGGCTTTCCCAAGCGCAGATGGCTATGTTATTTGGTAAAGATATTCGCACCATCAATGAGCACATTACCAATATATTTGATGACGAAGAACTTGAGAAAGAATCAACTATCCGGAAATTCCGGATAGTTCGCCAAGAAGGTAAACGCCAAGTCAATCGTGAAATTGAGCATTATGATTTAGATATGATTATCTCTGTTGGCTATAGAGTAAAATCTAAACAAGGCATTAGTTTCCGCCGTTGGGCAACTGCACGTTTAAAAGAATATCTGACTCAAGGCTATACTATTAACCAAAAACGTTTACAGCAAAATGCTCACGAATTAGAATTAGAACAAGCACTTGCGCTTATTCAAAAAACGGCAAATTCATCAGAATTAACGCTAGAAAGCGGTCGCGGATTAGTGGATATTGTCAGCCGTTATACGCATACGTTTTTATGGCTACAACAATATGATGAAGGTTTACTTGCCGAACCACAAACACAGCAAGGCGGTACATTACCGACTTATGCTGAGGCTTGTTCTGCACTAGCAGAGTTAAAATCACAGCTGATGGCAAAAGGTGAAGCAAGTGATCTCTTTGGACGTGAACGAGATAACGGCTTATCTGCGATTCTAGGTAATTTAGATCAAAGTGTATTTGGTGAACCTGCTTATCCAAGCATTGAAGCAAAAGCGGCGCATTTACTTTATTTTGTCGTCAAGAATCATCCTTTTTCAGATGGTAATAAACGTAGCGGCGCATTTTTATTTGTAGATTTCTTACATAGAAATGAGCGTTTGTTTGATCATAATGGGCATCCAGTTATCAATGATACTGGGCTTGCAGCACTCACTTTATTAATTGCTGAATCTGATCCGAAACAAAAAGAAACGCTTATTAGGCTTATTATGCACATGCTTAAATATAAGCAAGATAAGTAATGATAAATAGCGACCGAAGTCGCTATTTATCTATCAACGTTAAACTTAATAAAAAAATTATTTACATAATTCTTTTACTGACTCTACTAATGCTTCCATTTTGTCGTAAGAATTAATGCCACTTGGGCCACTAAAAAATGGGCAAACACAAATTAAAGTATCATTGTACTTGCGATAGAAGATATTAAATTCTTTCAACGCTTTAGTTTCATATACGGCTTCTCCAGTAAAAAACTTAAAGAAGTTATCTTTTTCAGTGACTCCCGTACAAATAATAACTTTAGGATTACATTCATCTATAAGTTGGCGATAAAAAGCACCACGATTTTCAACACACCATTCTCTATATTCATCGAATGTTTCAAATCCTGTCATCTTAATGAATTGTTCATTCCATTGAATTGATGCTCTATTTTTGAAATTGATTGGTAGCATATTTAGTTTAAAACCAATACCCTGTGGATAAAGCACATTATAAGTACTAACAAAATACTCATAGCTTTCACCACTTTTCCAATCTAAATCATAGTAGTACCACAAAAACCAACATAATTTTTGATTATATTGCGTAGTCCAACTACCATCAAAATCGTCCTCTAACCAAGAGTGCGGTATTAATTTAGGGCTTAAACTAAATTTCTTATAAAAATCATCGGGAGAAGCTTCATCACCAATCCCCCATTCTAACCCACAAAACCAAACATCTGAGTTAGGATTTCCGCCATCTCCTCCAGCGAAGGATACTGCCACTTTTTTAAACTCTTCTGTTACCATCATTTTATCCTTATTGTTTAAGTAGATTTGTCCAAATTTCCATTGTTTCTTCTTGAATTACGCCTTTTTCTTGACCTAATTTTATTGCCAGTTGCTGTAAACTTTTAGCCAACTCAGGATGACCGCAATAATTTAAACTACGAATGATGCGGGAAATCTTCTTACTTTCATGCCCAATATTGCGTAGCCAAACTTTACGTTCAGTTAATTCAGGTTTAGGGAATATTTTATTATCTTCACGATATAAACAGAAGTAATCCAGAATAATATCAATAGAATGTAAATATTTATTTTGAATTGCTTCATCTCCAATAAAAATAGCCAGGTCTTCTTCGTTAAAAACCGGTACTGAACGATTCCATTTGGAACTTTCAGTAACAGGTAAAAGCCAAGGAATATAAAAATAAGCATCGCCAATCATTCTTTTTGGCATTGCCCACATATCTTGCAAAGATAAATTATGTTGGCTTTTTCTTTGTTCTAAATAAAATTCAATTACTGGATGCATACGTTTCTCGTTAATTCATCAGTCATACAGTATAGTGATATAAAACTCGCTATTTATGTGAAAAGTGCGGTCATTTTTCTATGAGTTTTTGGTGTTCTCTAATAACTCTGCCACCACTTTTGGCACACCCTCGCCTGCTTTTTCTTTTATTGCAATAACTTGCTTACGAACAAAGCCTGTATTTGGGTTAGGATCAATCAGATAAATTGGCGCTTTTCTTGGGGCTTCATTGACTAAGCCATTGGCTGGATACACTTGTAAAGAAGTGCCAATCACTAACACAACATCTGCTTGTTCCACAATATCAACCGCTCGTTCTAGCATCGGCACCATTTCACCAAAAAAGACGATGTAAGGGCGCATTGGGTGTCCATTTGGATCTTTATCTTCTAATTTCTGATCACCAAAACAATCCACAATATAACTTTCATCAAAGCTACTGCGAGCTTTATTCAATTCTCCATGCAAATGTAAAACATTCGAACTTCCTGCACGTTCATGTAAATCATCCACATTTTGCGTGATGATTCTCACATCATAGGCTTTTTCTAGTTCAACTAAGGCGAGATGCGCAGCGTTTGGCTTAGCTGCTGCCGCATTTTTACGGCGTTGGTTATAGAAATCAAGCACTTTCGCACGGTTCTTTTGCAAGGCTTCGGGCGTGCAAACTTCTTCTACTTTATGCCCTGCCCACAATCCATCTTCAGCTCTAAAAGTAGGAATACCACTTTCGGCACTAATTCCAGCTCCCGTTAATACCACGCAAATTGGTTTATTTTTCTCTGTCATTTTTCAGGCTCCTTTTTGTTCTAAAATTTCATCAATCTGTCTATCTCTCGCCATCATGCCAAATATATTCCCCGCTTTATAAAAGGGTTGATAAGTATAGCTTTCAATATGTAAGAATGGCTTATCTGAAAGGCGTTGGAAATATTGTTTTAACTGTGATTTTGAGCGTAGTAACACTTCATATTCAGATTGAATATGAGCGCACATAGCATCAATACGCAATTTAAATTCATCACTGTGATAAGGGCTGATAATTAAATAGACCGTTTTGTACTCGGTTGCTGTTTCATCCGCATAAACGCATGACAAATTAAACACTTGCCATTTATAGCGATCTGCAAAAGCACCAATGACTCGGCTTTGCTCCTCATTTTCAACTTGCACAAGGGCGGCAGGTTTTTTCAAACAATCTTGCAAAATATCACTTGGTGTAAAAGGCCCACAGCCTAAGTAAGATAAGACGCAATTCCAATTAGCAAACTGTTCTGTACCAAAATGAACATGCTCGCCTTGAAATTTGCCAGCACCATTTTTAGTGCGATCATCAATTAAATAATCACCTTGGTTGAGATTTTTATGATGGGATAAAATCAATCGTTTATATAAGGCTGAACCTTTTTCTTCACCGAAATAATGTTGAATCCATTTTACTTTATCACTCCAAGCGGATGGATGATGCCAAGGCGCAGTAGAAAGCACATAAATATGATATTTTTTCATCAATTTATGCACAGCAGAAATCGCATTAGGCATTGGCTCCATTAAGCTAAAAATACCCTCTACTTCATCATATCGACCTTCGTACTCTTGCTTGGTTTTCTCATCTAATTTTGCAATACCAGACGGAAAATCAACCATCACATTATCCATATCAATATAAACAATTTTCTTCATTTTAATGCCCTCTCTGTTGATGGCTTAATGATAAAAGATGAAGCGACAATTTATGTCGTTAGGCATTTTCGTCTAAATAAGTGCGGTCAATTTCTTGGTAATCTTCACCAAAATGGGCTATCCACCATTCCAACATAGCGCTCTTAATCACGGTAGCGGAAATTTCATATTCAGTGCCACAATCTTTTACTGTTTGATCCATTGATAATGGTGTTTCTGTTAAAAAGCCACCAATATCTTTATTAATGCGGAAAGTTAATCGAATTTTTCGACCATAGGTAAAACCAAACTTTTGGCTTTCTACATAAGATTTCAAATTAAAATCAGGGCGTTCAAATATCATTGTACTCACTGTTACCTTAAGCAAGCGATGCAAAGCAAGGTGTAAAATATCGCCATTCTCATATTGTGCGACTAAATAGCTACTTGGTCCTTGTTGAACCAAAGCCAATGGCTTGACCTGTGCCTTATGTTCTTTACCGTGAATACTCCGATAATGCACCTGCAAAAATCGATTTTGATAAAGTGCGGTACTAATTTGAGAAAAAATTTCTGGATTGATTTTGGCAGGTAATAACGGCTGACTAGTTGGGGCAATAGCAACTTTATTAAGCCATTCTGCCCCTGATTTTTTATGGCTGTCATAAACCAAATTATATTCGGCCTGTTGAAAGAACGCCTCCATTGAGTTCATAATGCTAGAAGGCAAAATGCCATTGAGATATTGTTTAGCAAGCATAAGCACAAGTGATTGCTGTTCATTTAAAATCGGTAAATCCAAGCCTTTAGCATTTGATTTCCATCGATATCCATAAGGTTTATCACGCATATCTCGCTCAATTTCAAACTGTTGAGACAAACTTTCTAGCTGGCGTTGGATTGAACGAATATCACGTTGAACGCCAATATCAGCAAGTTTTTGTAAGATTTCTTCTGCGGTAATAAAACGAGTTTTTGGAATAAGGCGTAAAATTTCAAGTTGAATTTGAAGTGCGGTTAAGTTTGAGGGCATTTTTATCTCCCAAATTTGAAAAAAATCATTATAAAAAATGCTGGAAAATTCCAGCATTATACTTTTTAAATCCGTCTGACTTGCCAGAAGGCTTTCGACCAATAAGGGTTATTCATTGAAGAATAGACGACTCCTCCTCTGGTGGAAGCATGAAGGAATTTATCTTCTTTTACATAAATCCCCACATGATAACCATTAGGGCCTCGGCCAGTTTTAAAGAAAATTAAATCGCCAGTTTGAATATGTTCTTTGCGTACATGTTTACCATAATTAGCTTGTTCAACAGTGCTTCTAGGCAAACGAAGATTAAAACGATCGAAGAAAGTTTTCTGCACAAAACCAGAACAATCTACCCCACGGCGTGAAACACCACCGAGCACATAAGGTGTACCTGCCCATTCATGTTGTTGTTCGCTCAACATGGCTATGGCCATAATAGGATCACCGATTTGACCTTTATAGTTCATCGCATAATCATTGTTTTGAAAACTAGAACAAGCGAATAAAAACAACGAGGCAGTAGCGATTAAAAATGATTTATATACTTTCATACCTTTTCATATGAAAAGTGCGGTAGAAATTCACCGCACTTTTTGTTGCTTACTATTTAGTTTTTTCTACACGAGCACGTAACTTTTGCCCTGGTTTAAATGTCACTACTCGGCGAGCAGAAACTGGCACAACATCACCTGTTTTTGGGTTACGCCCTGGGCGAGATGACTTATCGCGTAATTCAAAATTACCAAATCCTGATAATTTCACATCTTGACCAGATTCTAGCGATAAGCGGATCTCTTCTAAAAAGTTCTCCACTACATTTTTCGTATCTTGTTTAGATAAGTGATATTTATCGCTTAAATATTCAATAATATCAAGTTTAGTTATCGTAGCCATATTAATCCCTTAATTCAGCATTAAAGCGTTGTTTTACCTCCGCTAATACTGCTGAAATCACTGCATTAATTTCTTCATCTTCAAGTGTTTTTTCATTATCTTGGACAGTCAAGCTAATCGCTAAACTCTTATAGCCTTCAGCGACGCCCACACCTTGATATACATCGAACAAGTTCACTTGCACCAATTTTTCGCCACCTGCTTGTTTACATGCTGCGATTAATTCCCCTGCTGGTACGCTATCCGCGACGACTAAAGCTAAATCACGACGGTTTGCTGGGAATTTAGAAATTTCTTTTGCTTGCACCACATTACGTGCCGCAATTGCATTCCAAAGAATTTCAAATACAAAAGTTTTGCCATTTAAGCCAAGTTTTTGGCTAATAGATGGATGAATTGCACCAATAAAACCAATTTCTTGACCATCTAATTCAATAGCAGCAGATTGACCAGGATGTAATGCATCAAATTGTTTTGCAACAAAACGAACTCTATTACCACCTTCTGTTAAAGAAAGTACTGATTCTAAATCGCCTTTAAGATCAAAGAAATCTACAGATTCTGCTTTACCTGCCCAATGTTCAGATTTTGCCGTTCCAGTAATCACCGCACTTAAAACAAATTCTTGACGCACGCCAAATTCAGCATTGGCATCTGGCACAAAACGCAATCCAGTTTCAAATAAACGAACACGAGATTGTTGGCGATTTTGGTTATAAAGCACAGCACCTAATAAACCACTCATTAAAGACACACGCATTACGGACATTTCCACAGAAATTGGGTTTGGCAATACAAGTGCTTCTTGCTGTGGATGTAATAAACTTTGAATTTTTGGATCCACAAAGCTATAAGTAATAGCTTCTTGATAATCTGCATCCACAAGTGCGGTCTTAATTCGAGCTAAATCTAAATCAGATTCTTTGTGCTCACGCATGCGGAGATGCGCTAATGGTGCATTGTTTGGAATGCTGTTATAACCATAAATACGCGCCACTTCTTCAATTAAATCTTCTTCGATTTCAATATCAAAACGCCAGCTTGCAGAAGTTACCGTCCAAATATCATTTGCATAAGTAACATCGAAACCAAGACGGTGGAAAATTTCCGTTACGCTTCCTGTTTCAATATGATGACCTAAAAGTGCATCTAATTTACTACGGCGAAGTTGAACTGTATTGACTTTAGGAAGATGAGTTTCACTGCTTGCTTCACAAATCTCACCCACTTCACCACCACAGATTTCAAGTAATAATGCGGTTGCTCGTTCCATTGCTTTACGGGCTAATTCAAAATCCACACCACGTTCAAAACGATGTGATGCATCAGTATGTAAACCATATTGTCTTGCACGGCCTGCAATCGCTAATGGAGCGAAAAATGCGGATTCTAAAATCACATCTTTCGTTTCACTATTCACGCCACTTTCAGCACCACCAAAGATCCCTGCCATTGCTAAAGGCCCATTTTGGTCGGCAATTAATAATGTATTTGATTGAAGTTTTGCGGTTGAGCCATCTAATAATACTAATTCCTCTCCCTCTTTCGCGAAGCGAACTTGAACAGGTTGTGTAACTTTAGCTGCATCAAACGCGTGCATTGGCTGACCAAGCTCAAGCAAAATATAGTTAGTAATATCGACAATAGGATCGATAGAACGAATACCACAGCGACGCAATTTTTCTTGCATCCACATTGGCGATGGTGCTTTTACATTGACGTTCTTTATCACACGTAATAAATAACGCGGGCAAGCTTCTGGTGCTTGTAAATCAATTTGAACTTTATCAGAAATTGTTGCTGGCACTGCTTCAAAGTGCGGTTGATTTACGAGTTGTTTATTTACCACACCAATTTCACGCGCAATACCTGCGATGCTCAAACAATCTGCACGGTTTGGCGTTAAGCTAATTTCGATGGCATTATCATCTAAAGCTAAATATTCACGTAAATCAGTACCAATTGGTGCATCAAGTGGCAATTCAATAATACCATCCGCTTCAACATCAATACCTAATTCAGAAAATGAACAAAGCATCCCTTCTGATGGCTGACCACGTAATTTAGTTTTCTTAATTTTGAAATCGCCAGGTAATACCGCACCTTCTGTTGCGCAAGCCACTTTTAAGCCTTGACGACAATTTGGTGCACCGCACACAATATCCAATAAACGATCGCCGCCTACGTTCACTTTAGTTACACGTAATTTATCTGCATCTGGATGTTGTGCACATTCCACTACTTCACCAACAACGACACCATTAAATGTACTCGCAACGCTTTCCACGCCATCTACTTCTAAGCCAAGCATGGTAATTTGCTCGCATAATTGCTCGGTGGACACCGCAGGGTTCACCCATTCTCTTACCCACTGTTCACTAAATTTCATTTGTTGTTATCCTTTTAATTCAAATCCGAGAAATTACTTAAATTGTTTTAAGAAACGTAAGTCGTTTTCAAAGAACGAACGTAAATCTGTTACGTTATAACGTAACATTGTTAAACGCTCAACGCCCATCCCCACTGCAAAACCAGAATATTCATTCGGATCAATACCAACGTTACGCAACACATTTGGGTGCACCATACCGCAGCCCAACACTTCTAACCATTTACCGTTTTTACCCATCACATCCACTTCCGCTGAAGGCTCTGTGAATGGGAAATAAGATGGACGGAAACGCACTTGTAAATCTTCTTCAAAGAAAGCGCGTAAGAAATCGTGCAATAAACCTTTCAATTCGGTGAAATTTGCTTTTTTATCCACATAAAGCAGTTCAATTTGATGGAACATTGGCGTATGCGTTTGATCGTAGTCATTACGATATACACGTCCTGGAGCCATAATGCGAATTGGCGGCTGCATTTTTTCCATAGTACGAATTTGCACGCCAGAAGTTTGAGTACGGAGTAATAATTCTGGATTAAACCAGAAAGTATCGTGATCGGCACGTGCTGGGTGATGTTTAGGAATATTTAACGCATCGAAGTTGTAATAATCACTTTCAATTTCAGGGCCATTTTCAACTGAAAAGCCAAGTTCTGAGAAAAATTTTGTTACACGATTAATCGTCATGGTAACTGGGTGTAAGCCACCTGTTTCAACTTTGCGACCTGGTAAACTGACATCTACACGTTCTTTTTCTAATTTTGCGTTAAGTTCAGCCTGTTCCCACTCCGTTTTTTTTGCATTTAAAAATTCTAACGCAGCTTGTTTTGCTTCGTTAATTTTTGCGCCCATCGCAGGACGTTCTTCTGCTGACACGTTACGCAATTCTTGCATTAATTGCGTAAAATACCCTTTCTTACCAAAATATTCGACACGGATTTCATCCAAAGCCGTTAAACTTTTATCCTGAATGGATTCAATCGCTAATTTCGCTTTCTCAATAAGCTCGTTCAGATGTTGCATCGTTTCCCCTGCTTCTCTTTTCTCTATAAAATAAAAAACCGAGTAATGATAATACCAAGTCCTTAAAAAGTAAAAGAATAATGCGAAAAATCATTGGTTTATCAAAAATAAAAATGGAATAACGTATTCGCTATTCCATTTTTTCTTGTTACCAGCAAAATCGTTCATTCACAAAATTTTCTGACCGCTCTTTTTGCCATTTTTCTTTATTTTTTGGATTAGCAAAAAAACGGGCTTGTTCCTGTAAACGTTGAACTAATTTTTCTTCTGTTTCTTTTAACGCTTTTTGACGATCTGCAAATTTTGCGGGTAATGCTGGTAAGAAAATCACTTCATAAGGATGCGCAATTGTCCATTTCACCGCATTTTCGGCAGCACGACTTTGTTTATCAAAATCACAAAACGCATAAGCATTAACAAACTGCCCTACAACATGGCTGAACCCTGTATTATCCTGCACCGTTTGTTTTGGTAAATCCAACACGTAAAGTGCGGTAATCAAACGATTTTGTCCACGATAAAACCAAGTAACCGCTTCATCTCTTAAGCCAAAATCGTAAGCCCGAGCGGCTAAGGTAAACATTGTCATTGGTGAAATGCGAGCTGGATTTTCTTCTACAAATTTCACCGCACTTTTATAACCTTTTAACGTATTTTCACGTAGCATAGGATCAATTTCTTTATGTACAAATACATTTTCTGCTTTTCCATTTTCAGCAGAATAATAAGGTTTAATATAAATATCCACTGTCTTCACTGGTTCTTTGCTAATAGAACTACAAGCCGTAATAAAAAGTGCGGTTATAAAACATAGCATTTTAAAAATAGGAATTTTGGCAAAATTCAAGCAAATCCACTGACTAAGTGAAGTTTTTATCAATAATTTCATCTTTTCCTTATATAATAGCACGACAAATTACAACATATCGTTATTATGAAAATCCACCTTATCCGCCATAACACCACATTAGAATTCAATAATGAAACAAGTTTACTTGATCATCTCGAGAAAAATAATATTCATCACGAATATCAATGCCGTAGTGGCTATTGTGGTTCTTGTCGCGTTAAGATCAAAAAAGGCAAGGTGTCTTATAAAGAAATGCCTCTTGCCTTTATTCAACCTGATGAGATTTTATTATGTTGCTGTCACGTAGAAAGTGACATTGAAATTGATTTATAAATTCTTTAAATCTAATACATCGGTCATATCAAATAAGCCATTCGCCTTATTTTCTAACCATTTACCAGCACGCACTGCACCATTAGCGAAAGTCATTCGGCTTGATGCTTTATGGGAAATTTCTACACGTTCGCCAATATCTGCAAACCAAACCGTGTGTTCCCCCACCACATCCGAAGCACGAATAGTTGAAAAACCAATTTCATCGCGTTTACGTTCGCCTGTGATTCCTTCACGGCAGAAGACTCCGTGAGTTTTTAAATCGCGACCTAAGGTTTTTGCGATATGTTCGCCCATAGAAAGCGCGGTGCCAGATGGCGCATCAACTTTATGACGGTGATGAGCTTCGATCACTTCAATGTCGCAATAATCGCCCATCACTTTTGCTGCTTTTTCTAAAAGCTTGAAGACTAAATTCACGCCAACACTAAAATTTGATGCAAACACAATAGCAATTTTATCTGAAGCTGCTTTAATCGCTGCTTTACCATTTTCACCAAAACCAGTTGTACCGATCACCATTTTTTTATTATTCGCTACGCAAAATGCAATATGTTCAAGGGTGCCTTCTGGTCGGGTAAAATCGATTAATAAATCGAATTTATCTTTTTGGCTTTCAAGATCGTCTGAAACTGCAACGCCAAGATGACCAATTCCTGCCAATTCTCCCGCATCCGTCCCAACTAAAGATGATCCTTTGCGTTCAAAAGCCGCACCTAGTTCTACGCCTTCCGCAGAATGAACCGCTTGAATTAATTGGCACCCCATCCTTCCGCCAGCACCAGCGATTGCAATTTTTAATGTCATGTTACTTCCTTTTCTATTAATGAATTATTTCGTTGATGCCGTTATAAACAAGCACACAACCAAAAAATAAAAATACAATACCTGCCATATTATCAATATAACGGCTGTATTGACTGTATAAACGCTTGGCAATATTACGTGAAAAAATCAATGAAATCACATAAAAATAACAAAATGTTTCTACCACAATCACCATAAAAGCCAAGATAATTTGCCACATTTCAGTGATATTTACTAAGACAAGCGACATCACGCTACTAAAATACACCACGACTTTTGCATTGGATAAATTCACTAAAAGCCCTTTCACAATTTCTTTTTTGATTGTGGTTTGCTGATTAAATTCAGTATCAGAGTGCGGTTCAAATTGAGCGTATTTTTTACTGCGAGCCATAAAAAAACCGAGATATGCTAAGTAACTACCGCCTAGCAACATAATAACGCCATGTAATGCTGGAATGGTAACGAACAACACCGTTAATCCCAACATAGAAAGCATTCCCCAAAAAGCGATACCAAGCGTTATGCCTAAAATGCCACAAACTGTATTACGACGAGAGTTACTTGCCGCCATCCGACTTACATAGAAGAAATCAGGCCCTGGCGTCATTAATCCAAATAAATGCACAATGATTAAATTTAGCATCACAACATCCAATATTGAATAGCAAATACAACAATCACGGCATAAATTGCCGCTAATACATCATCGACCATAATGCCAAAACCACTTTCGAGTTTTTCGTCAAAATAACGAATTGGAAACGGTTTTAAAATATCAAAAAAGCGGAATAACGCAAAAGCAGCCAGAATCCATTGCCAAGATAATGACGGTATCGCTGCTAATACAATAAATACACCGACAAATTCATCCCAGACGATAGAACCATGATCGTGTACGCCCATATCTGCAGTAGTTTTTTGACAAAGGTAGCAACCGAGTAGAAAACAAAGTGCGGTGAAAATTAAAAAGATTTTTACGCCTAATAAGGAAAGTAAAATCACACCTAAAATTGTTCCAGCTAAGCTCCCCCAAGTGCCGGGTGCTGGATAAATTAAACCCGAGCCAAAACCAACGGCAAGCAAATGGATAGGATTTAAAAGAGAGATTTTTTTAAGAGGATTATTTTCTGTCATTTTGATTCCTTAAAATGATCGAAACCGCTTGAAAAAGTTATATTCACAGGTTTTCCATCCCGTAAAAAACGGGGAGAAAAGTCACCGCACTTTTCATTAATTTTACCAATACAAGTGCAAGGCACGTTCAGTTTTTTCAAGCGTAATTCTAATTCATCTTTAGATTTGGGCGGTATAGTAAAACAGAGTTCATAGTCTTCGCCACCACTTAAGGCAAATTGTTCCGCTTGAGTGTGATCATATTTATTTAAAATCGATGATGAAAGAGGTAATGCAGTCAGTTCAACTTCAGCACTACATTGACTTCGTTCAAGAATATGCCCTAAATCAGATATTAGCCCATCGGAAAGATCAATGGCAGCATGAGCAATGCCAATTAACGCCCGCCCAAGTTCAATTCTAGGCGTAGGTCTAAGATGTCGTTGTTGCAAAAAAACATCATCAGAATCAACCGCACTTTTGCCCGATAAAATTTGCGTTAAACCTGCCGCACTATCGCCTAAGGTGCCTGAAACATAAATTAAATCGCCAACTTGCGCTTTATGACGACAAATCCCTTTACCTTTTTCGACAAAACCTTGTGCTGTAATGGTAATAGATAAGTTGCCTTTTGTGGTATCACCACCAATTAATGTGACGTTGTATTGTTTTAACCTGTGTAATAAACTTTGGCTAAATGTTGAAATCCAATTTTCATCTACGTTTGGCAAAGTTAATGCCAATGAAACCCATTTTGGCTGTGCCCCCATTGCAGCAAGATCACTTAAATTTGTTGCAGCCGCCTTATAAGCCAAGTCCTCAGGTGAAATAGTTGGTAAAAAATGCGTATTTTCTACCATTGTATCCGTCGTAATGGCAAGCTGATAATTCTCTGGCACGGAAACCAGCGCACAATCGTCGCCAATAGATAATTGAACGGAATCATCAACTAATATTTGTTGCTGAAAATATCGTTTAATTAAATCAAATTCACCCATTGCCATTTTTCACCTATCTTATAAAAGAAAAGGCACGCGTTAAAAACGCGCGCCATTCTCAGTTTAAAAGGATTATTTACGCCCTAATGCTGGTGCGATTTTATCAAGTACGCCATTGATATATTTATGGCTTTCATCTGCACCGAATACTTTTGCCACTTCAATCGCTTCATTGATAACCACTTTATATGGCACATCTAACTCGAAGCGCAATTCATAAACAGCCAAACGTAAAATTGCCGTTTCAATAGGATCAAGCTCATCAAAAGCGCGGTCAATATAAGGCGAAATTGAAAAATCAACGGTTTCAATATTTTCTATTGTTTGACGAAATAATTTACGGAAGTAAGGTTTATCTACCCCATCCATATCTTGATCTAACACAAAGGCTAATTCCACTTGTTCTGCAGTATTGCCTGATACCGCCCAAGAATACAAGGCTTGAACAGTACACTCACGCGCACGACGACGAGCTGAAGGCTTTTTCACTTGTTTTTGTTCTGTCATGATTTATGCCGCATCAATTTGTTGAATAAGATTAACCATTTCAAGTGCGGTTAAGGCTGCTTCTGCACCTTTATTTCCTGCTTTAGTACCAGCACGTTCAATCGCCTGTTCAATATTTTCTGTGGTTAATACACCAAAAGCGACAGGGATTTCAGCATCCATTGCAACTTTTCCTAAACCGCTGCTTGCTTCTCCTGCTACATATTCAAAATGTGCTGTACCACCACGGATAACTGTACCTAATGCCACAATCGCATCAAATTTTTTACTTTCAGCTAAACGACGAGCAACTAATGGCAACTCATACGCACCCGGGGCACGCACGATAGTGATATTTTCATCTTTCACTTGGCCGATACGTTTTAATGCATCAATTGTGCCTTCTAATAAACTTTCATTAATAAAACTGTTAAAACGAGCAATTACTACTGCAACTTTTGCATTAGGTGCTGCAACTGAGCCTTCTAAAACTTTCATATTTTTTCCTATTATTAGCCATAATGATTTGGCCCGAGATTTTAACATAAAATCGCGTATATTCAATATTAATAAGGCTTTACCCTATTTTATTTAGGGCTCATTTTTAAGGCGATTTTATTGTTCATAACCCGCACCAACACTATATTTTTATGGAAAATTTCCTTCATTAAGGTAAACTATCGGCAATTTTATGTGAATTACATTCAGTTACAGAGGTTTAATATGTCTAAAGCGGCATCAATTGTTGATGTATTACAAGGGAAAGTGGCGATTGGTGAAACCGTCACTGTGCGTGGTTGGGTTCGTACCCGTCGCGATTCTAAAGCAGGCTTATCTTTCTTAGCGGTTTATGACGGTTCTTGCTTTGATCCAATTCAAGCAATTATTAATAACGATATTAAAAATTACGAAAGCGAAATTTTACGTTTAACAACGGGCTGTTCTGTGATTGTAACAGGTAAAGTCGTTGAATCACCTGCAGAAGGACAAGCGGTTGAATTACAAGCAGAAAAAGTGGAAGTGACAGGGTTTGTTGAAGATCCTGATACTTACCCAATGGCAGCAAAACGCCACTCTATTGAATATTTACGCGAAGTAGCTCACTTACGCCCTCGTACCAATATTATTGGTGCGGTCGCACGTGTTCGCCATTGCTTATCTCAAGCAATTCACCGTTTCTTCCATGAGCAAGGTTTCTACTGGGTGGCAACCCCATTAATTACTGCATCAGACACTGAAGGTGCGGGTGAAATGTTCCGTGTTTCTACACTTGATTTAGAAAATCTTCCACGTGGTGAAAATGGAAAAGTTGATTTCAGCCAAGATTTCTTCGGTAAAGAATCATTTTTAACGGTTTCAGGTCAGTTAAACGGCGAAACCTACGCTTGTGCATTAAGCAAAATTTATACTTTTGGCCCAACATTCCGTGCAGAAAACTCGAATACCACCCGTCACTTAGCGGAATTCTGGATGGTTGAACCTGAAGTTGCATTTGCAACCTTAGCGGATAACGCAAAACTTGCAGAAGATATGTTGAAATACGTATTCCGTGCAGTATTAGCAGAGCGTAAAGATGACTTACAATTCTTTGAAAAACATGTAGATAAAGATGTTATTACGCGTCTAGAAAACTTTGTAAACTCAGATTTTGCGCAAATTGACTATACTGATGCCATTGATGTGTTATTAAAATCTGGTAAGAAATTTGAATTCCCTGTTTCTTGGGGTATTGATCTTTCTTCTGAACACGAACGTTTCTTAGCGGAAGAATATTTCAAATCACCAGTTGTGGTAAAAAACTATCCAAAAGACATTAAAGCATTCTATATGCGTTTAAATGATGATGGAAAAACTGTGGCAGCAATGGACGTATTAGCACCAGGAATTGGTGAAATCATCGGTGGTTCACAACGTGAAGAACGTTTAGACGTGCTTGATAAACGCATGGAAGAAATGGGATTAAATCCAGATGATTATTGGTGGTATCGCGATCTGCGTAAATACGGCAGCGTTCCACATTCTGGTTTTGGTCTTGGTTTTGAACGTTTAATTGTCTATGTAACTGGCGTGCAAAATATTCGTGATGTAATTCCATTCCCACGCGCGCCAAGAAATGCGAATTTCTAATTCAATTTAACTTTAATATTGACCGCACTTACGCCAAAGTGCGGTTAATTTTTTAAGAATTTTAAGGAAAGTAAAATGGATAAAATTAAACAACTCTTTGCCAACAATTACAGTTGGGCGCAAAGAATGAAGGAAGAAAACTCTACTTACTTCAAAGAACTTGCGGATCATCAAACGCCACATTACCTTTGGATTGGTTGCTCTGATAGCCGTGTACCTGCTGAAAAATTGACAAATCTTGAACCGGGCGAACTTTTTGTACACCGTAATGTTGCTAACCAAGTAATTCACACAGATTTTAATTGCCTTTCTGTTGTGCAATATGCCGTCGATGTGCTTAAAATTGAACATATTATTATCTGTGGTCACACCAACTGCGGGGGAATTCACGCTGCTATGGCAGATAAAGATTTAGGGCTTATCAACAACTGGCTCCTTCATATTCGTGATATTTGGTTTAAACACGGTCATCTTCTCGGTAAACTTTCTCCAGAAAAACGTGCCGATATGCTAACTAAAATTAACGTAGCGGAACAGGTTTACAATCTTGGGCGCACATCAATTGTAAAAAGTGCTTGGGAACGCGGACAAAAACTCTCATTGCACGGCTGGGTATATGACGTAAATGATGGATTTTTAGTGGATCAAGGCGTAATGGCAACCAGTAGAGAAACCCTTGAAATTTCTTATCGAAACGCTATCGCTCGTTTATCAATACTTGATGAAGAAAATATTTTGAAAAAAGATCATCTTGAAAATACATAAAAAAACGCCCTTTCGGGCGTTATTTTTTTAAGCTTTACCTTCAGCCAAATTTTTCTTTTCTTCTAATTCTTCCCAGCGTAAAAATGCTGTTTCTAATTCGGCTTCAGTATCCGCCAATGCTTTTAATTTAGCGTCGGTAATATCGTGAGCTTGTTGGAAAAATGCTGGATCGGCTATTTCAGCTTGAAGTACGGTGATTTTAGTTTCCAACTCTTCCAATAGTTGTGGAAGTTGTTCTAGCTCTCGTTGTTCTTTATAAGAAAGTTTCACGGATTTCGGCTTAGAAGTGCGGTCATTTTTCACCGCACTTTCTTCTTTTAGTGGTTCAGTTTTCTTCGCTTTAGCCTGTTCTTCCACTGCTTTACTTGCCCAGAAATTGGCTTGTTGCTGTTTCGCATCAAAGAATCCACCCACATACTTATTTAAACGCCCTTTACCTTCGAATAAATAACATTCTGTGGCAGTATTATCGATAAATTGACGGTCATGGCTCACAATTAACAATGTGCCTTGATAATCAGTCAAAATTTCTTCTAAAAGCTCCAATGTTTCTACATCAAGGTCATTGGTTGGTTCGTCAAGAATCAATAAATTATTTGGTTTGAGTAATAATTTTGCGAGTAATAAACGATTTCGTTCTCCCCCCGATAAGGCTTTAACTGGGGTCATTGCACGTTTTGGTGGGAACAAGAAATCTTGCAAATACCCTAGCACATGACGTTTTACACCATTGATTTCAATATCTTGTTTACCATCTGCCACATTATCCATTACGGTTTTTTCGGGATCTAAATCAGCACGGTATTGGTCAAAATAAGCAATCTCTAATTTGGTACCACAACGGATTTTGCCTGATGTTGGCTGAATTTCACCCAGCAATAATTTAATAAACGTGGTTTTCCCACAGCCATTTGGCCCAACAAGCGCAATTTTGTCTCCACGTAAAATCGTTGTTGAAAAATCTTTTAACAAGGTTTTTCCTGCGATTTCATAGCTCACATCTTCCATTTCAAAGACAATTTTGCCAGAACGACTTGAGGTATCTAATTGTAATTTGGCTGTTCCCATTACATCACGGCGTTGGCGACGTTCCTCACGCATCGCTTTTAATGCATGCACCCGCCCTTCATTTCTTGTACGGCGAGCCTTGATACCTTGGCGAATCCACACTTCTTCCTGTGCAAGACGTTTATCAAATAATTCATTTTGCAAGGCTTCAATGCGTAGATTTTCTTCTTTCGTGGTTAAATATAAATCGTAATTGCCTAGATAAGACTGCAATTGACCGCGATCTAAATCCACAATGCGTGTTGCCATTTTGCGAATAAAAGAACGGTCATGGGAAATAAATACAATGCTACCTTGGAAATCCAGTAAGAAATTTTCCAGCCATTCAATAGCTTCCACATCCAAGTGGTTGGTTGGTTCATCGAGTAATAACACATCAGGATCGCACACCAATGCACGTGCGAGAGCCGCTTTGCGTAACCAACCGCCCGAAAGTGCGGATAATTTTGTGTTTGGATTTAAACCTAGTTTTAACAATACTTCATTGATTTTATTTTCAAATCGCCAGCCATCAGCGTGTTCTAATTTAGCCTGAACTTGCTCTAATTGACTTAAAATTTGATCACTGTAATTTTCTTCCAATTGAACAGAAATATGATGATATTCTTTCAATAAATCCGTTAAATGCTCTACGCCTTCCGCGACATAATCAAAAATATTGCCTTGTGCATTACGCGGTGGGTCTTGTTCTAAACGAGAAACCACAAGATCTTTTTCGTATTGGATTTTGCCATCATCCATAAGCACATCGCCTGCGATGATTTTCAATAAAGTTGATTTACCTGCGCCGTTACGCCCAACTAAACAAACACGTTCATTCGGTTCAATATGTAGTTCTGCGTGATCTAACAAAGGCACATCGCTAAAGGAAAGATATCCATTGGTTAAACTAATTAATGCCACAACTGCCCCATAAAAATTCAGTGAAAATTAACCGCACTATTCTATACGGTTTGCATAAAAAATCCCATCAATTCGATGGGATTCTCTCTTAAATCAAAGTTGTTGATATACCCGCAATGCGTGTGCATCCGACATGCCTGCAATATAATCGCAAATAATCCGCTTCTTCCTTTCTTCAGGGGCATTACGCCAACGATTTGCAGTATTTCGAGGTAATAAACGCTCTGGATCAGATTCAAAAATCTGGAACATTTCTGTCAGCATTCTCTGCCCTTTATATTCGATTCGTTGAGTATCTACATTGCGAATAACATAATCCCAAACAAATTTTTTAAATAAACCAAGTGCAGCAATCACTTCAGGTGACAGCTCTGCGTTATAACGTAACAAAGGTTCATCAAAATTTGCCGTTAATTTCCACCGCACATTAGTAATAAAAAAGTTCACCAATGCACCAATGGCTTGTTTTCGTTCAAAATGTTTATCAGAGAAAAGTCGTTGGCTAATTGAATCAATATTTTCTTGCAACCAAGCTGAAGGAATTTGTTTCAATGCGGAATGTGCCGCTTGCCATTGATGAGGATTTACCACGCCAGTCACAATCGCATCTTCTAAATCATGTACGCCATAGGCGATATCATCTGCCAATTCCATAATGCTACAATCCAGCGATTTAAACCGAGTATGTAAAGATTCAGCTGGATTTTCCCGCACTTTTTTAAATTTCCCAAATAAAGTGCGGTCATTTTCAGAAAGATTTTCCAGCAACCAATTAAACATTTTTAAATCATCACGGAAAATGCCTTTTCCTGGAATCCAATCGTGAATACGCACAAAACGAGGATCAATATTGCGAGAAAAATTAAGTTCTGCATATTGAGGCGAAGCCACATCTAACAACGCAGGATATTTCACGACACCCAATAGTGTTCTACGCGTTAGATTCATCCCTGCATTTTCAGTATAAGGCTCAAGTTTCGTTAAAATTCTAAAGGTTTGCGCATTGCCTTCAAAACCGCCCTGCTCTGCCATCATATAATTTAATGCCGTTTCGCCACCATGCCCAAAAGGTGGATGCCCTATATCATGAGCAAAGCACAAACTCTCAATAAGATCGTTACTCGGCAATAAAGGTTTTAATTGTTTTTGCAACTCATTTTTATCAATATTTAATGTTTGCGAAAGGCTTTCAAAGGTTTCTAAAAATTTAAGTTGTGCAACGAGACTACTGCCAATCTGAGCCACTTCCAAAGAATGGGTTAAGCGAGTGCGATAAAAATCATTTTCGCCAATTGCGTGAATTTGGGTTTTCGCTTGCAAGCAACGAAAGGCGGCAGAATGTAAAATTCGCCCACGATCACGACGAAATGGTGGGCGATTATCTTTTTCACGTGGAGGATCAGGAAGAAAACGTTCTGTCCAAGAAGAATCAATGATAAGTGGTTTCATATCGCTTTGTTTTATTTCGTTTTTCTGCATTATCTAATCATTTAGCGCAAAAAACAACCGCACTTTATCTAGAACAAACAAAATCTAGAATGAATAAAGTGCAGTTGAATTTTTATTGATATTTAAACAAAGAAATAAATCAGCTTAAATACAAATGGCGCGAGAATAGAACTAATAATCCCACAAAGCACAAGAGAAATAGAACTGTAACTTCCCGCTGTTGGATTCGTTTCCATACAACTTACTGTACCGAGCGCGTGAGAAACCGAACCAACAGAAAGCCCAATAGCTTCTTGATGTTTAACACCCAATTTTTTTAATACAAGATAACCAAATATCGATCCTTGCAAACCTGCAACCACAACACCAACTGCAGTTACGGCAGGAATGCCGCCTAAATGACGAGAAACTTCCATCGCAATAGGCATTGTGATGGATTTAGGTAAAACCGTAGCGACCATTTCGGGCGTTGCGCCTAAAAGAAATGCTAAAAGCCCGCCACTTAACATCGCCAAAAAAGAGGCTATAACCACCGTTGAAAGAATAATTTTCCATTGTTTGGCAATTTGGCGAAGTTGTTCATAAAGAGGCAATGCGAGAGCAACAATACTCAAGCCAAGTAAATTATTAATAGGCGCATTTCCTGCCATATAATCATCATAGGGAATCTTTCCTATCACTAAAATCGCCGCCAAAATTAATACTGTTAAAACAAAAGTATTAAAAATCATTGACTTCCAACGTTTGCTAATTTGTAGTGCGAGCCAAAACCCTAAAATTGTTAAAAATGTATAAAGATAAATAATGTACTGCTGCATATAAACTTCCTAACATTCTAATTCGCTTGTTTTACCTGATTTTCTCTACGTTTTATTACTTTTTTGCGTTTATGTGTAAAAGATTGCATCTGATACAAATAATGACCTAAAAATCCTATAACAAGTAAAGTGACACAAGTACTCACAATATTAGGAACAAGCAAAATATTAATTTGCTCTATCAATAAATCAGAATATTTGATAATTCCCACGCTCACTGGTACAAAAAGCACCGCCATAAAACGAATTAGCAAACTTGCGCCTAAATAAATCCAATTTAAATGAATCACTCGTGTTGTTAAACCTAAAAAGAGCAATAACAATCCCCAAATACTTCCTGGAACACCTGATGGAATGTAATAAGCAATAAGATTTCCGAGATATAACATAATAGATAAAATGACCAACGAACGAACTAATAAAAATAATTTTTGAATCATATACAACCTTTTCAACTATTTTCATAATATTTCAAAATTATTTTACGCTTTTTTTTGCTAACTTGAGCCATTTTTTCGGTAAAATAACCAGACTTAGATCAAAAACTTTGCAAAATGATAAATCGAAAAATACTATTGACGAGTTTATTACTTATTTTTACCGTACTTTCTGCTTGTTCTCGCGAAAAAAATACGTGTCGTGTGGTTAAAATTAGTGATGGCGATACGCTCACTTGCCTCACTAAAGGCAATAAATCCATTAAAGTTCGTTTAGCCGAAATTGATGCGCCAGAAAAATCTCAAGCCTTTGGGCAAAAATCGAAAAAAACCTTGTCCGATCTGGTTTATCAAAAAAATGTACGCCTTGCGCGAAAAGGAAAAGATCGCTATCAACGCACCTTAGCGGTGGTTTATTATCAAAAACAAAATATTAATTTAGAAATGGTTAAACAGGGTATGGCATGGGCTTATAAGCAATATTCCCATGATCCGATTTATCTTCAAGCGCAAGAAAATGCACAAGCCAAAGGAATTGGTCTTTGGGCAGACAATAATCCGATTGAACCAAGTCAATGGCGCAGACAAGAGAAAAATTAATATGGCTTTTGATTATCAAACGTTCCGTCAAGAATTTCCCTATTTCCAACGTGAAGATGCGGTTATTTATTTAGATAACGCCGCCACCGCGTTGAAACCTCAAGTGTTAATTGATCGCACCGCTGAATTTTATGCGTCTGCAGGTTCGGTGCATCGCAGCCAATATGATACTGCCCAAACTGTGCAATATGAACAGGCTCGCACACAGGTTAAAGAATGGGTTAATGCTGAAGATAAACGCGCTGTTATTTGGACTTCGGGTACAACCCACGCAATAAACTTAGTGGCAAATGGATTGCTGCCGCAATTAAATGCAGAAGATGAAATTCTGATTAGCCAAGCAGATCATCATGCTAATTTTGTCACTTGGCATGAAACGGCGAAAAAGTGCGGTGCAAAAATTCGAGTTTTACCGATTTTAGATAATTGGCTAATTGATGAAAATGCGCTTATTTCTACCCTTTCTGAAAAAACAAAACTCGTTGCGCTGAATTTTGTTTCAAATGTCACAGGCACTGAACAGCCGATTAAACGCCTGATTCAACTTATTAGAAAACATAGTCATGCGTTGGTTTTAGTAGATGCTGCACAAGCGATTAGTCATATTAAAATTGATTTACAAGATTTAGATGCAGACTTTCTCGCATTTTCTGCCCATAAAATTTATGGCCCAAATGGACTTGGCGTTTTAACAGGAAAATTGACCGCACTTTCTCAACTTCAACCGCTCTTTTTCGGTGGAAAAATGGTTGATCAGGTATCAAATGAGCGTATTACTTTTGCCGAATTGCCTTATCGTTTAGAAGCTGGCACACCCAATATTGCTGGGGTTATTGGCTTTAATGCCATACTGAATTGGCTACAAAAATGGGATTTTACCGCAGCAGAACAGCACGCTATATCCTTGGCTGAATCCGTCAAAGTGCGGTTAAAATCTTACGAGAATTGCCGATTATTCGATTCCCCTCAACCAAGCACCGTTGTTTGCTTTATATTTGACGGCATTGACTGTTCCGATCTTTCTACACTTTTGAGCGAACAAAATATTGCGCTCCGAGTGGGAGAACATTGTGCCCAGCCTTATTTAGCACGCTTAGGCGAACGCACCACATTGCGCCTGTCTTTTGCCCCTTATAATACACAGGAAGATGTAGAGGCATTTTTTACCGCCTTAGATAAAGCACTGGATTTATTACAATGATAGAACAATTAAAACAAGCTAAAAATTGGGAAGATCGCTATCGCCTGATTATTCAAGCAGGCAAAAATTTACCTCGCCCAAGCGATAATGAACTCGCTCAAATGCAACCTATTACTGGCTGCGAAGCACAAATGTGGTTTCAAATTATGCCTAAAAATGACCGCACTTTTCAATTCAGCGGATTTAGCGAAGCCAGAATTATGAATGGCTTACTTTGGATTTTATTCAATCAAATCAATGGCAAAACAGCGGATGAATTGAATACATTTGATATTATTGCCTTTTTTAGCGAACTCGGCATTTCACAACGTTTAAGCGAAACACGTTTAAATGGCTTAAACCAAATCGGACAGCAATTAAAAAATTTATGTATTTAATCGAAACCTATTTTCGCCTGACTGCGCTCGAAAATAATATTGAATCACAAAGTCGTTTACTCAATGCAGTGATCGATCAATGGCGGTATAACGGGCAAATTATCGGACGTGAAATTCCTTTATATTTAGCGGAAGAAGATGGCGCACAAGGCTTTGCTATGCGTGTCATTTGCCCTGAGCAAGATAGTCTTTTCCCGCAAAATAATAACGCAGAAGTGAATCGCGCATTACAAGAAGCCGAAAAGTGCGGTGTAATTTTTGATGGTTTTCAACTTGTGGGCGATGATTTCAATTCAGATCAAACGGCTGAAAATACATCGCCAGCTTGGCAAGTGCTTTACACAACCCATTTACAAAGTTGCTCGCCGATTCATAGTGGAGAAAATCTCGCACCAATTCCGTTGTATAAACAGTTGAAAAATCAACCGCACTTAAGCCAAGATCTGATTAAATGGCAAGAAAATTGGCAAGCCTGCGATCAACTACAAATGAATGGTGCGGTATTAGAACAACAATCTTTGGCAGAAATTTCCGATCATCAAAGCACGCTTTCAAAACACGGACGATATTTAGCTCAAGAAATAGCAAAAGAAACCGGCATACCGACTTACTATTATTTATATCGTGTAGGTGGGCAATCTTTAGAATCTGAAAAATCCCGTTGCTGCCCTTCTTGTGGTGCAAATTGGGCGTTAAAAAACGCGATTTTTGATACCTTTCATTTTAAATGCGATACCTGTCGATTAGTTTCGAATCTATCGTGGAATTTTTTGTAATTTAAGTCTATGCCTCAACTCTCTGTTGGAATGATAAAGTCTTAGCCCCCTTCCGACGCTTCGCGCCACCTTCCCCCGCAAGCAGGGGAAGTTTAACATATAAAGGAAAAATAAATGAATTACCAAGACAACAGCTTAAAATCCTTAAAACTCGGTCAAAAAACGGAATACGCCTCTCAATATGACCGCACTTTATTACAGCCTGTGCCACGTGCGTTAAATCGTGATGGATTGGGCATTACTCAAAACCAACCATTTACTATCGGCGCCGATATTTGGACGGCTTATGAAATCTCGTGGCTCAACGAAAAAGGCTTACCGCAAGTGGCTATCGCAGACATTTATCTGGATTATCAAAGCCAAAATTTGATTGAGTCAAAAAGTTTTAAACTTTATTTAAATAGCTTTAACCAAAGCAAATTTGCCGACTTCAACGCCGTTCAACAAACTATGCAACGCGATTTAATCGAATGTGCGCAAGGCGATGTAAAAGTGCGGTTAAATCCAGTGGCAGTTTATGATGCTCAAAAAATTGAGCATTTACAAGGCGATTGCATTGATGAACAAGATATTGAAATTACTAGCTACGAATTTAACGCTGATTGGCTGAAAGATTGCGTATCGGATGAAATTGTCGAAGAAAAATTAGTCAGCCATTTATTGAAATCTAACTGCCTCATTACCAATCAGCCAGACTGGGGCACCTTGCATATTCACTATGTTGGTAAAAAAATCAATCACGAAAAATTATTGCGTTACGTTGTATCGTTCCGTCAGCATAATGAATTCCACGAACAATGTGTCGAACGTATTTTTTGCGATTTAATGCACTACGCAAAACCAGAAAAACTCACCGTTTACGCACGCTATACTCGTCGTGGCGGATTAGACATTAATCCATTCCGCTCTAATTTTGAGAATTTACCTGAAAATTTAAGATTGGCGAGACAGTAAAAAACTGCGGTGAAATTTCACCGCACTTTTCTCTACCCTTGTTTCAAATCATTTGCTTGCTGTAATAGCTGACGGCTTTCTTTTAAGAATTGTTCGGAATAATCGCCAAACCAGTCACGCACCTTGTGGAAAGCATCAATAAAACCTTGACGATCATTATTTTCAAAGAAAGTTAAGGCTTCGTCGTAAGTTTGTTTTAGCGTTTCAATTACCGCTAAATTTTCTGACTTATCCATAATAATATCTGCGTAAAGCTCTGCATCTTGCGCAAATAAGCGACCGATCATCGCAAGTTCTAAGCGATAAATAGGAGAAGAAAGCGCCAATAAATTAGCGAGATTAATGGGCTGTTTGGAAAGGTGTAAACCATTCGCAAAAGTCGAAAAATGGCGCAAGGCTTGTATATAAGTCATATTGTGATCGTGTTCTGTGGCATTGGTTTGATAAATTTTTGCGCCCCAAATTTGAATTTGCTCAAGTAACCATTCATAACGTTCAGGAAAACGTCCATCACAACGTACAACCACTTGTTTTGCCATACTTGCAATGTCTGCACCAAACATTGGATGTAAACCTAAAACAGCACCAGAATGAACTTCAAGCATTTTCGCTAGCGGTTCACGCTTAACAGAGGTTAAATCTGCAAGTAGCATGTTTTCCGTTAAATAAGGTTTTAAGCGTTCAATTGTTTCTAAGGTGAGATTAATAGGGACGGAAACGATCACGACATCAGCATTCGCTAAAATACTTTCAGCCACCGCCCAATCTTCGCGATCTAAAATAGAAATTGGATAGCCAGATGCTCGTAAATAACGGGCAAATAAGCCGCCTAATTTACCATAACCGCCCACAATAACAATTTTGTGAATATCAGGATTGATAGTTTTAAAACCAAATTGGTTTTCATTGGCATAGGATTCACGCATAAAACGGCGTAGAACATCTTCAATCAAATCGGCTGAAATGCCTGCTTTTTCAGCTTCTAAACGACGTGCTTGGAGCATTGCTATTTCACGTTCTGGCGCATAAATAGGTAATCCATGTTGATGTTTAACTTTACCGACTTGAGAAACCAACTCAAGACGTTTAGCAAAAAGTTGGATAAGTTCGCGATCAAGCGAATCAATTTCAGAACGTAAATCTTTAAGGGCTTCCATAAAACTCACCTGTAATGTTTATCTTACATATATTGTAAAAAATTAATTACAAGGAGATTACTAGAATTTTACAGGAAAGGCAATGAAGTTATGCGGATTGTGTAATTAATCGTTGTGGGCGAATAATATTCCCGTCGATTAATGCCACGCCTAAGAATAAATTCTCCGCTGAAAATAACCGCACTTGACCGCTTAATTGCTGTTCATTAGCAAATTTCACTCGCTGACCAAAACCAATGGCTTTACTCTGCTCTACATCCAAATGCAAAGCGGGCAATTTACTTACTGCGGTATCGGTTGGAAGTAATAGTCGATCTAATTCGCTTAATGGAAAACTTTCAGCAAGTAGTTCTAACTCATCAATTGGCATCATTTCTGCTACGGGGTAATCCGCTACGGCTGTGCGGCGTAACATTGTCACATGCGCGCCACAACCTAGCACTTCACCTAAATCATCTACTAAGGTGCGAATATAAGTGCCTTTTGAACAATGTACTTCTAAGGTTAAAAAAGGTGCGTGATATTCAATAAAATTAAGTTCAAAAATCGTAATTGGACGTGCCTCACGCTCAACCGTAATACCTTGGCGCGCATATTCATAAAGCGGTTTACCGTTATGTTTTAGTGCGGAAAACATTGTCGGCACTTGCAAAATATCGCCACGAAATTGTTCAAGTGCGGTCAAAATTTGCGGAGTTTCAACATGAACTTCTCGAGTTTCCACGACTTGCCCTTCTGCATCGGAAGTATCGGTACGTTCGCCTAATTTTGCCGTAACAAGATAACGCTTATCGGCATCAAGCAAAAATTGTGAAAACTTAGTTGCTTCACCCAAGCAAATCGGCAACATCCCCGTTGCCAACGGATCGAGCGCGCCAGTATGCCCTGCTTTATTCGCTTGAAATAAACGCTTCACCTTTTGCATGATATCATTTGATGACATGCCTTGTGGTTTATCCAACAAAAACACACCATCAACATCACGCCAGCGTTTACGAGGTCTAGACATTAGTTGCTTTCCTCAACGTGTTTTTTCTCATCTTCACGCACAACATTTGTCACAAGATTTGACATACGCATCCCTTCCACTAAGGATTGATCGTAAATAAAGCGAATCTCTGGCACGATACGTAAACGCATCGCTTTGCCTAGTAATGAACGAATATAAGGCGATGCTTTTTCTAAGCCTTTCATGCCTTGCTCAATTGCCGTTTCATCGTGATCGAATAAAAAAGTCACAAAGATTTTTGCGTAAGATAAATCACTCGACACTTCCACATCAGAAACCGTCACCATCCCAATACGGGGATCTTTCACTTCGCGTTGTAAAATGACTGCTATTTCTTTTTGTATTTCTTGAGCGACGCGATCGCTTCGTTTAAATTCTCTTGCCATAGTTATTCCTTATTTATAAAAGCACCTCATTCTACTGGAAATCATTGAATTTAGCACGCAAAATCCCTTTCAACCCGATACTGTTTTTCGATAGAATGACACCTGATAATTTGTTTGAATATTCAAACTTCCGATAAAAATCACTTTACAGAGGGCATAATTTATGCAAGCGAGACGACCAAGATTGTCGATGAAAATCACACATTACAACAAGCATTTTTAAATGAATTAGATGAAAAACTTTGGGCATCTGCCGATAAACTCCGCCAACAACTTGATGCCGCAAACTATAAACACATCGTTCTTGGTCTTATCTTCTTAAAATACATTTCTGATAGTTTTACCCATCAACAAGAAAAAATTCAGGCGGAACTCTCCACACCTGAAAATCCCCTCTATCTTGACCGCACTTTTTTTGATACTGAAGAAGAATATCAAGAAGCCTTAACCGCCGAGCTGGAAAATCGCGACTACTACACCGTCGACAATGTGTTCTGGGTGCCTGTTTCTGCGCGTTGGCAAGCCTTACAAGAAGTCTCTATTCTCAACACTGGGGCAGAATTACCTTGGGGAGGAAAATTCTCAGGCGTGGCAAAACTGATTGACGATGCCTTCGATGCCATTGAAAAAGACAACGAAAAACTCAAAGGCGTACTTCAACGCATCAGCGGCTATGCCGTAAACGAAGACACCCTGCGCGGGCTGATTATCTTGTTCTCCGATACCCACTTTACCCGCCCAACTTACAACGGCGAGCCCGTACATTTAGGCGCAAAAGATATTCTCGGCCACGTTTACGAATACTTCCTCGGTCGCTTTGCCCAAGCCGAAGGCAAACGCGGCGGACAATATTTTACGCCGAAATCCATCGTTTCCCTGATTGTCGAAATGCTCGAACCCTATTCAGGACGCGTGTATGACCCAGCCATGGGCAGTGGCGGCTTTTTCGTGCAAACCGAACGCTTTATCACCGCCCATCAAGGCAACATCAACAACGTTTCCATCTATGGGCAAGAATCCAACCCCACCACATGGAAACTCGCCGCCATGAATATGGCGATTCGCGGCATTGATTACGACTTCGGCAAATACAACGCCGACAGTTTCACCCAGCCACAACACATCGACAAAAAGATGGATTTTATTATGGCGAATCCGCATTTTAATGATAAAGATTGGTGGAACGAATCCCTTGCCGATGATCCTCGTTGGGCATACGGCATACCACCGAAAGGCAATGCAAACTATGCGTGGATTCAACATATGATTTACCACCTTTCACCGAATGGACGAATGGGATTCGTTTTAGCTAATGGCTCAATGAGTAGTAGCCAAACCAACTCAGAGATAGAAATCCGAAAAGCAATAATAGAAGCTGATTTAGTAGAAGCAATGGTTGCTTTGCCTGACAAATTATTTACAAACGTAGAACTCTCTGCCTGCATTTGGTTCTTAAACCGCAACAAAAAGCGTAAAGGCGAAGTGTTGTTTATCGATGCCCGCCAAATCGGCTATATGAAAGACCGAGTCTTGCGTGATTTCACCGCCGATGACATCGCTAAAATCGCCGACACCTTTCACACTTGGCAAAAATCAGACGGCTATGAAAACCAAGCCGCTTTCTGCAAATCCGCGACTTTAGAAGAGATTAAAGACAACGATTTCGTCCTCACACCGGGACGCTATGTCGGCACCGCAGAACAAGAAGACGACGGCGTGCCATTTGCAGAAAAAATGCAAAATCTGACCGCTCTTTTGAAGGAGCAATTTGCGAAAAGTGCGGAATTGGAAGCAGAGATTAAGAAGAATTTAGGGGGATTGGGGTATGAGTGATTGGAAATGCTACCAATTAAAAAATCTTGGCGTAATAAAAACAGGAAAAACACCACCTTCCAGTTGTAAAGATGCATTTTCTAACACTGGAGTTCCTTTTGTTACACCTAAAGATATGAATGGCGTAAAAACTATATTTAAAACTGAACGATATTTATCAAAAATAGGATTGGATTTAGTAAAAAACTATTTAGTTCCTAAAAATTCTATTGCAGTATCCTGTATAGGTTCTGATATGGGAAAAGCGTATCTATTGTCCGAAGATAGTGTAACAAATCAACAAATTAATACATTAATAGTTAATAAGAACCATAACTTTGAGTTTATTTATTACAAACTAAGCATAATGCAAGATTATTTAAAATCTATTGCTGGCGGCTCTGCCACACCAATTTTAAATAAAAGCCATTTTTCTGAAATAGAAATTGAACTTCCCGATTTAGACACTCAAAATAATTTTGTTGAAAAATTAAAGTATTTAGATAAAAAAATCCAACTCAACACCCAAATCAACCAAACCTTGGAACAAATCGCCCAAGCCCTGTTTAAAAGCTGGTTTGTCGATTTCGACCCCGTGTGTGCCAAAGTCCAAGCCCTTTCAGACGGCCTTAGCCTTGAACAAGCAGAGCTGGCAGCCATGCAGGCAATCAGCGGAAAAACACCCGAAGAACTGACCGCACTTTCACAAACACAGCCTGAACGCTACGCCGAATTAGCCGAAACCGCCAAAGCGTTTCCGTGTGAGATGGTGGAGGTTGATGGGGTTGAAGCGCCGAAGGGGTGGGAAACTATACCCTTTAAAGATTTCATTAAAGAAAAAAAGGAAAAAGTAGGGAGTCTAAAAAATACCCCTGAATATTCAGTTACTAATAATGGAATTATTCCTAGAAGTCAGAAATTCAATAAACAATTATCAAAAAATCCAGAAAAAAATAAACTACTTCATAAAACTGATTTGGTTTTTGGTATGAGTAGAGAAATATTGAACTGGGGAATAATGGTAGATGATATTGGTTCTGTTAGTTCGGCATACCACGTTTATTCCATTGATAAAAATGTTATTAATCATCTATATCTAAAAATGATGATGATGAATAAATTTCAATATTTTAATGAACTAATAAGACCAAGTTCACGAGAAGGTCAAAGCTTTGATAAAGAATTACTTAAAGAGAAAACTGTAATAGTTCCATCTAATTTCCTTTTAGATCATTTCTTGTATAAACTGGAACTATTGAATCATCAAATAAATACGATCAAAAAAGAAACAAAAACATTAATTTCTATTAGAGATACTTTATTACCAGAATTACTAAATGGAAAAATTTAGATGTCAGAGAACAAATTACTAGAAAATGCTAAATATTCTATCCAACTTGGAATTGAAGATTATCGTTTAGCAAAACAAAATCCTATAAGAAACATATCTTCTATACGAAACATATTTACTGGACTATTATTACTCTACAAATATAAACTAATTAAAGAGAGCCCTACAGATAAACCTTTTTATTACATTACAAAGTTATCAAATGATATTTACAAGAGTGACTTTGGAAAAGAAATACCAAAGCAAACAATTGATGTCACAGGGATTAAAACTGTATTCCGCGCCTTAGGCATCAATATAGATAAATTATTACTTGATAATGTAAATAAAGCTAGAAATAACTTAGAACATTTCTACAATTTAAGTAATGTTGATATTTCCAGCTTGGTGAATAAAAGTTTTTCATTAATTACAACCTTTTATTCTGAATATATATTTCTAGAAACAAAGATTGATCTAAAAGACTTTTTAGGAGAGGAAAATCATAAAACATTACTTGAAAATAAAGAAGCGTATGAAAAAAGGAAACAAGACTGTATTCAATCATTTGATAACTTAGATTTTCCAAGTATTGAATTAGAAGATACTTTTTATGAAAATATATCATGCCCCTACTGTAAATCAGATTTAATTAAGCATGATACTGGAGATTATAAAAATGCCGTCTTAAAATGCTGTTCATGCTCTCATGGCAATAATTTATCTATTGAAGATGTATTAGGATTTAGCCAACGCCCAAAAGACATCTTAATTGAATGCTCTGATTGTCCTGAATGCGGTGCATTTACTTACATTCTTGATAATTATTGCATGGAGTGCGGTGATTTTATTGACCCAGAAAGAGATTATGATCGAGAGGCATATATAGAATACCTTATGTCTAAAAATGACTAATCATTTATAGCGATACTTTCACCTCTGCCAAATCTCCCCTACCCCTCTTTGCTAAAGAGGGGAATGGATCGAGGGTAATTTGAATTTTGGCTTTCTACTTTAATATGCGATGAGAAATTGAAATTTTCTTAGATTAACAATGAGACAGTTGCTGACAATTTACTCAAGAAATCCCCCTCTTTAGCAAAGAGGGGTAGGGAAGATTTGGCAGTATCAATAAACGAAGAATTTAATCCATTAGCTCCCCAAAGACAGTAAATACACAAAAGGAACACCCATGCTCAACGAAAACGACATCGAACAACTTACCCTTCAACGCCTGCAATCCCTCGGTTGGGAATATCGCTATGGTAAAGACTTGCCTGTTCATGAGGGCGAGTTTGCCCGTGGCGATTTGAGCGGCGTAGTCTTTGTTGAGCAACTGCGTGAGGCGGTGCGTAAACTTAATCCTCAGCTGCCTGAAAGTGCGGTTGATTCTGTAGTGAAATCGGCAACGAAAAGCGATATTGGCGACTTGGTGGTACGCAATCAGGCGTTTTATAAACTGCTGCGTGATGGCGTGCGGGTAGAATATACGCAAAACGGTGAGCAAAAAATCGAGATGGTGCGTTTGGTGGATTTCGAGCATTGGGAAAACAACCGTTTTGTTGCCGTCAATCAGCTGGAAATCCGCAGCCGCAAAGGAGGTAAACGAATTCCCGATATTATCGGCTTTGTAAATGGCTTACCGTTGGTGGTATTTGAGCTCAAAAATCCGTTGCGTGAATCGGCGGATTTGTTGCAGGCGTTTAATCAATTTGAAACCTATAAAGATGAAATTGCCGAGCTGTTTGTTTACAACCAAGCTCTGATTATTTCAGACGGCATTGTCGCCCGTTTGGGTTCGCTTTCGGCAGATTTCCAACGCTTTACGCCGTGGAAAGTGGTCGATGAAAAAAATAAAAGCGCACGCTTATATTTTGACGATGAATTGCAAAGCCTGCTCAATGGCCTGTTGCAGCCTAAGGATTTACTCGACTATATCCGCTATTTCGTCTTGTTTGAACGGGATTCCGTTGGCAAAACCATTAAAAAAATCGCGGCGTACCATCAATATTACGGCGTAAATGAAGCGGTAGAATCCACGATTTTTGCCACAAGCGAGCAAGGCGATAAACGCATTGGTGTGATGTGGCACACGCAGGGTTCAGGCAAGTCGATTTCGATGCTGTTTTATGCAGGCAAACTGCTTGCACAGCCTGAATTGAAAAATCCTACCATTGTAGTGGTTACCGACCGCAATGATTTAGATGGTCAGCTCTTCCAAACCTTTTCTTCAGGCAAAGATTTAATCAAGCAAACACCGCAACAAGTGGAAGACTGTGATCAACTACGCCAACTGCTCGCGCAAAATGAAGTCGGCGGCGTGTTTTTTACTACGATTCAGAAATTCGCCCTAAATGAGGAAGAAAGCCGCTTCCCTATTTTAAATGAGCGCAACAATATTATTGTGATCAGCGATGAGGCTCACCGCAGCCAATATGGCTTTCCGCAAAAGCTGCATAACGGCAAGTTTCAGACAGGTTATGCTCGCCATTTGCGTGATGCTTTACCTAATGCCTCGTTTATTGGTTTTACAGGTACGCCAATTAGCCTTGAAGATAAGGACACGCAAGATGTGTTCGGTCGTTATGTGTCCATTTATGACTTGCAAGATGCGGTGGAAGATGGAGCGACTGTACCGATTGTTTATGATGATGCTCGCCAAATTCGCTTAAATAAAAAAGACCACGATGCTTTGTTTGCAGAAATTGATGCTCTACTAGAAGAGGAGCCATCAACTTCCCTGCGTTTGCGGGAAAAATTACTAGGCTCACAAGCGCGTCTTATCGAATTGGCCGCAGATTTTGTGCAACATTTTGCCAAACGCAATGAAGTGGTGGACAGCAAAGCAATGATAGTGGTTTCCAGTCGTCAGATTTGCGTGGATTTATACAATGAAATCATCAAACTGCGCCCTGAATGGCATTCGGACAATATCAACGAAGGGGCGATTAAAATTGTGATGACAGGTTCTGCTTCCGATGCGCCTGAAATGCAGAAACACGTTTACAGTAAACAGGAAAAACAAACGCTAGAACGCCGCTTTAAAGACCCGAACGATCCGCTGAAGGTGGTGATTGTGCGTGATATGTGGCTGACAGGCTTTGATGCGCCTTGCTGTAACACGATGTATATCGACAAGCCGATGCAGGGGCATAACCTAATGCAAGCCATCGCCCGAGTAAACCGTGTATTCCGTAATAAAAGCCGAGAAAATGGTGGCTTGATTGTGGATTATGTAGGCATTGCTGACGAGCTCGAAAAAGCCACTCGGCAATATACAAACTCACAAGGCAAGGGCAAACTGGCTGATAGCGTGATTGATGTATTCTTTAAAATGAAAGAGCATTTAGAAGTTATCCGCAGCTTGTTTGCAACGCCAGTTGAAGGAAAAACTTTTGATGTTCAGATTGCCTTAGAAAAAGATAATCCGAATGATCTTTTGATGGCGATTCGTTTTGCTGCCAACCATATTTTAAGCCTTGATCAATTACCGTTTGATGGCAAAGCGCACGAGCAGCATTGGTTTAATAAAAAAGAAACCGAGCCACGCAAAAAAGCCTTTTTGAAGGCGGCAGGTTTGGTAAAAAAAGGCTATATGCTGTGCGGCGCATTGGCTGAAGTTGAGCCGTATAACCAAGAAATAGCCTTTTATGATGCCGTACGGGCAATTTTAACTAAACGTGAACAAAAAGGCACAGGCACAAATGAAAGACAGATTTTATTGAAAAAATTGGTCAATCAAACTGTGTATTCTGAAGGCGTGATTGATTTATTCGATCTGCTAGAAAAACCACAACCACAAATTAGCTTACTTTCCGAGGAATTTTTACAAACTGTAAAAAATAGCCCAACTAAAAATTTATGGGTTAGCGCGATGGAGCGTTATTTGGCAAGTGAAATTAAAGTTAAATCAGGCACAAACTTAACCTTGCAAAAAGATTTTGAACGGCGTTTGAAGGAAGCATTGAATCAATACCACAATCACAATTTGACTGTGGTAGAGATTTTGGACGAACTCTTTAAAATGAGCCAAGATTTCCAAGAACGTTTAGCATTAGGGAAAAAACTAGGATTAACCAAGGAAGAACTAGCCTTCTATGAAGCTCTATCTCAAAATCAAAGTGCAAAAGATTTGATGGGTGATGAAGTGCTTTCTAAACTGGCGAAAGAAATCACGGAAACACTTAGAAAATCGGTCACAATCGACTGGCAGTACAAAGAAGCGGTGCGGGCAAAAATGCGTATTCTCGTTAAACGCGCACTACAACGCTACAAATACCCACCCGATAAACAGGAAGAAGCGATAACTTATGTGATTAAACAAGCTGAAGAAATTGCTGAGGATTTAACTGGTTTATAATTTTGATGCGGTTTATTTAATAACAAAAGGGCGATTAAAAACACTATGATTTTTAACCGCCCTTTATTTTGTTAAAGTTAGATTGAACGTTTAACTTCAACCACTTCAAATACCTCAATTTGGTCGCCGACTTTTACATCGTTGTAGTTTTTCACGCCGATACCACATTCCATACCATTACGAACTTCAGATACGTCGTCTTTGAAACGGCGAAGAGATTCTAATTCCCCTTCAAATATAACGACGTTGTCACGTAATACACGGATTGGGTTGTTACGTTTCACTACACCCTCAGTTACCATACAGCCTGCGATTGCACCAAATTTCGGATGACGGAATACATCACGAACTTCAGCTAAGCCAATAATTTCTTGTTTAAATTCAGGCTCTAACATACCGCTCATTGCTGCTTTAATTTCATTCAACAATTCATAAATAATTGAGTAGTAGCGTAAATCAATGTTTTCAGCTTCAATGACACGACGAGCTGTTGCATCCGCTCGAACATTAAAGCCAACAATGATGGCATTAGATGCGGTAGCTAAAGTTGCATCAGTTTCAGTAATACCACCTACACCTGAACCAACAACTTTAACTTTTACTTCATTGGTAGAAAGTTCATTTAACGCTTGAACAATCGCCTCTACAGAGCCTTGTACATCCGCTTTCACAATAACGTTCAATTCAGCCACATCGCCTTCAGACATATTGCTAAACATATTTTCAAGTTTCGCTTTTTGCTGACGAGCTAATTTCACTTCACGGAATTTACCTTGACGATATAACGCCACTTCGCGTGCTTTTTTCTCATCACGCACAACGGTTGCTTCATCACCCGCTGCAGGCACACCTGAAAGACCTAATAATTCAACTGGAATTGAAGGACCTGCTTCATCCACTTCTTTCCCGTTTTCATCACGCATTGCGCGCACACGGCCATATTCAAAACCACAAAGTACGATGTCACCTTTACGTAGTGTACCTGATTGAACCAAGATAGTTGCCACAGGGCCACGACCTTTATCCAAGTAAGATTCAATGACTACACCACTTGCCATGCCGTCTTTTACAGCAGTCAATTCAAGCACTTCAGATTGAAGTAAGATTGCATCTAATAAATCATCAACCCCTGTACCTTTCTTCGCCGATACTGGAACGAATTGCACATCACCACCGAATTTCTCAGAAATGACATCATGTTGTAATAATTCTTGCTCAACACGATCTAGATTTGCTTCTGGTTTATCGATTTTATTTACTGCAACCACTAAAGGTGCACCCGCTGCTTTTGCGTGTTGAATCGCTTCGATAGTTTGAGGCATCACACCATCATCGGCCGCAACAACAAGAACAACGATATCTGTTGCTTTTGCACCACGTGCACGCATAGAAGTAAACGCTGCGTGTCCTGGCGTATCCAAGAAGGTGATCATTTTGCCATCATCCATTTCTACGTGATACGCACCGATATGTTGAGTAATACCACCCGCTTCGCCTGCAGCAACTTTCGCTTTACGAATATAGTCAAGTAAAGAGGTTTTACCATGATCAACGTGACCCATGATGGTTACAACTGGCGCACGGGTTACTTTTTCTGCGTTTACATCACGATCGCCTAATACCGCTTCTTCAAGCTCATTTTCATTACGAAGAATCACTTTATGACCAAGTTCTTCTGCTACTAATTGAGCGGTTTCTTGGTCGATAACTTGGTTGATAGTAACCATTTCGCCCATCTTCATCATCATTTTGATGATCTCTGTAGCTTTTACCGCCATCTTATTCGCAAGTTCTGCAACCGTAATGGTTTCTCCAATGACTACATCCGATTTAACTACTTGAGCAGGTTTAGTAAAGGCTTGTTGAAGTGCGGCACCTTTTTTGCCATTTTTACCTTTACCAAACTTAGCGTCTTTTTGATTTTTACGATTAGATTCGCGCTCGTTTTTCGAGTTTTTGCTATTTTCATCGTCGCGACCGCCTTTTTTCGCTTTCGCTACTTTATTTTTGCCACGACCACGATTTTCATTACGACGATCTTCTTCATCTTCTGCTTCAAGTGCATATCTTGAACTTAGATTGTAATCAGAATAGTCTTCTGAAGAAGATTCATTGTCTGAATCATCTGCTTCAGCATAACGTTTCGCTTCTTCTACTGCACGACGAGCTTGTTCTTCTGCTTTTTGACGAGCTAACTCTTCAGCTTTACGACGAAGTTCTGCTTCTTCTGCTTTACGTTTCTCTTTTTCAGGATCAACAGATTTCACTTTAGAATCTACCGCACTTTTTACTGGCTTAGCAGTTTCAGCTTTCACTTTTTCAGTTTCTAAACGAGCTTTTTCTTCTGCTGCTTTTTGTTCAGCAATTTTTTTCGCTTCCGCTTCTTGCTGTGCTTTTAATTTTGCTTCTTCTTGTTGAGCAATATCAGTTTTTACTGTGCGTTTTTTACGTACTTCTACTTGTACTTCTTTGCTTTTACCGCCAGTTGTGGTGCTGCTCACTGTTGTTTTTGTTCTGCGTTGAATGCTTAATTTTTTTGGCGCATCAGCCTTAACATCTTCAGTCATTACTGCTCTCCTTATTCTTCGCCAAACCAACAAATATTACGTGCAGCCATAATTAAATCTGCGGCCTGTTCTGCGGTTAATTCTTCAATATCAGTTAAATCATCAACGCCTTGTTCTGCGAGTTCTTCAAGGGTGGTAATTTGTTTTTCTGCTAGTTTGATCGCAACGTGACGATTCATTCCCTCTAAATTCAATAAACGATCTTCAACATTCGCTTTTTTCAGTGCTTCTTCTTCAGCTACTGCTGCGGCTGTAATCGCATTTTTAGCACGAGTTTGAAGTTCTTCAACAAGATCTTCATCTTCCAAACCATCAATTGCAGTCAATTCATTCATTGGCACATAAGCAATTTCTTCTAAACTTGTGAAGCCTTCTTCCACAAGGATTTGAGCAAATTCTTCATCAAGTTCTAATGCGTTAATAAATAAATTTAACACTTTTTTATCTTCTGCTTGATGCTTAGCATTTAACTCATCAGTCGTCATTACGTTTAGTGTCCAACCCGTTAATTGTGTTGCTAAACGCACGTTTTGACCATTACGACCAATGGCTTGAGCAAGATTATCAGCTTCAACAGCAATATCCATAGAATGATTATCTTCATCAACGATAATAGAAGAAACATCCGCAGGTGCCATCGCATTAATCACAAATTGCGCGGGATTGTCATCCCAAAGCACGATATCTACACGCTCGCCACCAAGTTCATTCGTAATTACCTGAACACGCGCACCACGCATTCCTACACAAGCCCCAACTGGATCAATTCGCTTATCATTTGATTTCACTGCAATTTTAGCGCGAGAGCCAGCATCACGAGCTGCACCACGAATTTCAATCATTTCTTCGCCAATTTCAGGCACTTCAATACGGAATAATTCGATCAACATTTCTGGTTTAGAACGTGTCACAAATAATTGTGCAGTTTTGCCTTCAGGATTTACTTTATAAAGTACCCCACGAACACGATCTCCCGGACGGAAGTTTTCACGTGGTAACATATCTTCACGCACAATCATCGCTTCCGCTTTATTGCCAAGATCTAAAATAATACTGTCTCGACTTACTTTTTTTACAGTGCCTGTTACAATTTTTCCTTCTTCTTCACGAAATTGTTCAACCACTTTTGCACGTTCGGCTTCACGAATTTTAGTGCTAATAACTTGACGTGCTGTTTGCATTGCAATACGGTCAAATGCAATAGATTCAATTTGATCTTCTACATACTCTCCAAGTTGCAAATTTGGATCATCGAATTGCGCCGCTTCCAAAGTAATTTCCTTCGTTGGTACTTTTACTTCATCTACGACTAACCAACGGCGAAAAGTATCAAATTCTCCTGTTTTGGGATTAATTGAAACGCGAATATCCGTTTCATATTCAAACTTCTTCTTAGTGGAAATCGCAATCGCACTCTCTAATGCTTCAAAAATTTTCTCACGTGGTAATAATTTTTCATTGGATACAGCTTCCGCCGCCAGTAAAATTTCTTTACTCATTTCTCTTTTTCTCCTTTTAAAATTTTGCAACAACATTCGCTTTTTGAATGTTTCCGAAGACTAAAATTTGTTCTTGATCATCAACGATTAAAGTAATCATATCCTTTTCAATACGCTCTAACTTACCTTGCCATTTACGGCGTTCCATCACTGGAATTCGCAAATGCACAGCGATATCTTGCCCAATATAGCGTTCAAATTGCGGCAAGGTAAATAGCGGACGATCTAAACCAGGTGACGACACTTCTAGATTATATTTATCCGCAATTGGATCTTCCACGTCTAAAATTGCGCTCACTTGACGACTTACATCAGCACAATCATCAACTGTCACACCACCTTCTTTATCTATAAATAAACGAACTGTCATAAAACGACCCAGGCGCTGACACTCAATTCCCCACAATTCACAGCCTAAATCCTTTACCGCATCTTGTAGCATTTCTTGTAAATTTTGTTCTAATGTAGCCAATTTCTACTCCTATATAGGGTGTAATTCACCGCACTATATCATAACCTTATGAAACCTTATCCTAAACAATACTTATCCCTCTATTTTAGTAATAGTAAGAAGATAGTTTATTAAATCTCAGGCATAAAAAAAGGGTTAGGTTCATAAGAACCTAAGCCCAGTTACTAAATTTCTTATAGAAAAAAACCCCAAAACTGGGGTTCTTTTACTGAACTTATTATTGGTTGCGGGGGCTGGATTTGAACCAACGACCTTCGGGTTATGAGCCCGACGAGCTACCAAGCTGCTCCACCCCGCGTCCGAAATATGTGCCACATTATAGTGATAAAAATTTAATATGCAAGAAATTTTATAAAATCATTGATGATAAATACTAGAATAGAATAAGATAACATTTTCCAAAAAGTTTAGGAGCTAATTATAGCATATATGCTGTGTTATATTTTTAGGAATTCGTAAATATCTTTAATTTTGCCATAATTTACAAATCTATAGCTCCTATCATCAAAAATAAAGCGTGAAATAATGCCAATTAATTAACGCCATTATCAAGCCTCCCTGCCATAAAAAATCAATGATCGTCTTCAATCAATTTAGAGATGAATTGTTAATAAGGTAATAAGCCAATAATAAATAGACAATATTTAAGGTTCTTCTAGCTTTCATACAAAAATTCAATCAATCTCGACTTTCCCTACCTTTCTTTTTTTGTTAGACTAACACGCAATTTTGGGGCTGATTCTGGATTCGACGGGATTAGCGAAGCCCAAGGTGCACGTCGAGGTGCGGTAGGCCTCGTAAATAAACCGCAAAAAAATAGTCGCAAACGACGAACAATACGCTTTAGCAGCTTAATAACCTGCATTTAGCCTTCGCGCTCCAGCTTCCGCTCGTAAGACGGGGATAACGCGGAGTCAAACCAAAACGAGATCGTGTGGAAGCCACCGTTTGAGGATCGAAGCACTAAATTGAATCAAACTAGCTTAAGTTTAGCGTGTCTGTCCGCATGCTTAAGTGAAATTAAAGACGAGACTAAACGTGTAGTACTGAAGGTAGAGTAATTTCGGACGGGGGTTCAACTCCCCCCAGCTCCACCACCAAACAACATCACAAAAGATCACAAGCGGTCAAATTTATTGAAAAATCAATAGTTTGACCGTTTTTGTTTGGTGTCTTAATACTGCTCAAAAGATCAGTTAATTTCACAAGCGATCGCATTTTTTAGTAGTAAAAATGGAAGTAAGAACTTACAATGCGCAAAATCTTACTACCATTTTATGAAATTCCTACCATGGCAAAAATCATCAAGCAGCTAACCATTGCACAGGTAAACAATGCCAAAGCGGCAGAAAAGATCTATTATTTATTCGATGGGGAAGGGCTGAAACTCGTTGTCAAGCCTAACGGTGTGAAAACGTGGGTGTTTAATTACAAACGCCCCTACACATTAAAACGTACCGAAAAAACCATCGGCACTTTCCCTGCAGTGTCGCTTAAAGATGCCCGTCAAAAAGCACTCGAATTTCGCCAACTTTTATCCAATAAGATTGATCCACACGAATTTGAGCGTAAACAAGCCATAGACGCACTAAAAGAACAGCAAAGCACATTCGCCCATGTTGCGAATGAATGGTTGCTCTATCGTGCGAAAATCGGCAAAGAACAAGGTAATTACACAGAAAAGACAAGGATTGATACCGAAAGACGTGTTAATTCCGCCATTGATTTAATTGGTGACGTACCTTTCAAAGAATTGACACTAAAGCATGGATTATCCGTGCTTGAACCTTATCGCCAATCAGGCACAACGGCTGAATTGAAAAAGCGTTATTTGGTTTTAAAGTCAATCGCTGAGTATGCTGAACGTTTTGAATATTGGGAAATCAACAAATGGAAATATCTTGGCGATGATTTGCCTGCAGTGAACAAAAACAAACATCATCCTTCAATTCATTACAAAACCTTACCAGAATTTATGATCAGCCTTGCTCGAGCCAACATATCACAAACTGTTCGCCTTGCGATTTTGTGGGGGTTGCTCAACGCTACAAGGGCGAGCGAAACCGTCAGTGCAAAATATTCTGACATCATTGAACACGAACATTTGCCCAATGGTAAAGTGTGGAAAGTGGAAGTTTCAAAAGGCGGGAAAGGGGATCGATTGCACCTTGTGCCGTTAAGTAAACAGGCAGAAACCTTGCTTTCATACATCAAGCAACACGCAAATAAGGAATATTTGTTCCCGTCCACTTTGTCAAAGACGAGAAATAAAAAGCATATCAATAGCCAAACACCGAATGAAGTGATTAAAACAATGGACGGCGGCAAATACAAAGGTACCATGACAAATCACGGCATACGGTCGCTATTTAGTAGTTATTGCAATGATAATCGCCTAGAACTTGGCTTGGATAAGGAAATCATCGAAATTTGCCTAAGCCATTTGAATTCCGATGAAATACGAAACGCCTATAATCGGGCTGAATATTTGCCTTACCGATTAAAGACGTTTCAAGAATGGGCAACCTATGTTGAAAAATGTGCGAATGGTTTATTTAAAGAAATTATTGCCGACAAGTCTTAATGTATTCGTTCAAGTCGCTTTCCGCAATTTTACGGGAGCGACCAAATTTATAAGACTTTAACTTGCCGCTAGAAATCCAACGTTTCACTGTTGCTTCCGAACAAATGCCCATCTGCACGATCTCTTTGATTGAAAAATATCGTTCCATTATAAATCCCCCTCTTTCACAAACACGCCATTAATCATACGTCCTTTGCGGTCTTTGATTTGCTCGTAAGCGTACTGAACACAATCCCAGAAATCAAGATTAGCCATTTTACTGATAAGGAATAGATAATTAGATAGACAGTTTACATCCCAATCATCAGGTGGGGTTGTTTTACTTGCAAAACCACCTATTCTTGCAGCGGTTCGTAATAGTGCCTCATCTATGGAGCTTGCCCTAAAATGTCCTGTTGGTTCAAGTAAGTGCGATTGGTTGGCGTTGGTTTCTACTGACTCATTGCGACATTGAGCGTTTATGATTGTCAGCACAACAAAACAATCACCAATACTATCTTTAATTATATTAATATTGCCTTTCGCAACACCCCCACAAAGCTCACCAAACTCCTCAACCATCTTGAGTGTTTGCTTTTTAATACTTGAGCCTTTAATCAAATTGCGATCCTCCGCCCATTGTTCAATGTTTTTTATAAGCTGTTGTAAGTCTTCCATTTTAATTTCCTCTTAATATTCAATTACAATAGTGCATAATTCATCTATTTTTTATCTAATTAACCCTAAAATCCCCCAAGCTCTCGCCCCAACCAAAGGCTTGAGCCAACGGAATTTTTTCTTCTTTAATGAAAACTTCATCGTTTTCACAACAAATCCACCGATAGTCATTCAACCGTAACCGTCCATGGCTCATTAAAAGATCAATTTGTGACGGTTTTAATGGCGAACCAATAGGCAACATCAATAAATTAGCTTGCTGTTCAATTTTTGAACGGTTACAGTTATTGACACAAGTCCAAGCGGCGCGATGCGCCTTGTTTGTTTCGGTGGACTCCGAATTAAGTGCGGTGGAACCCAACGCACTTTTCGCTGATTTAATCACCCAGTTTTTTAATTTGGTGATGATTTTCTTTTCTGTGAATCTGTTTTTTACCCCCACAATTTTCTTACGAATCTCACCGTATTTATTCGGTTCGCATTCTTCATACTCAATACAAATCGGCTGATCACAACGTTTTGTCATTGCGCCACCTTGCACTTTTAAATAACTACCAAAACAACTCACATCAGCCACCGTGCGGCCAATATCCAATACTTCATCGTCCGCAGTTGCAGCCATAGCATCATCAATTTTGCGAAGTTCACGCCACGTCGAAATTGACGGTGTGCCATAAAACTGGAATTGACGAATGCCCCAAAGATTTGCCCACGCACTCACACGTTGCACGTTTTCAAGTAATGTCAGATTTTCTACTTCATCGGACATTTCTTTGCCTTGTTTACCTGCATAGATATTCTTGGCGATGTACTTCGCCACATAACCAATGGCAGAACCTTTGGTTGGATCAATTTCTTCTACTTTGAAACGGTATTTTTTCGCACCGAATTCATCGCCATCTAATTCCAACGCTTTCTTGCGGAATAGATGAATAACGTCATCTTTATGTTCAGGTTTTACATACATCAGCAAGTGCCAATGCGGTGTGCCATCGTGATGCGGTTCAACACCACGAAAGCCAAAAAAACCGATTCCACGTTTGGCAAACTGCGCACGCAACTGTGCCCACACTTTATTTAAGTAACGTTGCGTATCACGTGGGCTTGCACCTTGCCATTTTTTATTGTTTTTGCCTGTTTCATGCGTCGCGTGGAAAGAGGATGGCGCAGTCAGCGTAAGAAAAAGTGACACAAACGAATTTTCTGTCGCCCATTCATCAATACCACGCAAGCGGTTCATGGTTTCCTGGAAACGGATAGCAGGATTTGCCACCGATTTTTTCCACATTTCAATCAACGGCATTTGTTCGGTGCTATCGTCTAGATTTTCTAATACCATTTGTTGCAGATATTCGAGGTTATCTGCACGTTGCGCACGGTAGTCATTAAATGCACTTTGCGACACATAAGGGCTCACTTTTGCCGATACTGCACCACAGCCAATCTCCACATGTTCTTTCAATCGTTTTTGTGCCGTGGTGAGTTGGCGTTTCCAATGTTTTGGGCAAACTGATTTATTAAGATCAACCTCAATGTCATTCACATCTAAGAAACGGTTATCTTGATAAGCGAACCAGTGCTTTAACGGAAAACCAATATCAGCACACACTTCGCCCACTAAGCGATAAAGGTCACGAGAAAGTGCGGTGAAATCATCAAGAGATATTTCCCCACGCTCTTTCCGCTCCGCTTGTTCATTGACAAAATCAGACTGTAATTTCGTAAACAACATAGCTAATTTGTCTGCCATTTCTTTTAGCTGATGTTCACTTAACAAATAAAACGGAAAGTTAGCCGCTTTTTTGCCTTTTGAGAGGGCGACCACTTGTGAATGCGTATCACGATCAATCAACCAATCAAGGCTAACCTGATAATGTTGAAAAACGGCTTTCAGGCGATTAGTGAGAATTTCGCGCAAATAGATGTTCGCATACGCCGCCTGTTTATTGCCGAATTTAAACCCAATAGAGCCATCATCTTTCACGCCATTGAACGCACGCAACCAAACATGGCGAAAATGCTCACGTTGGCGTTTGCGAGGGAGCGCAGAAAGCAGTTTTTCAACATAATCGAACTGGTGCGGTGCAACAGAAAACAATTCCATTTGCGCCGATGTTGCTTGAGCAGTATCGAAAGTGCGGTCAAAATTCACCGCACTTTGCATCATCACTGCACGTGCATCTGCCATTGCTTGCTCACGTTTGGCAAGATTGGCATTGCACTCAAGTTCCCAGTTCATCATCAAGAATCCTTACATTGCCGTATTGGCTAAATATTCACTGTGATATTCAAAATATTCTTTGATTTTGTTGTTGGTCGAACTCACTGCACTGAGTAATTCTTCCAAACTCAACATTTCATATTGAGCTAAGTCATAACGGCGTACTTCTTCGATTGCGCCCCAAATTGTGTTGTGTAAATTGCCCACCGTTCTTGTTTTTTGTTTGCCATACCAACTATCTTGATCGCCCATCACTTCAACCACTTGAAAGCGGGTGCCGATGGGTAAAATTTCTAGCGTTGCGCCACAATCTAGAGCGATACAAATATTGTTTTCCATTATTCTTTTTCTCCTTTACCAACGGCTATCTAGCACGTCTGTAATAAACTCAATTAATCCCATTACCGTCACAGCCACGCCAAGAACGGCAAACAGCACCACGAAAAACATCACTAAACAACTTGTCATTTTCTTTTCTCTCTCCAGTCCGCCCATTCGGCGTGTTTTTTCATTAATTCTCGTTTCGCTTGAATTGCAATATCGCCCAAACGGATATATTCACTAAATGCCTTATTCGCTGATTGTTCATCGCCCTTATCTAAGTGGTAGAAATAAGCGAACAATTGTTCTTGCGCATTATCTAGCTTGTGATAAACATCTTTTGCACAAAAAGACAAAGCACCACGGCTTAAAATTATTGCTGCCATTTGTTATTCCCCCATCGTCTGATCAATTTGAGTAAATTCCCGCTCTGTTACGCCTTGTGAAAACATTCCCGAAAGTAACCGCACTTTACGTAGTGCACGGGCTATTTTGCGTTGTCCTTGTTCTGTGTAGTGATGCAGCTTAGTGCCTGTTAAATGCCCTGCACGTAAATCTGAAAAATCTAAATCGGCTAATTCCAACAGCATTTCTCGAAAGCCTTGTTGTAAACCGTCAAACTCTCGTTCTACACGGAATTGGCTTTTGCTTAACAAGTGCAGCGCATCATCAAAACTTCGGATTTCAGGCACCTTTACTTGATTAACACGGCACCATTTTTCAGCAGCAGATTCCGTTTCATCGTCAAAGCAATAAGGCATTAAGGCCATCACTCACCCCCATTCATTTATTTACGGAACCACCGAGCAAAGCGTTGGAAAATGCTTTGTTCACGTGCCCACTGCTCTTCTTCAAGTAATGCAATGCGATCACTGAGTGATTCATTCAGCAATACTTGCTGGGCATTTACGCCTGCTTGGTGCGAAATAGCCCGTTGTAATAATTGAATATTGCGAGCCTGTTCTTGCACGGTTTTGTTTAACTGCCACACATTCACACGGCTACGCGGCGTGTTTTTTTCTTTGCTGTACACATATTTTTTGCTTGTCATTTGCTCAAACTCCTAAATTTTGGTTGCAAAAATCCTGTCGAATGAATTTCTTCAAACGACTGTTTTAAAAATCTTGATGGAAATTAAAGATTAGATGTCGATTTCTTGCTGACGCTCATCAATCTGCTTTAACGGCTTGTTCGCACTTAATGCTTCTGGGCGATCGTAATAAATTGGCGTTCTTACTCTTGTAATTTGGCTTTGCACTTTTAATTCTGTGCCGCAGTTGTTGCAGTAAGCCAACACGTCGATTAACAACAAACCAATTTTTTCGGAAGTTCGCACACGGATGTTATTACTTCCGCAATTTGCGCATTTATGATCTACGTTCACTATTTACCACCTAATTTGTTATACTCAATTTGATTTATTCACGATTCACAAAGGAACCGAGACTATGATTGAAGATCAGATTGATGAACTTGTTGCAGATAATGCAGAAAAGAACCTCCGCATTTATGCGCTTGAAGATTTGCTTGCTTTTTTTCGTCATCACATAACGAATACACAGAAGCAAGCACTTCATCGCTATTACGAATACATACGTGACCAACATCTAAACAATTTTTCTCTTGATGAAGATCAAGCAGAAAAGATTGAAGCAGTATTTGACGCGCTTGAATCTTTTCTACAGAAGTAGAACCGTTATCAAATAACGTGAATGAAAGACGGTATTTGCCGTCTTTTGTTTTGCGTAGAAGAAATTTCCCGCTCGCTTGAATTGCTGTTTCACACATACACACCACCTTTTGTTATACTTGCCCCAAAAAGGAGCCATTATGAAAACACGTTTACTTATTCCTGATACCGATGTCGAACTTTCGGCATTTATTGCACAACACGCAGAAGATAAAGCACACTGGGATGTTTACGACCCGACTTATCGTGTAGGGATTTCCTATCTTGGTATTGTGTATCGGGAAATTATTTGCCAGTCATACGTCGAATTTTTAGCACTTGAGACTTTTCTAAAAAAACACGGTGATTTCGTGCTTGAAGCACCGGGCAAATTTTATCGGCGTTGGGCATTAATGGATTGATTTCCGATTTAAAATGCTGTTGAAGATACCCATTTCTTAACAATAATTGTGGATAGGTAAATTCAAATTCATCACGCACATTGTGGCGAATTGTCACATTGGCGTTATGCACTAAGCCCTGCTCAATCAAAATTGCCACCGCATTTTGCACGAAGGGCAAATCATCACAGTTTTCACTGGGTTCAATCCACGCCACGATTTCGCCATATTTGTTGCGTTGAAAATGAAATGTACCCTTGGCAAGGGTTTGCCATTGTGGATCTTGCACAATGCCTGCCACTTCTTCTTCAAATTTTTCCACGCCTGCTTGCTTCACATAAGCCAAGGCATAACGCAGCATTTCCACATCTCTTGCACTAAATATTGCCTGATTATTTTGTTCACACATACACACCTCCTTTTTGTTCTACGCTCTCCACATTCCCCAATATGGATTGCACGGTTATTAAAATTAAAAGATAATCAACACCATAAACCACGACACCATTGAAAATAACGCCACGAGGTATGCCATGCTGACTCGATTTTTACGATTTCTCATATTTATCCTTAACTGGTCTATTGTTGCTGGAATCGTTTGGCTTAATGTCATCTTACTGACTGATTAATTAATACATTCTTCCAATTTCAAACGGATAAAATCATTCAATTCCCGTTTATCCGCTTGAGCCATTTCTTGTAACTTTTCTTTAAAACTTGCCGTCACACGAAATGCAATAATTTCAGATTTTAGTTCGCGTTTTTTTTCTGTTTTCGCCATACTCTTTTCCTTGTTGTTTTTGTTTACTTTGTTATACTCAGTCACTAATAATTATGTGTTCTCTTACCCTGAGGATTTTTATGACCGCACTTTCCATTGAAGAACGCCTCGAAAAACTTGAAGCACAAATGCAAATGCGTATTGAACGTCAAAACTTGCTTTCTGAATTGATTTATCAACAAGCCAAATTGCAAAGCACTATTCTTTATCTTTCAAAGATGCGTGAGTCTTTCCTTTACGTTGAGCCCTCATTCTCCCCACTTCTTGAGCAACAGCGCGTTCTATACACAAAACTTCTTGCTGAACTGCCTCCTGAAGATCAACAGGGGCGTGAATATGTACGTTCACTACAAGATCTCTTTGAACAGAAATAGTCGTCATTAATTTCTCCATAAAAATAAGGCTCCCATGACTGACGAAACACTGGTTATTCCCATTGAAGTTGATTCACCGCTCAACATCACTTTCCATGTCGAGACAGGAGAAATGACGGTGGAATGTTTTCAGTTTGTTTCAGGTGCGCCACAAGCGAAGATGACTTTTCGCTATACACCGCAGGCAACACAAGAAATGCTGCGGGCACTTGCGATTTTCCAAGAGAAACTCGGTACAACATTTTTAACGCAAGCCACGCCACATAACGTGCAATAGATTGTTTACATTGAGAAAGTATTGCCATTGTGTTTCTGTGTTTGTTTCCATTATTTAACTATTCCGAATCACTGCCCAATCCACATCGGGGCGTAAATCTTCGGCTCTTACTTTGCCTTCTGTAGCTTTGATAATGGCGGGAATATATTTCACATCCATTTTTCCACCGTTAAGCCAAAGATTTACTGTAGGTTGGCTAACACCGCAAGCTCTAGCTAAAGCTGATTGACTACCGCATATTTCGATAGCTTTGTTCACATATTCACTCATAGAACTCATTACAACCTTGCCTATAATTTATCTTTGAAAGATATTATAGGTAAACTTTTAATATATGCAAGAAATATTTTATTGTTTTATTCAAAGTTTACCTATAATTTATATGCAAGGAGAAAGTTATGTCTGATTTATCAACACGTTTAAAAACTTTACTTGAAGAAAAGGGCTTATCTATGAATGCCTTTTCAAAGATGGTAGGCGTTAGCCAACCAGCAATTAGTGATATTGTGAGTGGAAAAACACGCTCCCCAAAAAATATCGTTGAAATTGCGACCGCACTTGGCGTGGATGTGAACTGGTTAAAAACTGGGGAAGGTGAACCAATCGCTCAAGGTTCATTAATTTCTTCTTTAGTGAGCACTGACAGCGATGAACATCATCGTTTTCGTGTTGATTATCTTGATGTGCAAGCGGCAGCGGGGCATTCAGGGATTGAAAATGCAGACTATCCTGAAGTGATTCAGTCCATTTATTTTTCCAAGGAAGGATTATTAGAAATCGTGGGTAAAAGTACCAATGATGGTATCAGCCTTATTAATGTGCCGACTGATAGTATGGTGCCAACCATCAACAAAGGCGACATTGTTTTTGTCGATACCAAAGTCAATTATTACACTGGCGAGGGCGTGTATTTCTTTTTGCTCAACGGCGGTGCTTACATTAAACGTTTGATGAAATTACCCACTGGGGTTTACCGAGCCATATCCGATAACAGTGTTTATCCTGATTTTGATATATCAGACGAGTTATTTGATACCGCTGTAATTATCGGTAAATTTATTAAAGTGCTACCGATTAATCCGAAGGATTTGTAGGGGGGAATATGCGGCATTTTGTCTATATGAATTGGCACAAGGAAGTGAGTGCCTATTCTTTGGAAAACTATAAAGAAAATGAAGATTATTTCATAGGTTATGTGTCTCAAAAAAAACGAGTTATTACTTTTCGCAAAGATAGAATTATTAAAGAATTTGTAAATTTTGATGATGCTCAACATTATGCTGAAAATTTGCCTGAAGAAATCTTTATTCAATTCGATCAGAAACTTAATGCTATTAAGCATATCCCATCTAAACCTATTCAACATCCTCTCACTTTTTGCTTTACTGGTTTTAGCAAAGCTCAGAAACAAGCATTAATAGATTTAACGATACAAGTTGGCTTGCGTGCAATTCAGGATGTTACATCAAAGTGTGATTATCTTGTGATGTGCGAGAACTCTAAAACAATCGGCCCATCAAAACGCGCAAAAGCTGAATCGCTAGGCGTAAAATTAATTTTTGAGAACCAATTTTTTCATTTGATTGAAACAGGGGAGATACCGCAATGAAAAAACTACTTTTAATTTTAACCGCACTTTCCCTTGCTGCGTCCCCTACAGTATTTGCTAAGGCGCACAAAAAATCAAATTCTGAATCAGAACAGCAATTTAGTTGTAATGATGGAAAGCGAGTATGTGGAGATATGGAAAGTTGCGATGATGCAATGTTTCATCTTAAACAATGTGGTATGAAAAAGCTTGATCGCGATCGTGATGGCGTGCCTTGTGAGAGTATTTGCCGATGAAGATGAAGATGAAGAAGTGGTAGCGATTAACCCGAAGGATTTGTAGGAGAAAATTATCATCGACATCACAAAAGATAAAAATGGATAGAGAAAATGAACTTTGTTTCACTTATTACAAATGATGCTGATTTTGAGATTTTTGCTGTTGCTTGTTGCGCTAAGATTCTTGGGCATGGCGTAGTCGGATTTTCTAAAGGTCCTGATGGTGGGCGTGATGGTTTATTTTCTGGAACAGCAAATGATTTTCCAAGTGTTACCACACCTTGGAGAACCGAAGGAAGTAAGATTGTTGTTATTCAGGCAAAACATACTCAGAATTTGAATGCCACGACAGGACAGAAAGAGTTTAGAGGCATTGTCCAGGGAGAACTTCCTAAACTGAAAAAAATGGTAGAAGAAGGAAAAATCGGTTTCTATTTATTAATTACAAATAGAAAAGAAACGGGGAAATCTCATCCAGAGCTAATTAATCTTATTCACCAACAAACAGGTTTACCTTATGAAAATATTGCAATATTAGGCAGAGAATATCTTGATCGTTTAATTAGTAGCTATCCAGAAATTATCAGGGAAGCAGGGCTTGAGCACTTAATTGAAGTTTATGCGGAGTTATTGACAACCAGTCATATCGCAGATGTAATAAGAAAATGTAAGTTATTAGTTGCACCAACAAATAGTCAAACACAAGACGATAACAGCCTGTTAGAACGTTGTGATTTAGCCACAAAGAACGAAAAAAACAATGCGTCACCTAATTTTGCTGAAATAATGATGGATTATTTTGACCCTTACATTAAACAGATTGATGATGTATTACGCAATCCAGAGAATAGTGCGTTAAAAGAAGACTATAAAGATCTTGTTTTAGATACTAAAGCCAAACTTGAAGCCCTTTATAGTGGTGATTATATAAATAGAAGATTGGAAGATTTAATTTCTCATTTTGTTGAAAGTGAAAAGAGCCATGGCAAAGATTTTGAGAAAAGAGTTCGAGTGTTGGTTTATTATATGTATTGGAATTGCGATATAGGTCACAAAGAGTAGAATATGATAAAAATTCAACCTGATAAATATACGGACCCTGACAAATCAGTTATGTACGCTGCAACTTTAATGTTGAAATCATTAAAGGCAGGTAGATACATCTCTTTTGATGAATTACTTTCCGTTGTAAAAAAAGCAACGGATTGCGATTATGTTTTATTTATGCCAGCAATAAATTTACTTTATTTATTGGGTTTAGTTGAGTATCACTCAACAAATGATTCCTTTGAATATATAGGAAAATAAAATGCGATTAATGAAGCTTTACTCAAATAAAGAGAATATTTTTAAAACCTTAATGTTCAATAACGGTGTCAATGCAATTGTTGGAACGGTTATGAGTAAACAGAAATATTTAGATGATGGAAAAAAGCATTCCCATAATCTAGGTAAATCTACATTAGCCCAAATTATTGATTTTTGTTTGATTTGTGAGCATCAAAAACATGTTTTATTATCCGTAGATAAACTTAATGACTTTGAGTTTTACCTTGAAATATACTTAAATGATTCAAAAACGGAAGAAATCCCCCAGTATTTAACAATTTGTAGAACTGTGCGTAATCCTTCAAAAATAAGTTTTAAGAAGCATACTTCCCCCAATCAAGATTTTCAGGGATTAATGCCAGATGAGTGGTCAGCTTATCAACTAAGTTTTAGGGAGGCTCGTAGCTATTTAGAGGGTTTGTTAGGATTTAAATTTCTAAGAGGATATTCTTACCGTAAATTTTTTGCTTACTTGCTTCGTACGCAGTCTGATTTTACAGATGTATTCAAATTAAGTCGTAATAGCCGTTCAAAAGATAAGGATTGGAAACCTTTTCTATCTCGTTTGTTGGGGTTTGATGATGAGCTATTGAGCCGTCTGTATAATAAAGAAGATGAAATCAAGGCGTTAAATGAAGAAATTAAATTAAGAAAAAAAATTAATCGGATAGATCATAAAGGATTTTCAGAAATCGAGGCACAAATTGCATTTATTAAAACACAAATTTCTAATGCTGAAATTGCATTGTCAAAACTTGATTTTGGAAGCGAAGATAAAGAAAGTATCCGAAAATTGGTTGATAATATTGATGATAATATTGTTTCATTAAATGCTCAGTTGTACCAACTAGAAGGGCGAAAGCAACGCCTTGAAAGCTCCTTAAAGCCAACAAAGATTCTTTTTGATACAACAGAGGCTGACTCTCTTTTTAAAGAAGCAGGCGTGTTTTTTTCTAATCAGTTGAAAAAAGATTTTGATCAACTGATTAGGTTTAATCAGGCTATTAACCAAGAGAGAAATGAATACTTATCTAATGATTTGGAAAAAACAAATTCTAGAATAGGAAGTATTCAATTTCGCTTGATGGAACTAAATCAAGAAAGAAGTGAAAAATTATCATTTCTTAATGAAAAGGAAATTTTTGAAAAATATAAACAAACATCTGCGTTCTTAGATAAAAATAGAGCTGAGCTCATTCTTTTAGAACAGCAAAAAAGCGTTATTGAAGATCTCTCTAATGCAAATACTATTTTAACTGAAGAAAAACAGAAACGCGGTGATTTGGTTCAATCTATTGAACAAGACCTAACATATAAAGTGCGAAATGATTCAAATAGTCAGTTCATCAAAATTCGGGATTATTTTGTTTCAATTATTATGGAAGTCGTTGGAGAGCAGGCAATTATTAAGGTTGAGCAAAATACAAAAGGATATATTGATTTTGATGCTTATTTCGAGAATCAAGGTATAAAAAATCATAAAGATAAAGGAACATCATTTAAAAAGTTACTATGTATTGCATTTGATATGGCAATCGCTCGTTATTATGCTGAGCAAGGTTATCATTCTTTTATTTATCATGATGGGATCTTAGAATCGCTTGATAATAATCCTAAAAGGCATTTATTAAATGTTATTCGCGAGTATTCAAAATTTGGTATTCAGCACTTTATTACATTATTGTCAGATGAAGTTGTTACGTTATTAGATGAGGGCGTTAAACCTGATGAAATTATTCTTGCATTAAATGATGCAGAAGATAATACAGGAAGATTATTCCAAATGAATACTTGGTAACAGATAGCCTACGTAACACGTAGGCTTTTTTACAAGGAAAACCTATGAAAAAACTCATCGCACTTTTTGCCTTACTGCCGTTTGTTTCGCACGCTGCAATTCTACCCAATGCGGCGATTGCGGAATTTGATGAATTTGAACGCGTGGAAGATGTATCATTAATGCATAGGGAGCTGACGGTGCATACGACGCATGAAAGCCTTTCTAAACAATTAGGTAAATATTATGCCTTTGGTGCGTGTGAAATTGCTGGGCTTTCTGATGAATGGCGTGATGTGCAGTTTAATCGCATTCGTGTGGAAAATTTATCTGGCAATCAGGGTGTGAAATGGCAAATTAGCCGCAAGGAATGTAAGAAAATTATGGGGGGCGATTATTCTGATGTTCAAATTGAAAAAGGTTATTTAGGGCGTGAACGGTTTCGTCAATTCTAGGGCGAAGATTCGCCCTACTATGCTTTTTCGTTCATTTCCTCTAACATTAATTCACATTCTATTTGGCTGGTGAAACCGTTTTCTGGTGTGATGTTATGTGTCACGCGTGTGATTAGCCAGAGAGAACCATCAATTTCTGTTTTAAACCCACTCACTTCAACTGGCATTTCTGGTATCAGTTCTGCATTGCCTAGAGCTAAATTCAGGCTAAATTTTGCTGTGCCTCGTTTCAGTTTTCTGAAGGTTTTTTCTGCAAGCTGAATGGCATAGCTTCGGCTGGCATAGGTGTGTGGTAAGGTTTTAATGCTTTCGGCATCACTTTTGATTTGTGTGCCTTTTACATCATTAATCATTCTGCCCTTTCCAGCTTGATAGCGGGTGTCTTTAATGCTTTTGCCATTTTCACCTTTGATAAGTTCGCCTTGTTGATTGCGTCGGGCGCGTGTCACTTTTCGCATTGTGGCTTTTTTGATTTGAACGCGTTGGGAATGTTTATCCCAAAGTACTTCGCCGCGCTTGCCAGTGTTGTTATCGTGCCAATAAACTTTCACACCGTCATAGTTTTCGCTTTCTGCAATGGAAAAATGGTGACTATCGCCCGATTGACGCGTAATCATCAACGGCGGTATGGGCTTTCCGTTCACGGTTTTGGCTTCACCAGCTTTCATAAACAGCAAGTAGTGATTTTTTACACCAGCAATAGCATCATAGGCTTCCGCAAGTCGTTGCAATAAATTGAGCGAGCTTTCATTGGTTTGATCTAAGTGAGAAATCTCAATTTGCGCGAGGCTTTCGCTAATTTGAGCGGTGAGTTGATTTTCTTGGGCAATTTGGCGAACAATTTGCCCTAATGTGGTGTGATGAAAACTGCGCTCAAAGTGGTTTTTTAGTGAACCGCGCAAATCCGCACTACGCGCCCGAATGGTGATGCTATCTGGTGCGCCGCTATGCTCGACTTCATCTACGGTATACTCCCCTTTAAAAATCATCGGTGCCCCTTTCCACCCCATACCTAGTGATAATAAAGCACCGCGCGCTGGGAGGGCTAATTTGCCGTCACTATCGTCTAGTTGGATGTCGAGCTGATCGGCTTCAAAACCGCGGTTATCCGTAAGCGTTAAACTCATCAAACGGCTGGATATTAAAAGGGAAATATCCTCTTTTTTGCCTTTTTCTGCTTTCGGGCGAACCGTTAAATGCACTAGTGGAATAGGGTGGGTTTTATCAAAATTAAACATTAAAACATCCCTATGACAGATTCAGCAATGGCGATTAACATTGGGTCATCGGTGCGTTTTAAACTCATGCTGAAATCAATCGCACGAGGTGCACCATCGCCAAAAAGCTCTGTTCGGGTTTCTTGTACGCTTTCGATCACAAAAAAACCGATAATTTCAAAGGTTGCACCGTCAATTAGCGGAAATGCACCGCCACTGTCTGCCATTAATTCCAGGGCTTTAATGGAAAATCTGCCGCCAGTGATTTCTGGGATTAATCTGCCACTAATCGTGATAGTTTCGCTTTCTTTACCCGTGAATTGTGTTTTTGGCATTGCCCCGACAATGGCATTAGTTGGATGCCGCCAATTTGATGTACGGTCTAAACTTTGAAAAGGCACGGTTTGCCGAGTGAACACAAACATGCCCAATGTGGCAAGTGCGAAGTTTTGGAACATAAATAATCCTAAATGAAAGTGCGGTCAAAAAATCTCGTGATTTCTGACCGCACTTGATGAATTAGCGAAAGAGAAATGCAATGCCGAAAATCACAAGCAACCAAAATGTAATGGAAATAATAAATAATCAATCAGTTTCTGTTTCATTTCGCTCTCGTGCTTTTTCTCGCCATTGCATTAATTCAGAAAATGTCATTTGCTCAAAGGCTTGTGGTTGCCAGTGGAAGATGATGGCAATGTCTGCCATAGCATCTTCCACTGTTGCGGCAATCATTACTCGGTCGCTTCGGTTTCCACTTCCGAGTTCTTCCCTAAAAAACCGACAGCCGCCGCAGCAAGCTCGGTAAAATCCGCGACTTCCATTGTGGCAAAGTCTGCTTTGTGCAGTACTGGCGATGTCACGCGTGGTAATAACACTTGTAATGCGTCCACATCCATTTGCAACACATCAAACATTTTTAAGCCTTTTAATGCAGGCACAGTCGGTTTATTGACAGTGATTTCTGTGATTTGGTTTTCGCCACGAGTAATAGGGTTGGTTAGGCTAATGATTTTGGTGTTTTCTGTTTTCATTTTATGTTTCCTTTAAATAAAGAATGGGGATTTAATAAAAGCCCCTTTCGGGGCAAGGTGTGTGTGAATTAAATGCCGATTGCAGAACGATGTTCAGCTAAACGATCAGTACCGCCAACAATGAAAACGGAATTGATTAGGTCAATTTCCACGAGGTCTTTGCCGTTTTCGATGATTTTGTAATAAGTTAATGGCACAGTGTAGCTTTGTTCGGTGTCATCGCCCGATTTACTGGTGCCGTTGTCAATCTCGCCAAAACGACCGCGCATGACTAGTTCGATTGAAACCACTTCTTCGGTATCGTCTTGTTGATAGGCTCCCGCAAAACGTAATGCCGTACCGTCAATTTTTCCGCCAAATTCTTTGATAAGTTCAGTCATATAACCGCCCATCTTGAATTGCGCTTCTAAGCCTTCCACGCCTAAATTCACTTTTACTGGACCAAACATGCCGCCTGCACGGTATTCTTCCAGTTTAATCGCTAATTTAGGTTGGGTTATTTCGGTGACTTGGCCACGGTAAGAATTACCGTCAGCCAAAAAATTCATTAATTTGAGTTTACGAGGTAATGCCATTTTTTACGCTCCTACTTTTGCAATGTTTGCGGCAAATTCCACAAGGTATTCATCGCTGATGTATTGGTTGAAACCAAGTTGTTCTAACGGTGGAACAGGGCAGTAATCATAAGACACAAGCAATTTTGCATCTTTTAAGGTTGCGGCAGTGTTTAAGTTAGCATTGATAAATGCTTTGCCGCCGATTAAATAGCCTTGCGCCACATATTCACGCCATTTTGCATTGATCGCTTCTACGATTTCTTTTACAAGATTTACGGAGATATCTTTATCCATCGCCCAGTCAAAGGATTGTGCAATAGTGTCTTTCAACACTTGTGCCGTGCGAGTGTAGTTTTCGTAGATAAATAATTTGTCAGCCGAACGAGTGCGTAATCCCCAGAACTTAAAGCCATTGTGGTTTACACAACAAGTAATGCCCTTTTCATTGAGATAATTCACGTCGGTTGCACTGTCGTTAATATCAAATGAAAGTGGCTTGGTGACACCTGTCACGCCAGTTAAACCTTTGTTTGAAATTGAGGTGTGCCAGCCGTATTCTTTGTCTTGATATGCACGCATTGCGGCAGCACGAACAACGGCATAATCCACTTCGGTTTCTTTGGTGTTTGGGTTAAACGATAAGAAATCACCGAAAATCAGCATTAATTCACGTTGTGAGAAATTGTTACCGTATGTCACTGCTTCTTCTTTGGTTTTTGCCGAACCGCAAGAGGCATATACAAAGCCATTGAGCTTTTTCGCTACGCTTAACAATTCAGTGGTTACATCTTGGCTGTCATATTTCGGGATACAGAAAATACGTGGTTTAACGCCACAAACTGCAGCAGACACGAGGAACGCTTTTAAACCAGTGTAATTGCCTTCATTATCGACTGAACCGATTACATTGGCTTTCATGGTGCTTTCATCTTCGTTTTCTTCCACGCGAATGACGACAACTTTACAATTCACAATGTCTGCAATGCCATCTAGCGCACGAGATAGCGTGCCTTTTTTACCTGCTTTGGCTTGCATTTCGGCAGTGATGCCAGTTAAAAGAGTGGGTTTGTTGAGTGGGAAAACCGATGCATCTGCATCTGGTGCGGTTGCCACTAAACCGATAACTGCGGTGGATGATGTGGTGAGTGTTCGCAAGGCTTCGGAAATTTCCGTCACCTTGACCCCATGGAGATATTCATCAGACATAATTTTAGCCCTATGGTTTCTATGGTTTGAAAAGATGTGGCTATTTTGTAAGGATTTAAAAGCGAGGGGTAGCGCTTGGCGTTGTGGTATTGAAACTAACAAAGGGCGGTTAGGTAGAGTCGGACGGATGAAAACGGCGGAATCACCCGCCGTTTGTCTATTTTTGAAAGATTACAGCCAACTGGTTTGGACTAAACCGCCAGCCTTCATTGCTATTTTTAATGCAATTAAAACACCATTCACTGCAAAAATATTTTGAGCGTTTTTGTTTGATGCCAAGCACAATCCCTAACGCACCCCACCAGTCGTATTTACATCCCAAAGTGCGGCTAAAATAGGCTTTGATTTGTTCCTCAGTAACATCGTTGAGTGGGATTAAATCCCATTTGGTGTTATCGGACACATCAATCTGTTTGCAACGCACCCCACCGTCTTGTACCGATGATGAGTAGCAGTCATATACTGTCGCATGCTCATAATGATGCCCGTTGCCAAACTCAATACGCTCAATGGCAATCTCGCAGTGCGAGTATTTGCCCTTTGTGCAAAATCGAGTAATGCGGTCGGCGATTGCTTTAACTGGCTCTTTGCACCAGTCTCGTTTGTGCTTGTACATCGCCAAATAAACCTTAGCCATTTTGGTATGCCTCCATCAAGTTATCCATTTGTTTGATAATGTCATCATGGATTGATTGCATTTGCTCAATCGTGAGATTAGGAGCTTTGAGCTCATACTTGCGCATACGTTGGTTGGCAAGCTCCATTTGTAGTTTTTTCAAGCCTGCCGCCTGCGTCAAAATCAGGTTTGTGGCGGTCTTATTATCCAGTCTTGCGTGTTGCGCGAAATCTGAGATATAACGACTGCACTCGCCTTCATAATTTGCGGCTTTAAAGGCTTCTGCGGCAGCTTCTCGCTCCTTATACTCTTCGGCAAACCTTGTCCATCTTGCACTAATGTTAGCCGCTGTATCATCAATGCTATCAACTAGATTTTTAATTAGTTCAAGCTTAATTTCTGTTTTCTTTTTTTCATCGACAATCCAGCTGTTTCCGTTCCATTTGTGTAATTCTGTTGGTTGTCTATCAACTAGAATATATTGGCCTTTAAAATAAATAAGTTGTTTAGTCTCAAGCTCTGATTCGTTTATTTCCATTTCCACAAAATCATTTAAGTTTTGCGGAATAGGGAAAATTTGATAACTATTCAAATTTTCTTTTAAAAAATAGACTTTCATTTAACGCTCCTTTATCGGATATCGATACGTTTTACAAAATAATTAGAAAGGTCTTCAATCTCTATTGTTGTACCGTCTCTACCAACATACACAGCGAATTTCTTGACCCCTACACCATATAAACGACTTCCACCAGAAGAATAGTGTGGAGTTACGTCATGAGTAGCAGACAAATAAACTCCACCGCCACTTTTACCTTCAATCTCTGCCCCTACTTCAAAACTGACAAGTTCAATATTGTTATTATCATCAAGACTGTGGTCTGATGATGACTGAAGATACAAAATAAGTGTTTTACCAAAACACTTTTCTGAAAAATTAATACTCCCAGAACTTACATTACCTTGCCACACTGTTTTTAATGTACTAATTTGAGATAAACTCTCTTTCGCCTGCAAAAATTGCTCATTTATATCAGATTTTGCATTGTTTATTTCTCGTAAAGTATATTGTTTATTTTCTTTTATTTCTTGGTCAACCCTCGCAGATAACGCTTGCATATTTTGTGCAAGTGTACCCGCATCTAAAGCCCCAACATTTTCAACAACACCGAAAGCCTTCACCCAGAATTGCACGTCATCAAGGCTGTT
>ERZ1023456.23-NODE-23-length-69479-cov-4.895757_pt1 | contig 69479 bp, 70 predicted proteins | sample MGYA00380526_ERZ1023456 | MGnify/ENA primary metagenome ERZ1023456 (study PRJEB33173, sample SAMEA4830298) | metagenome | study: EMG produced TPA metagenomics assembly of the PRJEB25223 data set...
GAGCACCTCAAAAACACCATCATACACTAAATCAGTAAGTTGGCAGCATCACCCGGAGAATTTACCTATCTGTCGCGGCCTTTTACGGACAAAGTCGAACAGTTGTTTGTCGCTAAAGGTGAGTCTGTAAAAAAGGGGCAAAAGCTGGCGCAGATGGAGACTTTTTTAGCGGAGAACGCGCTACGGGTCGCTGAGGAGAATGTTCAGGCGGAGCGGGCGCTGCTGCGAAATTTACAAAGGGGAGAGCGGCCTGAGGGCATTGAGATGATCGAGGCGCAGCTTGAACGGGCAAAATCGGCCGCCAGCGTGGCGAAAAGTCAGCTTGACAGGAAAAAGCGCCTGTATAGCGAAAAAATGATTTCAGTTGCGGAGTGGGAGGCTACGAAAGGGGAGTATGCGCAGAAAAATGCGCAGGTAAAAGAGCTACAGCATCAGCTGGCGTTGAAAAGGCTGCCAGCGCGACAGGCGGAAATTACTCATCAACGTTCCCGTGTTCAGGCGGCAACGCTTCAGCGTGATAAAGCCGCCTGGGAGCTGCAGCAAAGGCTATTGACGGCGCCGCTGGACGGCGTGGTGTATGACATTTTATATCAGCCCGGCGAAATGCCTGCGGCCGGCAAGCCGATTATCAGCCTGCTTGCGCCGGAGAATATCAAAGTACGTTTTTACGTGCCGCAAAAACGGCTGGGTGAGATCCGCCACGGAACCCGGGTTAACATAATCTGTGACGGCTGCAAACGCGCGCTTTCCGGTCACGTTCGCTATATCAGCCCGCAGGCAGAGTTTTCTCCGCCAGTGATCTACAGCACCCGGCGACGGGAAAAGCTGCTGTTTATGGCGGAGGCGGTGCCGGTAAAAGCGGATGCGCCCTTCCTTAAAACAGGACAGCCCGTTAACGTTGAGCTCGTTGCTGATGAATGAAAACTGTATCGAAGTCTGTAAGCTCAATAAACGCTTCGGCGAAAACCATGTCGTAAAAGACTTTTCTCTTACTGTGAGAAAAGGGGAGATTTACGGTTTTCTTGGACCGAACGGCAGCGGAAAAACGACGTCGATTCGTATGATGTGCGGTTTAATTACGCCCGACTCCGGCAGCGGCCACTGCCTGAATATGGATATCTTTACGCAGCGCGAAAAGATTAAAAAACATATAGGCTATATGACGCAGCATTTTTTTTTTTTTTTTAGACTCTAAATCCGCGAAAACCTGTTGTTTATCGCACGTATTTATAACCTGGACCGATATCGACAGCGCGTTGACCGCACCCTGGCAGAGCTGGGCCTGATCTCCCGTCAGCATCAGCTGGCGAAGTTTCTTTCCGGCGGATGGAAACAGCGTATGGCGCTGGCGGCCTGTATGCTGCATCAACCTTCCCTGCTTTTTCTGGATGAGCCGACCGCCGGCGTTGACCCTAAAGCGCGTCGTGAGTTTTGGCAGGTACTGCACCAGCTGTCTGATCAGGGCATATCGATTCTGGTCAGTACCCACTATATGGATGAGGCTGAGCGGTGCCACCGGGTCGCCTACCTCTCTTACGGCAACCTGCTGGCCAGCGGAAGCGTGCGGTCGATTATCGAGGCGCAGCAGCTTATTACCTTCAAAATAAGCGGCAGCAGGCTGACGGCGTTGGAAAGTGAGCTGTTGAATCTTCCCGGTATTGAACAGACGGTAATATTCGGCAATAGCCTGTTTGTTACCTCAAATGACGAAAGCCTGTTAAGCGCTATCGTCTCGAAGCATGTTCCTTCCGACTATCACGTTTGCAGAGTTGAAACCAACCTGGAAGACGCCTTTACCTGGCTGATGAAAAACAATGCTAAAGAAAATACGCGTTAACTTTTCCCTGTTACGCTGGCTTGGCGTAGTGATAAAAGAAATTCACGAACTGCGTCGGGACAGGATCAGCATCGCTATGGTGGTGGTAACGCCGCTGCTGCAGCTCACCATACTTGGCTATGCCGTCAATATGGATGCGCGCAATATTCCTGCCGCGCTGATTAACTACGATACCGAGCGTTTAAGTCAGGTTTTTGTCTCGGCAGCGCAAAATACCGGCTACTTTTCAATGATGCCTGTGGCTTCGGAAAAAGAGGCGCGGTCCGCGTTTGTACGCGGCGAAGTCATTTTTATCGTGACCATTCCGCAAGGGTTTACGCAAAAAATGTTGCGCGGCGAAAAGCCGCAGATCCTGCTACAAGGCGATGCTATCGATCCCTTAACCATAGGCAACGCGCTGAGCGCCATTACACAGGCGTCAAAAACCCTGTTTCAGCATGCGCTGCCGCCAGCGCTGCGCAGCGAGATAAGCGCGGACGATTTTGAGTTGGTGATCCATCGTATGTTTAATCCCGAGGGGATTACGCAGTACAATACCATACCGGGCATTATCGGCTCGATACTCAGCACCACATTGATCCTTATGACCGCGCTTGCCATTACCCGGGAGCGGGAAAGCGGCGCGATAGAAAATCTGCTGATTTCCCCGCTGACCAGTCTGGAAGTGATTACCGGCAAGATTATTCCCTATGTATTAATCGGCATTTTTCAGTCTGTCCTGATCCTGCTTTGCGCAGTGTTTCTGTTTCACATCCCGTTATTGGGCAACGTTTTTCTGCTTTTTAGCGTGCTGATGGTTTACGTTTTTCTCTGCTTATCAATTGGCATCACTATTTCAAGCGTGGCGCAGAATCAGCTGCAGGCGCTGCAAATGTCTTCTTTCTATTTTATTCCTTCCGTCATGCTTTCCGGTTTTATCAGCCCGTTTATCAGCATGCCCGTCTGGGCCCAGTGGTTGGGCTCCTGCCTGCCGCTAACCTACTTTATCCGTCTGATTAAAGGCATTATGCTGAAAGGCTATACGTTTGCGGAGCTGTTGCCCGATCTGCTGCCGCTGGGCGGCCTGGCGGTAATAGTGATGACGGTGGCGCTCGCTTCCTACCGTAAAACGCTGGACTAATGCCGCGTCCCCGGTTTTTCTGAGACAAAGCGGGGAAAGGGCCGGTAGGCAGAGCAGGCTGAAGACCGTATAATGCGCAGCCAATATTAGCAAGCCGGAGAAAAACCATGCGTCCAGCAGGCCGTCTCACACAGCAGGTGCGTCCCGTCACCCTGACCCGTCACTACACCAAACATGCAGAAGGTTCTGTCCTGGTTGAATTCGGCGATACCAAAGTGCTTTGCACCGCCACCGTAGAAGAGGGCGTGCCGCGCTTCCTGAAAGGTCAGGGACAGGGCTGGATTACCGCCGAATATGGCATGCTGCCGCGCTCTACTCACAGCCGCAACGCGCGTGAAGCCGCAAAAGGCAAGCAGGGCGGCCGCACGCTGGAAATCCAGCGCCTGATCGCACGTTCGCTGCGCGCAGCGGTTGACCTGAAGGCGCTGGGCGAATTCACCATTACGCTGGATTGCGATGTATTACAGGCCGATGGCGGCACCCGTACCGCTTCGATTACCGGCGCGTGCGTGGCGCTGGCGGATGCGCTTAATGCGCTGGTCGCAGCAGGCAAGCTGGCTAAAAATCCGATGAAGGGCATGGTCGCGGCGATTTCCGTCGGCATCGTTAACGGCGAAGCGGTATGCGATCTGGAATATGTAGAAGATTCCGCTGCCGAAACGGATATGAATGTGGTGATGCTGGAGGATGGCCGCATGATCGAAGTGCAGGGCACCGCAGAAGGCGAGCCGTTCAGCCACGAAGAACTGTTAACGCTGCTGGCGCTGGCGCGAGGCGGCATTGATACCCTGATCCAGGCGCAGAAAGCGGCGCTGAACAACTGATTATTTCAGGCGACCAGAGAGTCGCCTTTTTTATATCTGATTTTTGAGGAGAGCGAAGATGAAAGCCTGGCAGCGTGATTTTATTGAGTTTGCTTTAAACAAGCAGGTACTGAAATTTGGCGAATTTACTCTGAAGTCGGGGCGCAAAAGCCCCTATTTCTTCAATGCAGGCCTGTTTAACACCGGGCGCGACCTGGCGTTGCTGGGGCGCTTTTACGCACAGGCGCTGGTTGATTCCGGCGTTGACTTCGATTTGCTGTTCGGCCCGGCGTATAAAGGCATTCCGATCGCCACTACTACCGCCGTTGCGCTTGCTGACCACCACCAGCGCGACGTGCCTTACTGCTTTAACCGTAAGGAAGCGAAGGATCACGGCGAAGGCGGCCTGCTGGTCGGCAGCCCGCTGGAAGGGCGCGTGATGCTGGTCGACGATGTGATTACCGCTGGCACCGCCATCCGTGAATCGATGGAAATTATCGCCGCCAACGGCGCGCGTCTGGCTGGCGTGCTGATTTCACTTGATCGTCAGGAGCGCGGACGCGGCGAGATTTCAGCGATTCAGGAAGTGGAGCGCGATTACCAGTGTCACGTCACTGCGATTATTACGCTAAGCGATCTGATTGAATATCTGGAAGAAAAACCGGAAATGGCTGACCATCTGGCGGCGGTGCGCGCCTACCGTAAAAACTACGGCATCTGATGTAAAGTCAGGACGCCGGGCAAAATCGCCGCCCGGCGTTTTCTGCACAGTTAGACCAGCTGCGCCGCCAGCAGCGGCCAGCGCGCTTCAAACTCCTGCGTTGGCTGATAGCGGAACTCGGAACGTACAAAGCGTGACAGCAACCCTTCGCAGAACGCCAGCAGCTGGCTGGCCAGCAGGGTTTCATCAGTGGCAAAGCCTTCGCCCTCGCGCATTTTTCTTTCGCGCATCACCTGTCTCAGCTGCGCCTCAATACGTTCAAATAGCTGATTAATGCGGCCCTGTAAGCGATCCTGCTCAAACATCAACGCATGGCCGGTCAGAATACGCGTCAGGCCAGGATTGCGTTCGCCGAAGCCCAGAATGAGCTGCACGATCAGCCGCAGGCGCGTCATGGTCTCTTTTTCATCTTTCAGAATAGCGTTGATGCGGGTAATAAGGCTGTCTTCAATAAACTCGATTAGACTGTCAAACATGCGCGTTTTGCTGGGAAAGTGGCGGTAGAGCGCCGCTTCTGAAACGCCTACGGTGGCGGCCAGCTTGGCGGTGGTGATGCGTTGACTGCCGTCGCTGGATTCCAGCATCTGCGCCAGAGCCTGCAGGATTTCATCGCGACGATTCCTTTTCGCGCTCTTTTTTTCTGCCATGACGTTATAAACCCCTGAGATTTACCATAAACGGGCAAAGGCCCACGCAACATCCGTGAGAAGGCGACTCACGGTGCTGAAAAATAAAAAATTCGGGTTGTGGAGGGTGTTCGCTGTGCGTTTAATTCCGACCGGAGTGACCGAAACCGCCTTCGCCGCGCGTGCTGGCGTCGAAATCCTCAACCAGGTTGAATTCCGCCTGCACCACCGGCACAAAAACCAGTTGGGCGATGCGCTCGCCAGGCTGAATCGTAAAACTCTCCTGACTGCGATTCCACACGGAAACCATCAGCTGGCCCTGATAATCAGAATCAATCAGGCCAACCAGATTGCCCAGTACGATGCCGTGCTTATGGCCGAGACCGGAGCGCGGCAAAATCACCGCGGCCAGCGAAGGGTCGGCGATATGAATAGCCAGGCCGGTCGGCAGCAGCGTCGTTGCGCCCGACGCCAGCTCCTGCGGCGCATCAAGGCAGGCGCGTAAATCCAGACCTGCGGAACCAGAGGTAGCGTACGTCGGCAGCGGAAAATCTTTGCCGACGCGCGCATCAAGAATCTTAACGTCGATTTTTTTCATCATAACGGCTGACAATCTCGTCTAATAACTGCTGGCCAAGGAGCGTTTTGTCCGCAAGCGGCAAAACTTTCTCTCCCTCCTGCCAGAAAAGGTGAAGAGCATTGGTATCGCTGTTGAAACCTTGCCCGGATTTAGAAACATCGTTGGCGCAGATTAGGTCCAGATTTTTCCGCACACGTTTTTGTTGGGCGTATTCTTCCACATTACGGGTTTCAGCGGCAAACCCTACGACGTAAGGGCGTTGTTCGCGCATGGCGCCTACGCCGGCGACGATATCAGGGTTTTTTATCATCTTTAGTGTGATTTCATCACCCTGTTTTTTGATTTTTTCCGCCGCAATTTCCACCGCGCGGTAGTCTGCCACGGCTGCGCTGCCAATAAAAATGTTCTGCCGCGTAATTTGCGCCATGACCGCTTTTTCCATCTCCAGCGCGCTGGTGACGTCAATACGCGTCACTCCGGCAGGCGTCGGCAGCGAAACCGGGCCAGCGACCAGCGTGACATTCGCGCCGCGGGCGGCGGCGGCGGCGGCAATCGCAAAGCCCATTTTGCCGGAGCTGTGATTCGTAACATAGCGCACCGGATCAAGCGCTTCGCGCGTCGGACCAGCTGTGATCATAATATTCAGATGTTGCAAATCGTTGACCGGCATTGACCAGGCGACAGCGCGATCGACAATCTCCAGCGGGTCGAGCATCCGTCCAGGCCCGACATCGCCGCACGCCTGGCTGCCGCTGTCCGGCCCCCAGAGCATGACGCCGCGTCCGGCGAGACGTTGTAGGTTTTCCTGGGTTGGAAGCGCGCGATACATCTGTTGGTTCATCGCCGGCACCACAGCCAGCGGCGCGGCGGTCGCCAGACAGAGCGTCGTCACCAGATCGTTGGCCATGCCCGCCGCTACGCGGGCGATAAGGTCTGCGGTGGCGGGCGCGAGAATCACCAGGTCGGCCCATTTGCCCAGTTCGATATGCCCCATCGCCGCTTCCGCCGCTGGGTCGAGCAGGTCGTCATAGACCGGGTAGCCGGAAACGGCCTGTAAGGTCAGCGGCGTAATAAAGGCTTTGGCGGCCTCCGTCATCACTACGCGCACTTCCGCGCCGCGATCGCGTAAACGCCGCACCAGCTCTGGCGTTTTGTACGCCGCAATACCGCCGCTTACGCCTAATACGATATGTTTCCCGGTTAATCCCATCATTTTTTACTCCTGCCCTTAATCGCCTTTGGCCATGCCAGGCGGTGACATCATCCGGCGATTTTACCACACTCTTCCCGTGGCGCCGTTTAGCATCCCGCCACCTTTGCGAGCCGTCCCGAAAAGTTAAGCACGTTTGGTAGCGTCTTTACCCTGACCGGCGCAAAGTGGCGACCTGGCAAACTAACATGCCGAGCGGAGACGAACGTGTTAAAACCTCGCGAAAAGCTGCATAAGCTGGGCGCGTCGGCGCTAAGCGACGCCGAGCTGCTGGCGATTTTTCTACGCACCGGCGCCTGCGGCAAACCGGTAATGGCGTTGGCGGATGAGCTGCTGCAGGCGTTCGGTTCGCTTTATCACTTAATGAGCGCTGATAAAAGCGCGTTCAGCGTGATAAAAGGCGTAGGCGACGCCAAGCTGGCGCAGCTGCATGCGGTGGCGGAACTGGCGCGCCGTTTTTTCAGCGCGCAGATGATGCAGGAAAACGCGCTGGAAAGCCCGCAGGTGACACGGCGTTATTTGCAAAGCGTGCTGGCTCATCAGGAGCGGGAAATCTTTATGGCCCTTTTTCTCGATAATCAGCACCGTGTATTAGAGGCGCAGCAGATGTTTTCCGGCAGCATCGCCAGCGTGGAGGTGCATCCGCGTGAAATCGTGCGCGCGGCGCTTAAGCTTAATGCGGCGGCGCTGATCCTGGCGCATAATCACCCCTCCGGCTGCGCCGAGCCGAGCGCCGCCGACCGCGATATTACCCAGCAGATCCGCAGGCCTGCCAGCTGATGAACATTCGTCTGCTTGACCATCTGGTCATTGGAAAGGGCGAATACGTTTCTTTTGCCGAAAGAGGCTGGCTGTAAGAAGAAAAACGGCTCTTTTCTGTACAGTTTCAGCGATCCCCTGGGATCTTTATCTGTTCGGGACTTGAGCGCTGGCGCGACAAGGCGTATACTACGCCACCTTTGAGAATCTCGGGTTTGGCGTTTAGGCCTGCTCAGCGGGTTCGCATGGAACTCGCCTGGATGGGCTACAAGCCTGACGAGGCGGCCAAAACCTAATTTTTAAAGCTCGAGCTGATTTGATTTTTGGAGAATTGACATGTCACGAGGCTGCCAAGTAACTGGCAAGCGTCCGGTGACCGGTAACAACCGTTCCCACGCAATGAACGCGACGAAACGCCGTTTCCTGCCGAACCTGCACTCTCACCGTTTCTGGGTTGAGAGCGAGAAGCGTTTCGTTACTCTGCGCGTATCTGCTAAAGGTATGCGTGTAATTGACAAGAAGGGCATTGATACGGTTCTGGCCGATCTGCGTGCCCGTGGTGAGAAGTACTAAGGAACTGAATCATGGCTAAAGGTATTCGTGAGAAGATCAAGCTGGTTTCCTCTGCTGGTACAGGTCACTTCTATACCACCACGAAGAACAAACGTACTAAGCCGGAAAAACTGGAACTGAAAAAGTTCGATCCGGTTGTGCGTCAGCATGTGATGTACAAAGAAGCTAAAATTAAATAATTGCGGCTTCCATGAAAAACCCGGCTCCGGCCGGGTTTTTTGTTTTTTATGAAACCGTAAAACGTGAGGAGCTGCCATGCCTGAATTACCTGAGGTAGAAACCAGCCGTCGCGGCATTGAACCGCACCTGGTGGGAGAGACGATTCTGCACGCGGTGGTACGTAATCCGCGCCTGCGCTGGCCCGTTTCTCAGGAGATTCACGCCCTGAGCGATCAGCCGGTGCTGAGCGTCCAGCGGCGCGCGAAATATCTGCTGCTGGAGCTGCCGAAGGGGTGGATCATCATTCATCTGGGCATGTCAGGCAGCCTGCGCGTACTGTCGGAAGAGATCCCGGCGGCGAAACACGATCATGTCGATCTGGTGATGAGCAACGGCAAAGTGCTGCGCTACACCGATCCGCGTCGTTTCGGCGCCTGGCTATGGAGCAGCGACCTGCAGGGCAGCAATGTGCTGGCGCATCTTGGGCCGGAGCCGCTTAGCGAGCAGTTTAATACGGATTATCTGTTTGAAAAATCGCGCGGCAAGCGTACCGCCGTAAAACCCTGGCTGATGGATAATAAGCTGGTGGTTGGCGTGGGCAATATCTACGCCAGCGAGTCGCTTTTCGCCGCTGGGATCCTGCCCGATCGTCCGGCGATGTCGCTGACGCATGAAGAGGCTGCGCTGTTGGTGAAAACCATCAAGGCGGTGCTGCTGCGCTCTATTGAGCAGGGCGGTACGACGCTGCGAGACTTTCTGCAAAGCGACGGCAAGCCGGGCTATTTTGCTCAGGAGCTGCAGGTGTATGGTCGCGCCGGAGAGCCCTGTCGCGCGTGCGGCGCGCCGATTGAAAGCGCGAAGCATGGACAGCGCAGCACCTTTTTTTGCCGCAGTTGCCAGAAGTAGCGATTAAATTGGCTTCGTCTATAGCCTCAGAATACGTGCCTTTCTAGGCTGCGCTTTATGCGGACAGCTTCGCCAGCAGCGCCTGGTAAATAGGCTCAGGCAGGAAAGCTTCTACTTCTCCCCCATGGCGCGCCACCTCTTTCACCAGCGAAGAAGAAACAAAGGAATACTTTTCCGCAGGCATTAAGAACACGCTTTCCAGCGAGGGGAGCAAGTGCCGGTTCATGTGCGCCAACTGTAGCTCATACTCGAAATCTGATACCGCGCGCAGACCGCGAACCAGCACGTTCGCCTGACGATCGCGGGCGAAATTAGCCATCAGATCGCTAAAACCGACCACTTCCACATTGGCTAAATGCGCCGTCGCCTGCTGCGCCAGCGCCACGCGCTCGTTCAGGCTGAACATCGGCTTCTTACCTGGGCTGGCGGCGATAGCCAGAATCACTTCGTCAAACATCACCGCGGCGCGGCTTAAAATATCCAGATGACCGTTGGTCAGCGGATCGAAGGTGCCGGGGTAGATAGCTCTGGTACTCATGATTTGCCTCCGGTAGCTGACTGACCGAGCGCCCACAGCGCCGCGTACTTATTAAAAGTATATTGCGCATTCACCATCGCCAGTATCCAGCCCTGTCGGCCGTCAAGAAAGCCAGCGCGCAGCAGCAGCGTTTTGCAGAACGCGCCCAGCGTATGGCTGAAGATGGAGAAAACGCCGCAGCGTTTACCCTGCTGATGGCGCTGCTGCGCCCAGGCTTCGGCATAGGCGAGTTGCTTGCGCTGAAAAGCGGAGAAATCGCGACAGGTGAGGTGTTGAAGATGGCCCGGCAGCGCAATCACCTGCGCCGTGCCGGTTTCCAGCGATTCATGCACCTGATTATCGTTATAGCGGTAGGTATGCGGATAGAGACGCACCACGCGATCCGGGTACCAACCGCTGTGCCGCATAAAGCGGCCGAGAAACAGATTGAGCCGTCCCAGGCTGTAAACCTTATCCGCCTGCGGCGTGCCGTTCAGCACCTGCTCAATCGCGGCGCGAAGTTCCGGCGTGACCCGCTCGTCCGCATCGATCATCAAAATCATATCGCCGCTGGCATGCGCCTGGGCCTGCTGGCGCTGTTTGCCATAGCCCGGCCAGGAGTGAGACTGAAACACTTTCGCGCCATATCGCTGCGCAATGGAGAGCGTGGCGTCCTCACTGCCGGAATCGAGCAGAATAATCTCGTCGGCCCAGCTGACGGAGTCCAGGCAGTCGGGCAACAGCTCAGCTTCATTCCTGGCGATCATCACGACTGACAGACGTTGGCGTTCGGTCATTTAATGATTCCGTGGCGGAAGGTAAGGTTCAAGCAGCTGAAGCAGACGTTGCAACGCGCCCTGGTTCTGATGAAGCACCTCAACGGCGTGGCGGCCGTGATAGCGTCGATAGTCATCATCCACCAGCAGGTTACCGATTTCATGCACCAGCGAGGCAGTGTCCGTCACGGTAATCAGGCCGTCGGCCTGCTTCAGTTTGCTGCAGATATCTTTGAAGTTGAAGGTATGCGGGCCCATCAGCACCGGAATCGCGTGCGCGGCCGGCTCCAGCGGATTATGACCGCCGCGCTCCACCAGACTGCCGCCGACGAACGCCAGATCGGCGATGCCGTAGAGCAGCATCAGTTCGCCCATGGTATCGCCGATCACTACCTGGGTGCTGCTGGATGGAATTTCGCCGCTGCTGCGCAGCGTATAGCTGAAGCCGCTTTTCTGCGTCATTTCACGGGCGTCTTCAAAACGTTCAGGATGGCGCGGCACCAGAATCAGCAGCAGGTCGGGGAAGTGCGCCAGCAGACGGCGATGCGCCTCCAGCATAATGCTCTCTTCGCCTTCATGGGTGCTGGTGGCGATCCAGACCGGGCGGCGCGGCGCCCACTGACGACGCAGCGTTACCGCGCGCGCCGCCAGCTCAGGCGTCACGGAAATATCGAATTTCAGGCTGCCGGTGATCGCCAGCTGGGAGCGCTTCAGGCCCAGCTCGACGAAGCGCGCGCCATCCTCCTCATTCTGCGCGGCGATAAGCGTGATGCGCTGCAACAGCTGACGCATAAATTTACCCAGCTTTTTATAGCCTTTCGCCGAGCGCGCCGACAGCCGCGCGTTGGCGATAACCAGCGGCACCTGCCGATCGTGCAGCGCTTTGATGAAGTTGGGCCACAGCTCGGTTTCCATAATGATCACCAGTCTGGGATCGACCGTATTCAGAAAACGGTTAATGGCATCGGGCAGGTCGTAGGGCAGGTAGACGTGATGCACATCTTTGCCGAAAGCGGACTGGGCGCGCTCCGATCCGGTCGGCGTCATGGTGGTGACGGTGATTGGCAGCGTAGGATAGCGGTGACGTAACGCCCGCACCAGCGGCACCGCCGCCAGCGTTTCCCCAACGGAAACCGAATGCAGCAGGATTCCGCCTGGGCTTACTTTGCCGACGCAAAAACCGTAGCGTTCCGCCCAGCGCTTACGATAGGCAGGCGCTTTGCGGCCGCGCAGCCAGAGGCGCAGCCAAATCAGAGGCTGTATAAGGTAAAGCAGGGCGGTGTAAATCGTCGTCATACCGATCTTTACGACACTTATGCGTCAAACCTAAGCAAAATATGCGGAATGCGGCATGTTAGCAGATAACTCTCCTGCACTCATCTATCTTCCGCCGCGCCTGAAAGTAGCTGTTGATAAAGGGAATGTAACTCCGCGCCCAGCCGCTGCGGGGTATAAGGCATAATTCTGGCGCGCGCCGCCTCGCCCATCGACGACTCCTGCACTTTAGCGGGAATGTTCTGCACTGCTTCATGCAACGCCTTGATATCCAGCGCATCGCAGACAAACCCCTGCTGCCCCTCCACAATAAATTCCGCGCCGCCGCAGCCGGTGCTGGTGATCACCGGCAGGCCGCAAGCCATCGCCTCCAGCACCACGTTGGGGAAGGGATCGTATAGCGTTGGCAGAATTAAGCCGTCGGCGGCGTGATAAAACGGCTGCACATCCTGCTGTACGCCCACGAAACGTAGACGATCGAGGCAGTTAAGCTGATTGGCCAGCTGCTGATAACGCGACTGATGTTTATCCTGACCCACCACGATCAGATAGCGATCGCTATTAGCGATCGCCTGAATCGCCGCCTTCAGACCTTTACGCTCAAAGCCTGAACCGACGTAAATCAGCGCGACCGCCTGCTCCGGTATCGCGAGCTGCCGCCGCGTCGCATGGCGCGTGGCTTCTGTCGCTGGCTGGAAGCGTTGTGAATCGATAGCGTTATAGATCACGGTGATGCGATCATCCGCCAGATTGAAGCAGCGGATAATATCCTGCTTCACCATCTCCGAATTACAGATCACTTTCTTTAGCGCGGCGGAGTGAAACATCTCCTCTTCCGCCCGCAGTACATAGCGATGCCAGGGGCTGAGCGAGGCGCTGAGACGCTGCATCGGTGAAACGATGCGCGCGCGTTGCTCCAGCCAGACGCGATGTACGCCGTCGCCGGCGCGAAAAATATCGCAGCCGGCGATGCGTTCATGGCTCTGAACGATGTCGAATTTCTCGCGCTCCCAGCAGGCGCGCGCCGCCGCGGCAAACCCGCGCTCGCGCGACACGCGGCTCCATTTTGGCGGGTTGCAGATATGCAGATGCCAGTCTGGTTTCGGCGTGCCCTGCCAGCTGCGGGTGATGATATTCAGATCGAGCCGCTCGTTGTTCAGCGCTTCCAGCGCGCGTGAAATAAAGCGCTCGGCCCCGCCGTCGGGACGGTATTTTTGGCGCACAATCGCCAGGCGGATATTACGCATCCAGATAACTCCTCGCGGCGGCGGCCACATCGTCAACCGGGATGGCGCTTAAATAGCGCTGCTCGGTTTTCGTATCGATAGAATCGGGCGTCGGCAGCGGGCCGTAATCGCCTGCCCAAATGACCCGGTTACGGGCGCCCCACGGACGCCACTGCTGTAGTTTGGTCGGGCCGAACAGCGCCACGCAGGGCGTTTGCAGCGCCGCTGCCATATGCATCGGCGCCGAGTCGACGCCGATAAACAGCCGCGCATGATCGATAAGCGCCGCCAGCTGCGTCAGGCTGAGCTGCCCGGCAATAGTGGCAACCTGCGGGTTACTACAGAGCGAAAGAATATGCTCAATTATCGCCAGCTCTTTACGGTCCGGGGCGGCGGTTAGCACGATATGCTGGCCGGGCTGATTAAGCCGATCGATTAAGGCGGCGACCTTATCGTCGTCCCAGCATTTAAATGTCCAGCGCGAGGTGGGCTGAATCACAATATAAGGGCCGGTAACGCCTTGCTTCTGAAGCTGTTGTTCGGCGGCCAGCCAGTCTTCATTCGCGTAATACATCGTAACGGGCGCATTCTCCATCGGCACATCAAGCGGCGAGAGCGCCAGCAGATTTTGTTCGACGGTATGCAGCTGACTAAAATTCGCCGTTGAAACCAGGTGATTATGGCAGGCGCGCCAGAAATGGCTGTCGCGCTTGTTATAGGCGAAACCGATGCGCTCCGGCGCGCCGGTAAGTTTAGTTATCAGCGCGCTGCGCCACTGATCGGCCAGATTAATCACCAGGTCGTAATGACTGTCCCGAATGGCGTTCACCAGCGCCAGCTCATGCTTTAGCTGACGCCAGACGCCCTGCTTTTTCCATTTCCGATCGATCAGATGCAGCCGACAAATCGCGGGATGCGCCTGTAACATCGGACGCGTTTCCTGATAGAGCAACACATCGATCGCGGCGCCGGGATAGCGCTGATGCAGCGCATTGATAACCGGCGTGGTCAACAACATATCGCCGTGATGACGTAGTTTGATCACCAGAATATTGCGTGGTGTAAAAGATGCAGGGATCTGACTTGCCATACAAAACCTGTCTCAGAAAGAAGTGAGCCGATTTTAGGTCAAAGCCGCCAGGGGGAAAAGCGTCGCATGCCGCTTCTTCCCCGGCTTTGCCCGGTTATCGCTGACGCCAGCGGTAAAGGCGGCTCAGCCAAAGCAGCAGCTGATACCACTGTTTCACGCCGCGCGCGTTGCGCAGCATACGACGATGGGTTTGCGTCGAGAAGATATCGGCGATAATTGCCTGACGCGCATCGGCTTCCGGCTCGCGCCGCACCGCATGACAGACGCTAAGCGCCTCGTGCGTAATCTGATAGTGAAACTGCGGATAGATTTTCACTTTGCCGCGGTAGCGCTGATTTATCTCTTCCAGCATCCGCGCAATTTTCAGGTAGTGACGCTGATACTCTACGTTGCGCTGCCCGGTGCGTTTACGGTTGCTGATCGATTGATCGTGAACGTGATAGCGATAGAGCGGGGTGTCGGTGTAGCGCACCCGGCGCGCGTTCAGCATAAATTCGGTGGTCCAGGGAATATCCTGATGATGCAGGCCCGGTTCAAACATCAGTTCGTGAGATTTGATCACGGATAAACGGTAAATGCCCATCCAGACGACATGCAGATAGCGCCGGGTCGCCAGCGCCTTGCTCAGCCAGGCGGCGCCGTCCAGCACGCCGGTTGAGGTCAGCCTGTCGTGCGGGATCAGCGTTCTGACGCGCTGGCTGCCGGTATAAAAACATTCCGCGTTGCACTGGGCCGCATCGAGATCGTCCTGTTCCGCCATCCCGACCAGCGTCTGATAGATCTCAGGCGACAGCGTATCGTCGGCGTCCGGGAAGGTGACATATTTGCCGCGCGCGACCGTCAGGCCTGCATTGCGCGCCCGTGAAACGCCGCCGTTCTGCTGGTTGATGACGCTGATATGCGCGTAACGCGCGGCATAGTCCGCCGCGCGCTCGGCGCTGCCGTCCGTCGAGCCATCGTTAACGATAATGACTTCAAGATCGGTAAAAGTTTGCGCCAGAAGCGACGCCATAAACGTATCGAACATACTGCCGGCGTTATACATCGGAATGATAACGCTCAGTAAAGGAGAAGCGGTGTCAGCGTGTTGTGTCATGTTAATGGGGCTTGGTTTGGCGCAGCCGTTCCGGCTGGCGTGCGGCAATAAAATCGTGAATATCGTCGAGTTTGCGGCTATCCAGTGCGTAAAGCTGCTCTGCGGGATGATGGAACTGATAAAGCGCGGCGAATACAAACGATGAAGGCGCAATATGGTCCGGTCCAATCAACAGCACATCACCTAGAGGCCGTTGTTCTTCAACACAGCAGGGGCCGTAAATTAAAATAACCGGTACGCCGACAGCGTCGGCGATATAAACGTTGCCGGAATCGGAAGCAACGTAAAAATCCATCATGCTGATAGCATGCGGCAAGCCTTCCAGCGGAATGTTGCCAATCATACTGATAATATTTTCACGTTCCCCTGTGAGTTTATACAGATCCTGCAAGCGATCCATTTCCGAAGGCGCGCCAAATACATAAAACAGACAGGGCAGGTCGGCCAGCCGATCAAACAGATCTTTCCAGATGGCTGGGGGAATGGTTTTCGCCTGATTACCTGCGGAGATGCTTAAACCGATCTTAATCCCATCCTGGCGTTGTAGTGCGGCGGGAACGGGGGCCAGGGGATAAAGCGGACGGGTGGCGTGCTTTGGGTAACTCTCTTTGGTCAGCTGCGGATCCGCCAGCTTGAGGTAATTTTCCAGCGTCAGTGTATTCTTCTCATGCTGCACAACGCCGCTGGCCGTCCAGTAGAACAGCGCCTGATACCACTTGCGGCGGTAGTTGGAAAGGAACTGCTTATTGCTGGCGTTACAGCAGGCCGCATAGAACAAATTGACGTTATTAGGATGCAGTAGGTAGACGTTGTCGTAGCGGTTCATCAGCTGCAGCGCAAGACGAATTTTCGCCAGCAGGCCGGATTTATAATCTTCGATATACCAGATGTGTTGCAGCGTATCGTCATGCCGTGCCAGCGGCGCGACGGTACGGCTCAGCAGCGCATCGCTGCGTTGCAAATGCGCCAGCAGCGGCGTGATATTAATAAAATCGCCGATCTTGGCGGTCTGGATCACCAGGTTGCGCCCTTCCTTCTTACGGAAAAGCTTTCTTACCCACTTTAGCGGCAGTAGTAAGATAAAAATAAAAATATAGTTCACACCGTTTCCTCAGCGGTCTGGCAACGGGGCAAAGCATAACCATCCCCTGCAAAAAGTATTATTCCATTGTTGCGCATGGTAATCAGCGCTCAATCAACGCGAGGTAGCGCTGACAGATGGCCTCAATATGGTAGGCCGAAAGATCGAGCTGATGAAGTTCGGGGGGCTGATGATAAATGTCCTTTATTTTTTCCGCCAGTGATTCACTGGACATTTCCGCCAGTCCGCGCGCCAGTTCACCTTGTAGAATCGTTTCCGGGCCGCCGGGACAGCGAGTGCTGACCACCGGCGTCTGGCAGAACAATGCTTCAACCAGTACGTTCCCAAAGCCTTCGCTGTCTGAGCTGACGATCAGCATACGTGCATGGTTTATCCATGCATAGGGATTATGGGTAAAACCTTTGAAAATTACGCGGTCGGCAATGCCCAGTTCTTCAGCTAACGCTTTCAGCGCGGCGATACGCGCGGCATCGCCCTGGCCTATCAGCACCAGCGGCGCTTGCAATCCGCTGCGTGCATAGGCCTGGAGCAGGCGATCGTGGCGCTTGGTTGGATGGAAACGGCCTACGTGCAACAGATAGTCCTGACCAGACAGCTCACACGCTTCGCTGGCCTGCTGTAAAATCAGTTCAGCGTCGAACGGATTGAAGATGACCGCTTCGCGCGCCGGCTGGATGCTGTAGTGCTGCTTCAAATCGTCAATAACGAACTGCGACACCCCGATAACGTTGCGATTTTGGTAAACCCGGCGGGTTTTTTGAATCTTCAGCCAGCGGGAAAAGCCTTTGCGTCGCGCCAGATAAGACGCGGAGAAAACGCCGTGCAGGCAGTACCAGGTTTTTGCCGGGTCGAGATGTCGACAGCGACTCACGATTCGGTCCGTTTTATGCAGATGGGAAATGATTAAATCAAACGCGCCGCTCTGCTGCTCGGCTTTGATAATGGCGCGATCCAACTGACACGCGCGACGCTGTAGCTCTGTGAGCTTACGCCACGGTTTGCGGCAGCGATCCTGAAGCACCTGATAGTCCAGCCCTGCCGGAAGTGGGTAATCGCATACGCTGCGTAATGAGAACAGCGAAACGCGATGCCCCAGCGACAACAGCCCCTTCGCCAGCGTCAGCACTACCTTTTCTGCGCCGCCTCCAGGTAAGCCATCAATGATCATCAAGATACGCCTGGACAATGTTTAAATCCTTATGTGTGCAGCAAGGCCACTGGCAAAAGTGTAAAAGCTATTTTGTTGGGAATTAAGTTTTTTATCGCTTTTAATATCGATAAGGCTGTGTGCCGGACCTTTCCTTTTTCATCGGCGTCGCGCTTCACGACATCCGGTAAACGAAACGGGCAACGCCTGTATAAGAGCTTAATCAAGCGAAGCTTAGTTTGCCATGAAAAGTAAAAGAAGGAGATTTATCGGAATGAAATTATTTTGCCCTTAAGAAAGCGCCTGCGTAACATACCGGCGACATCCAGTGGAGCGTTGGAAAGAAGATGAATAAACCGGCTTTTCTCATCACAATTGATACTGAAGGCGACAATCTGTGGCGCAATCGCCGTACCATCACTACCCGCAATACGCTTTTTTTGCCGCGTTTTCAGGCGCTCTGTGAAAAATATGGCTTTAAACCGACCTGGTTGACTAACTATGAGATGGCCAGCGATCCTGCCTATGTCGAGTTCGCTCGAGATGTTATTGCACGCGGTCAGGGGGAGGTTGGCATGCATCTGCACGCCTGGAACAGCCCGCCGGAAGCGCCGCTGACGGATGATGACTGGCGCTGGCAGCCTTATCTGATTGAATACCCAGATAATCTGCTGCGTGAAAAAGTTAAATTTATGACCGATCTCCTGGAGGAAACCTTCCAGACGAAAATGCTGAGCCATCGTGCCGGACGCTGGGCCTTTGATGAGCGTTACGCGACGGTGCTGCGCGAGCTGGGCTATCAGGTCGATTGCTCGGTGACGCCGCGGGTAAGCTGGCGCAATTCGCCTGGCGCGCCGCAGGGAAAGGGCGGAACAGACTATACGCATTTCCCGCATCACGCCTATTTTCTTGATCCAAAAGATATCTCGCGCAGCGGCGATTCGGGATTGCTGGAAGTACCGATGAGCATTCAGTACAAGCACACCGCATTGATGAATCGCCTGAAGCAGGGCTACGATCGCCTGCGCGGTAAAAAACGCGGGCCTTCCGTTCACTGGCTACGGCCTTCAGGCGGCAACCTGGCTGCGATGAAGCGCGTGGCGGAGATGAGCCTGGCGGAAGGCAATGATTATGTCGAGTTTATGCTTCACTCCTCAGAATTTATGCCGGACGGCAGCCCGACCTTTAAAAACGAAGCGGATATTGAAAGACTGTACCAGGATTTAGAGGCGCTGTTTAGCTGGCTGCAAACACGTACGCAGGGCATGACGCTGGCGGAATATTATCAATACTTTCAGGCACGATAAAAATGAACAGGGATATCTCTTACCCAGGCTGGATGAATAGCGCGCTGATCAAAACTCATTGGCGCAACGCGCTTTATCTTTTAGCGCTGACGGCAGTATTGCTGGCCGTTATGTTTACCTTTATCCATGAAAAGACGGCGAAGGTTGCTTTTTACTGGGCTTTTTATTTTTCCCTTTTAGGGATTATTACCCAATTGCGTCCTGTTAATCGTCGCCATTTTTGGCTGGCAGGATGGTTGGCGTTACTGGGCTGTAGTAAAGTCGTTTGGTTTTACTGGCATTATCTGGGACAACCCCATTTTGACCCTTATAATGATTATCTGAACGCGGGTAAACGTCTGCTAATCGCGGCCGTAATCGGTTATTACCTGTTTAGTCAGCAGGAAAGATTGCCTCAGCTAACTCGCCGTATGGTTGAATGGGGATTGATTGTCGCGTTTGTCGGCGCAACGGTCTACGGTTTTTACCAATATACAAATGGTGCCCGGCGCGTTGAGTTTGCGCTCGATCGCGCTACGCTTTCCGCCTATGGTTATGCGATGTTGGCTGCGGCAACGCTGTTTATGCTGGCAGCAAAAAGACATAGCGCCAGCCAGCTGTTGTTATGCCTTGGCGTATTTGTCATCGCCTGGTTTATTATCATCCAGACGGGCACTCGCAATATGATCGCCGCGTTTCCCTTAATTATCTTTTTCGTTGGGCTGCTACGCTTTCGTCATTTAGGCTGGAAAGCTGCGCTGGGCATTTTAACCGCTATCGTTTTATTAATCGCCGCGTGCTATAAACCGATGATTAAGCCCAGAATCGATGCTTCAATGGCGGAGCTCACGCGATATGAACAGGCGGAGGGGAATAAAAGCGGTTCGTTGACCAGCCGGCTGGCGATGTGGAATATTGGCGCCGCCTGCTTCGCAGCGAATCCGTTGGGAATGAATATGGAGCAGCGAACGGCTTGGTTTAAGCATTATGTGAAGGAAAACCACCGTGACGCCAGCGCCTTAGAGTTTGTTTCGATTCATTTGCACAATGAATTGCTCGACAGCGCAACGCTACAGGGCATTCCAGGAATGGTGATCGTGTTGGCATTTTATTTAGCGCTAATACTCAGAGCGCTGCGTAAAAATAATGCGTTGCTGCTTTCCGTTATGCTGGTGACTGTGGTAAGCGGCCTGACAGACGTGTTATTTATCAGCCGTGAAATCACTATCTGTATTTCGCTTCTGCTGATCTTATGTGTGATGTGGAAAAGCCCTGTCGCGGCGTCTTCGCCTCAGCCATAATAGTTTACAGGCGGCTAGTTTAGCCGCCTTAGCTTCAGCATCTTACGTTTATAGCTGACCCGTATCTTCCCATTAAGCAGGAATGCCCACAGGCTCTGCTGGTGGATACGCTTTTTAACCTGTTCCCATACCCCCTGCTTTTTCAGTTCGGTGCTATGCCGATTAACGATATCCAGCCAGTGGCAGGTAATCAGAGCCTGAAAACGTGTCGGCAATACCTCATCCATATGCTGTGTCGCAGCCAGCAAGCAGACAATTTTTTCGGGCTGCATAGTGGTTGAGAGACTGGCAGCATGCTTTCTGTAGAGATAAAAGCCGCAGGTTGAATAAAGGATTTTTTCGCTTTTGGTCAGCAGTAACGGAAAAAGCCAGGCATCCTCGTAGCAGATGAAAGAGGGGAAGGGGTTTTCCTGCAGCAAATGGCGACGGAAGTATTGACCGATAAAATGCGCCTGGAAATCACGATGGATCAAAAAACGCGTAATCGCCTCATCCCGCGCTAAAACGACAGGCGTTCCAGCATGCCAGGGGGGGACAGGGTTCATATCAGCGCTGCGTTTTTCGATAATTTTGCTTAAATAGATATCCGGTCTCTGTGCTTCCAGCTGAGGCAGATGATCGGCTATAGCGCCAAGTAACACTTTGTCATCGCCATCGACCATTAAAATATAATCCCCCCGCGCCTGCGCAACGGCGTGGTTGCGAACCTGACCAATATTGCGCAGCCAGGTTTGTTGATGTCGGGTCTGGGGATAAACGGCGGCGAAACGCTCAATAATCGCCTGCGTATCATCTTCTGAAGCATCGTTAACAAGAATGATCTCGCAGCTGGATAATGTGTTACCTGCCGAGGCGACGATGCTGTCGAGCGTATCCTGTAACCAGGTTGCGCAGTTATGAGCGGTAACAATAATACTCAGACGAGGCGGCATCATTATTACGCTTCCGTGCTTAATAATAGCTGTAACACAGCATTGACCTGAGCTGCGCTGATGGTTGCCATATCACCCTTTTCCGACGCGCGCAGCGCCTGCTGATTCAACCCATAGCCGCCAATCAAACCGGGATCGGTTGGGCCGTAAAGCGTAATGTTTGGCCGGTCGAGCGCTGCGGTCAGGTGGCTCAGGCCGGTATCCACTGAGACTACTGCTTTCGCGCCCGCCAGCGTTTGGGCGACCTGCTCCAGCGTCAGTTTTGGCAGGACATCAACGTGAGTGAAACCGGCCGCCAAACGCTGGGCGCGCTGATGCTCATGTTCTGCGCCCCAGGGAAGTTTAATGCGCAGGCCGCCAGGTTCAAGCAGCGAAATCAGCTCGCGCCAGTGACTTTCCGGCCAGTGCTTGTTGTCGCGCGTCGTGGCATGCAGGAAAACGAGGTAGCGACCGGCGTCCGCAGGCGGACGGGCGAGAAAATGCGACGCGATGGCGTAATCGCCCTGCGTTTGCGGCTTCTGATAGCCCAGGCTTTTGGCAAACAGCTCACGGGTACGTTCTACCGCATGTTGCTGTTTATTGATCTCATGACGTTTGTCATACCACCAGCTGGCGAACGGCTCGCGCGCGCTGCGGCTATCCTGACCATGTTTAACGCCCTTAGCCAGGCGTGTCACCAGCGCGGCGCTTTTAATCAGCCCCTGCGCGTCGATCACCACATCATATTCACGTGACTGCAAAGCCTGTTTGAAACGCAGACGCTCTTCACGCTGCTGACTGCCAAACCAGTGCTTGCGCCAGCGACGAATCGCCACCGGCAGAACGCGATCCACCGCCGGATGCCACGACGGGATTTGCGCAAAGTTTTCTTCAACCACCCAGTCGAAGCGAATCGTGGGGATCGCGCGCATTGCGTCGGTTAAAGCCGGCAGTGTATGAAGGACATCGCCCATGGAGGACGTTTTTACGATCAATACCTTCATATATGCTCCCGCTGGCCCAGCAGGGCGTGCAGTTCTTCCATTACGCGCGTTGGCTGAATATCGACAAGGCTTTGATGATAACCCTGCTCCGCATCCCATTTACGCACTTTCTGGTAGCCGGTACTCAGGAGAATAACGCGCGCACGCTGTGACAGCGGCGGGGTGAAGTCAGGACTGCTGGGGCCGTAAAGCGCGACCAGCGGCCGATCGAGCGCGGCAGCGATATGCATCAGGCCGGAATCGTTGGTGACTACCGCGTCGCAGTGCGCTAACAGAATCACCGCCTGTTCCAGTTGGGTTTCGCCCGCCAGATTGCGGCAGTGGAGGCGGTCCGTCTCGCTCAGCGTCTGGCGAATTTCTTCGCCGGTAGCATGATCTTTAGCGGAGCCAAACAGCACCACCTGATAACCCGCCGCGATCAACTGCTGCGCCAGCGTCGCATAGTGATAGTGCGGCCAGCGCTTGGCCGGGCCGAACTCCGCACCGGGACAGAAGCCGATAAGCGGGCGGTCGGCGGTCAGCGCGAACTGCGCAGCGGTATCGATTTTTTCCTGTTCCTCAACCTGCAAACGTGGCCACAGTAAGGGTTGCGGCAGATCGCGCGCGCTGCGGATGCGCGTTTTGTCGTATGCCAGCGCCACATAGCGCTCGACCATCAGGGGAAACGCGGGTTTATCCAGCACGCGCAGATCGTTCAGCAGGCCGTAGCGCATCTCGCCGCGCCAGCCGGTACGCAGTGGAATGCCAGCAAAGAAGGGTACCAGCGCCGATTTACTCGCGCCCGGCAATACCCAGGCCCGCTGATAGTTTTTCTGACGCAGCGCTTTTCCCAGGCGATAACGTTCGCCCAATGCCAGCGCGCCGTGTCCCAGCGGCATCGCCAGCGCTTCGTTGACTTCCGGCATGCGCGACAACAGAGGGCGGCACCAGGCTGGTGCCATCACATCAATCACGGCATCAGGATGCTCGGCCTTCAGCGTGCGATAGAGACTTTGCGACATCATCATATCGCCGACCCAGGAAGGGCCGATTACCAGTATCTTCATGCCGGTACGTCTTCCTTTTCGTTATGCGTCGCGGTTCAGCCAGGCCATATAATCAGCCACGCCTTCGGCCACGGTTTTAAACGGTTTGTCGTAGCCTGCGGCGCGCAGTTTGGTGAGATCCGCTTTGGTATAAGCCTGGTAGCGGCCTTTCAGCTTATCCGGGAACGGAATGTATTCGATCTGACCTTTCTGATGATAAGCCAGCGCCGCGTCCGCTACCGCCTGGAAAGATTCCGCACGGCCGGTGCCGCAGTTGAAGATGCCGGAAACGCCGTTTTTCCAGAACCACAGGTTGACCGCCGCGACGTCGCTGACGTGGATGAAGTCGCGTTTAAAGTTATCGCTGCCTTCAAATAGCTTAGGGTTCTCGCCGTTATTCAGCTGCGTGTTCAGATGGAAAGCGACGCTCGCCATGCTGCCTTTATGGCCTTCCCGCGGTCCATAAACGTTGAAATAGCGGAAGCCGCACACCTGCGAGTTCGCTTCCGGCAGTATCTGACGCACATAGTGATCGAACAGCATTTTTGAGTAGCCGTAAACGTTCAGCGGCTGCTCGTAGGCGCGTTCTTCGATGAAGTTATCGTTGCGTCCGCCGTAGGTGGCGGCGGAAGAGGCGTACAGGAACGGGATTTCGCGCTCAAGGCAGAAATGCAGCAGCTCTTTGGAGTACTGATAGTTATTGTCCATCATGTACTTGCCGTCCCACTCCGTCGTTGCGGAGCAGGCGCCTTCATGAAACACCGCTTCAATATCGCCCAGATCGTCGCCCGCCATCACGCTGGCGATGAAGTCTTCTTTATCCATGTAATCGGTGATGTCGAGATCGACCAGATTGACGAACTTGGTGCCATCTTTCAGGTTGTCCACCACCAGGATATCGGTAATGCCTTGTTCATTCAGAGCTTTGACAATATTGCTGCCGATCATGCCGGCGCCGCCAGTCACAATAATCATGTACTTAACCTTAAACAGTGAGGCGGAACAGGGGGTTCCGCGCCTAATTACCCATTATCATAACATTTCATCGGCGTGCAGGCAGCCAGAGGAGTCCGTAACGGAATGTAACTAACCAGGCAGGCGTGATATATGCTGCAAAATTGACATTCTGTTGCGCCGATTATCGTTTGACCGGCGGCCGTTCAGTATGATGTGCCGACTCTAAGACGGTAACGGAGAATAAAAATGCCTGCAGATTTTTATCGTCAAATCAATGAACAGCTGGCAGTGACGCAGCAGGAAGGCCTGTTTAAACAGGAACGTATCATCACCTCGGCGCAACAGGCCGATATCCGCATCGGCGCGGGCCAGGACGTGATCAACTTCTGCGCCAATAACTACCTGGGACTGGCCAACCATCCGGCGCTGGTGCTGGCGGCGAAGCAGGGCATGGATAGCCACGGTTTCGGCATGGCTTCGGTGCGTTTTATCTGCGGCACGCAGGATATCCATAAACAGCTGGAGCAGCGCCTGGCCGATTTTCTCGGCATGGAAGATGCCATTCTCTATTCTTCCTGCTTCGACGCCAATGGCGGCCTGTTTGAAACGCTGCTGGGGCCGGCGGATGCGGTCATTTCCGATGCGTTGAATCACGCCTCCATCATTGACGGCGTTCGCCTTTGCAAGGCGCGCCGTTACCGCTACGCCAATAACGATATGGCGGAGCTGCGTGCGCGGCTGGAAGAGGCGCGCGCGGCCGATGCGCGTCATATCCTTATCGCTACCGACGGCGTCTTTTCTATGGATGGCGTGATCGCCAATTTGCAGGGCATTTGCGATCTGGCTGACGAGTTTGACGCGCTGGTGATGGTGGATGATTCCCATGCGGTCGGTTTCGTCGGCGCCGGTGGGCGCGGCACTCATGAGTACTGCGGCGTGATGGGGCGCGTCGACATCATTACCGGCACGCTGGGCAAGGCGCTGGGCGGCGCCTCCGGCGGCTATACGGCGGCGAAAAAAGAGGTGGTGGAGTGGCTGCGTCAGCGTTCCCGTCCTTATCTGTTCTCTAACTCGCTGGCGCCCGCTATCGTCAGCGCATCGCTGCGGGTGCTGGATCTGCTGAGCGAAGGCGACGGGCTGCGGCAGCGCCTGTGGGAGAACGCACGTTATTTCCGCGAGGCGATGACAAAGGCGGGCTTTACGCTGGCCGGCGCCGATCACGCCATTATTCCGGTGATGTTGGGAGAAGCGAAGGTGGCGCAGGAGTTTGCGCGTTTATTGCAGAACGAAGGCATTTACGTCACCGGCTTTTTTTATCCGGTGGTGCCGAAAGGGCAAGCGCGCATCCGCACGCAAATTTCAGCGGGGCATACGCATCAGCAGCTTGAACGGGCGGTGGATGCGTTTACGCGTATTGGCAAACAGCTGGGCGTGATTGCCTGAGGGGTACGGTCATGAAAGCACTTGCAAAACTCAAGGCGACGGAAGGCATCTGGATGGTAACGGATGCGCCGATCCCTGAACCTGGCCATAACGATTTACTGATTAAAATCCGTAAAACCGCTATCTGCGGCACCGATATTCATATTTACAATTGGGATGAGTGGTCGCGGAAAACCATCCCGGTTCCGATGATTGTCGGCCATGAATATGTGGGCGAAGTGGTGGCGATGGGGCAGGAGGTGAAGGGCTTCTCTGTCGGCGATCGCGTCTCCGGCGAAGGGCATATCACCTGCGGCCACTGTCGTAATTGTCGTGCCGGACACACCCATCTTTGTCGCAATACTGTCGGCGTCGGTGTAAACCGACAGGGTTGCTTCGCCGAATATCTGGTTATCCCTGCCTTTAACGCCTTTAAGATCCCGGAAAATATCTCTGATGAGCTGGCGGCCATTTTCGATCCCTTCGGCAACGCGGTGCATACCGCGCTCTCGTTCGATCTGGTCGGTGAAGATGTGCTGATTACCGGCGCGGGGCCGATCGGTATTATGGCCGCGGCGGTCTGTAAACATGTAGGCGCACGCCACGTGGTGATTACCGATGTGAATGCTTACCGCCTTGAGCTGGCGCGTCAGATGGGCGTAACGCGTGCCGTCGACGTCAGTCGTGAATCGCTGTCACAGGTGATGAGCGAGTTGGGCATGACCGAAGGCTTTGATGTCGGTCTGGAAATGTCGGGCGCGCCGCCGGCGTTCCGCGCGATGCTGGAGGCGATGAATCACGGCGGCCGCATTGCGCTTCTGGGCATTCCGCCGTCAGATATGGCGATTGACTGGAATCAGGTAATTTTCAAGGGTCTGTTTATCAAAGGGATCTATGGACGAGAGATGTTTGAAACCTGGTATAAGATGGCGGCGCTGATTCAGTCAGGGCTCGACCTGACGCCGATCATTACTCATCGCTATCATATCGATGCGTTTCAGCAGGGCTTCGACGAGATGCGGTCCGGCCGTTCAGGCAAGGTCGTACTGAGCTGGGATTAACTCTGCTGTATTTTTACCCGCAACGCAACGGACGTTGCGGGCTGTAGAACGTTTACTGCTTTTTCTTCTCGGCGTCGGTCAGGTACCGCACTTTACGCGTGTAGTCCTGGCCTTTAAACAGCAGCGGAGCATCAGCGGACTGGAGGTATTTCTGCCACTCCGATAGCGGAAAGCCGCCATGAGCGCCGACCACCTCTTTTGGAATCACCGCCTCCTGGCCGCCAATCCGTTTGGAAACCGGCCAGTTCATCCATTCGCCAAGGTTGATGGTTTTGATATCCAGCATATCCAGCAGGGCGGCCAGCGGCAGCTGATCGGTCGGCGGCTGTGAATCATCCATCAGTTCCCATGTATCCTGAAACAGCGTCAGCCAGAGCGGGCAAATGCGTTTCCATGTCTGGCGCGTGGCGGCCAAAAATGCGCCGTTAACGTGATCGACCAGGAAAGGACGGATAGTGCGCGCATAGTAAGCAGGGCGCTTTTCCGGCGCGGCCTTATCCAGTTTGGCGATCATTTTCCCCTGACGGAAGCTGGAGTAAATGTGGCCTTCTTTCATGCGGATATCAGGCATCTGCAGCAGATTCAGATCGGAATCGATCATCAAAATGCCGTCAGTCTGTGCCTGCAACGGCGCCTGTAGCTTAATCAGGCGGCTGCGGTAGCTTTGCTTATAGCGGTAATTTTCTTCACGCTGCGGCACATCCAGCGTGACCACACGGGTTTTTTCCGGCAATTGACGGAACAGCTCGGCGGGCTGGTCGCTGACGATCACGATCTCTTCAGCCTGCGTGGCGTAGCGAGCGGCGAACAGCGCGCTCAGTTCCGCTTCTTCAATAAAATCTGCGCCGGTACAGGGAATGACCACAGAGGTAACCGGCACCTCGCCCTGCACATCCGCCTGGGCGTAAGGGATATTATGGCGAGAAGTAATGTAACGGTATTGCGGATTAAGAAAGTTAAACATGCGGTAGGGGTTCCTTTGCCACGCTCTGCAGGAGCGCTTCGACGCCTGCGACATAATGTTCGATAGCGTAATGGGCTTTAACGTTGGCATTCGCCTGTGAAATCAGCTGCTGGCGCAGCGCGTTATTCTGACACAGCGCCTGCATATGCGCACAGAGACGCGCCGTATCGCCATAGTCAAACAGCAGGCCAGTGCGTCCGTCATCAATCAGTTCGGCGGTGCCCACGACGCGCGAGCCGATAACGGCGGTATTAACCAGCATCGCTTCCAGCACGACGCGCGGTAGGCCTTCGCTGCGTGACGCCAGCACAAAGACATCCATCGCCGCCAGGTAATCAAGCGCATTATTACGAAAGCCGGTGAAGATTACGCGATCGGCGATGCCTTCCCGCGCCGCCAGCTGTTGCAGATTCTCCCGTTCCGGACCGGCGCCGACCACCACCATATGCCAGTTTATCTGCGGACAGGCGCGGCGGAAGGCGCTGAGCGCCTGTAACGTGTGATGCGTCGCCTTGCGCGCGATTAGCGAGCCGATACTGCCAAACAGGAAGCTGTCGGTCGGCAGGCCAAGCCGGGCACGCACGGTCACGCGATCGGGCAGCGGCTGATAAATATCAATCGCGTTGGATACCGTAAAGCAGCGTGCGGCATCGACGCCGTTAGCGCGCAGCGTCTGATTGACGCCGTGAGAAACGGCGATAATGGCGTCGACGCGCTGGTTGATCATCTTCACCAGCGCGGGATTCAGCTGCGGTTCGATACGGCAATGCTGCACCAGTCCAACAGGCAGATCTTTTACCGCCAGATAGCCTTCAACGTTGGTGCTGGGCTGGTTGTTCATATAAAGCGTGTGATAGCCGCCCTGTTGCAGCAGCGCGCGCAGACTGCGGGCATTCGGCTCCACGCGCCAGCGACGATCAACTGCATCCGTGGCGCGTTTTTTTAGCGGACGGCTGAAAAACAGCAGCGAACGCAGCAGCTCTTTCTGCAGCTTGGCAGAAAGCGGCTGCTTGCGTTGCGGAATAAAGATGACCGGAATGCCAAGCTCCGTCAGCACCGACTCAATAGTTTCACCTTCGCCGCGCTGATAGTTGTAATAAAAGCAGCAGGTAATATCGAAACGGTCGCGATCGATGCGCCTGAGCAGCTCCAGCATGCTGTTCGTGCCGCCGCCCCATTCTCTGCCGTTATCCAGTAACAGGATTTTTTGTCGAGGTTGCGTCATCGCGCTCTGTCCTTACGCTCACGGAAGGTGAAATATCAGGGCGGCATTATAGTGATTTACGGCCGCCCTGACGATGGGCAACCGATCAGAACAGGCTGCCTATTTTTTTCACCAGCGCGCTCTGCTGAATACTGTCGGCGATGACCGACAGCGCGCGCGTTGCCGGCACCGGCGCGACCGGTTGCGGCGTCTGACAAACGGCCAGGCCGCGGAACGGATTACGCGGCTTCGGCTTCGGCGTCGTGGGGGTTGACGGCGCAGGCGCAGGGCGATCGATTTGCGGCTCGTTCAGCAGCTGGCTGGGACGCACCAGCGTAATATCCGCGGGCAGGTTCGGCAGCATTTGCTGTAACACGCGCACGGTAGTGGGATGAGGATGGCCGATAGCGATCGCGGAACCGTTGCGCTGCGCCAGATGCACCGCGCGATTAAACTGCTTGCGGATCTCCGCTTCGTTCTGATTATCGTCAAGGAAAACGCGGCGCTTGATCACCTTCACCTGGGTGCCCGCCGCCGCGCGCGTCGCCTGGCTGTTGCCGATCGTCATGCTGTCGAGAAAGTAGAGATTGTAGTGATCCAGCACCTGCATGACTTTCACCATGCCCGGCAGGCTGGAGGTCATTTTGCTGCCCATATGGTTATTCATGCCCACGGCGCCGGGCACGTTCGCCACCGCGCTGCGGATAATGCGCGCGATTTCCTCCTGGCTCATTTCCGGTTGCAGCGTATCGCGCTCCAGCGGCTGCTTGCTAAGCGGCGCCATCGGAAGGTGGATTAGCACCTCGTGGCCGCGCTGGTGGGCTTTGGTGGCCATTTCATGCGCGTGCGGGGCGGTCGGCAGCACCGCGACCGAAATGGCGTTAGACATTTGCAGCACCTGGTTTTCCTGCTGCGGGCGGTAGCCGAAATCATCAATCACGATCGCCAGTTTGCCGGCGTTTGCCGAAGCGGCCAGCAGCAGGCCGCCCAGCGCGGCGGCAATTTTTTTTACTGAGAACAAAACTATCTTCCTAACCACGGGAGTGGGTTGACCGCCTGTCCCTGACGACGGATTTCAAAATAAAGCGACGGCGTGCCGCGTCCGCCGCTGGTGCCGACCAGTGCAATCGGCTGCCCGGCTCTTACCTGATCGCCGGTGCTGACCAGCGCGCTCTGGTTATAGCCATAAAGACTCATATCGCCTTTACCATGCTCGACCACGACGACCAGCCCGTATCCCTGCAGCCAGTCGGCCATCAGCACGCGGCCGTCGGCGATCGCTTTGACTTCTGCGCCTTCGGGCGCGTCGATCACCAGGCCTTTCCAGCGTAGCTCGCCCTGCAGCGTTTCGCCGAAGCGATGTTCGATACGGCCACGCACCGGCCAGAATGCCTGTCCGCCAAGACGTCCTAAGCCGCCGGTGCGCGACATCAGCGAGCGTTCGCTTTCGGTCGGTTTATAGGTGGAGCCTTTCGCTTTCGCCTGCGCCTGACGTTTACGCACCTGTTCCGCCTCGCGCGCTTCACGTTCGGCGCGCGCTTTGGCTTCGCGCTCGGCGCGGGCGATTTTGTCCTGTAGCCGACTTTCGTTCTGGCGCATTTCTACCAGGTCGGCCTGGTCTTTCTCCAGCGCGTTTTCCAGCGTAGCTAGGGTTTTCTTGCGCGCGGCGCGCGCCTCTTCCAGACGCGCCTGCTGGGTTTGCTGCTCGCTAAGCAACGACTTTTGCTGGTTCTGCTTATTCAGTAGATCGGCCTTCTGCGCCGCAAGATCGCTGCGCGTTTGCTGTAATTGGCCGATGGTTTTCTGGCGCGCCTCGTTAAGGTAGCCGAAATAGGAAAGGATGCGTTCGTTGCGTTGGCTCTCTTCGCCGCTCAGCAGCAGCTGTAAGCCGCTGTGCTTACCCTGGCGGAAAGCGGCGTCAAGCTGCTGCGCCAGCAGCTTTTCCTGCTGAGCCTGCTGCTTTTGCAGCCGCTCAATAGAGCGGGTAAGGGCGTCGATATCTTTGTTCAGGCGCGTCAGCTGCTGCTGCGTCTGGCGCAGCTTGCGGCTGGCTTCGGCAATGACTTTTTCCTGGCTTTGCAGCTGATCCAGCAGCCTGCTGCGCTGCTCCTTCTGTAGACGGACGCTTTTTTCTTTTTCCGCAATGTCCTGCTGAATAGATTTCAGCTGGGATTTGCTGTCGTCCGCCGCGCCAGCATAAAGCGGCAACAGCAGCGCGCCAGCACATAACAGGCTGACGGAAAGCGCGGACAAACTGCTGCGTAACGGCGCGTAACAGGGCATAAAGTTACCTGGAGTCCATGTGTGTGAAACTGATGCTTTTTCCCTCATAAGGAACCGATTATTCCACGATGAATAGCGGCTTGCCAGCAATCGGCCGCGCTTTTCCGTTTCTGTTCATGTCAAAGCTGGCGCTTTAACCACGCAATATCTGTTAAAAACAGGCCGTTCGTTCTGTCAAAAGGACCTTAGCGGATAATTATGTGCTCTGCCGCCTCTTTTGCGCGTTTGGTTTCCTTCCGGTTTGCGCCACGGCAATTTTTTTCCTCTTTATGCCGCAGAAAACGACACTCTGCCCGCTTCACGACTGTACATGAGAAGTGGCGCAGGTATACTCAGAAACCTCATTTTCGCTTATTAACCCTGTCGGGAGTTGTTACCCCTCATGCAAGAAATTATGCAATTCGCAAGCAATCACCCCATTCTGTGTATGGCATGGGTCGTGTTGCTGGTTTTGGTAATCGTGACCACCTTTAAAGGCATGTTTTCCAAAGTTAAAACCATCAGCCGTGGGGAAGCCACACGCCTGATTAACAAGGAAGATGCGGTTGTCGTCGATATCCGCTCCCGCGATGAGTTTCGTAAAGGTCACATTTCCGGCGCGCATAATATTCTGGCGGCGGATATTAAAAAGGGCAGCTTCAGCGAACTGGAAAAGCATAAAGCCCAGCCCATAATTGTAGTTTGCGCGACGGGTAATTCCGCATTCGAATCCGCGGCTCAGCTGAGTGCGGCGGGTTTTGAACAGGTCAGCGTGCTGAAAGACGGCGTCGCAGGCTGGAGCAGTGAAAATCTGCCGCTGGTGCGCGGCAAATAACTTCATAAGGTGCTGAATATGGCTAACGTAGAGATTTATACCAAAGCAACCTGCCCTTATTGCCACCGGGCAAAAGCGCTGCTGACCCAGAAAGGCGTCGCTTTCGAGGAAATCCCGATTGACGGCGATGCGAACAAGCGCGAAGAGATGATCAAGCGCAGCGGCCGTACCACCGTACCGCAGATTTTTATCGATGCGCAGCACATTGGCGGCTGCGACGATCTTTACGCGCTGGACAGCCGCGGAGGGCTTGATCCTCTGCTGAAGTAATGGCCACTGGCGTACCGATGGATTTTTTTAACTAACAGGACTCAATAATAATGTCAGAACAAAACACCAGCGAAATGTCATTCCAGATCCAGCGTATCTATACGAAAGATATTTCTTTTGAAGCGCCTAACGCGCCGCAGGTTTTCCAGAAAGAGTGGGAGCCGGAAGTGAAACTGGATCTGGATACCGCATCCAGCCAGCTGGCCGAAGGCGTCTTTGAAGTTGTGCTGCGCGTGACCGTGACGGCGTCCGTCGGCACCGACACCGCTTTCCTGTGCGAAGTGCAGCAGGCGGGTATCTTCACTATCTCCGGTATTGAAGGCACCCAGATGGCGCACTGCCTCGGCGCCTATTGCCCGAACATTTTGTTCCCGTACGCCCGTGAGTGCATCACCAGTCTGGTTTCTCGCGGCACCTTCCCGCAGCTTAACCTTGCGCCGGTCAACTTCGATGCGCTGTTTATGAACTACCTGCAGCAGCAAGAAGGCGGCGAACCTCGTCAGGATGCCTGATGAATAAGCGTAACGCGTCAGTTACCGTGCTGGGTGCCGGATCTTACGGCACCGCATTGGCCATTACCTTAGCCCGCAACGGCCATCAGGTGCTGTTGTGGGGTCATAATCCTCAACATTTAGCGCAGCTGGAAGCCGATCGCTGCAACGCCGCTTTTCTGCCGGATGTGCCTTTCCCCGATACCCTTTCGACTGACCCCGATCTGGCCGACGCCGTCGCCGCCAGCCGCGATCTGTTGATTGTGGTGCCAAGCCATGTATTTGGCGAGGTGCTGGCCCAGATTAAGCCGCATCTGCGTCCCGATTCGCGCATCGTTTGGGCTACGAAAGGGCTTGAGCGTGAAACCGGTCGCCTGCTGCAGGATGTTGCGCGCGAAATCGTGGGCGATGCGCTGCCGCTGGCGGTCATTTCCGGTCCCACCTTCGCTAAGGAACTGGCCGCTGGCCTGCCGACCGCCATTGCGCTGGCCGCCACCGATCCGCAGTTCGCCGACGATCTGCAACAGCTGCTGCACTGTGGCAAAAGTTTCCGCGTTTACAACAACCCTGATTTTATCGGCGTACAGCTGGGCGGGGCGGTGAAAAACGTTATCGCTATCGGCGCTGGCATCTCAGACGGCATCGGCTTCGGCGCCAATGCCCGCACCGCGCTGATTACGCGTGGTCTGGCGGAGATGAGCCGTCTTGGCGAGGCGCTGGGCGCCGATCCTACCACCTTTATGGGCATGGCGGGGCTGGGCGATCTGGTGCTGACCTGCACTGATAACCAGTCGCGCAATCGTCGTTTCGGCATGATTTTGGGCCAGGGCGTTGATGTGGAAAGCGCGCAGGCGCAGATCGGACAGGTGGTCGAAGGCTATCGCAACACCAAAGAGGTGAAAGCGCTGGCGGCGCGCTACGGCGTCGAAATGCCAATAACCGAGCAAATTTATCAGGTATTGTATTGCGAAAAATCACCGCGCGAGGCAGCATTGAGTTTGCTGGGGCGTGCCCGTAAGGATGAAAACAGCAGTCGCTGAGGCGGAGTCCCGGCTGTCGTACCTGTGGCGTTCCGGGCTAACCGGACGCTATTTTTTTATCGGGAGAGAGCAATGTCGGATGATGAACTGAACATGGTCTGGAATAACATCAAAGCAGAAGGGCGAGCCCTTGCGGATTGTGAACCGATGTTGGCCAGCTTTTTCCATGCGACTTTGCTCAAGCATGAAAATCTGGAAGGCGCGCTGAGCTATATGCTGGCGAACAAGCTGGCTAACGCCATTATGCCAGCCATCGCCATCCGCGAAATCGTTGAAGAGGCTTACCGTCAGGACCCTTCCATGATCGCCGCCGCCGCGCGCGATATTCAGGCCGTGCTGCTGCGCGACCCGGCGATTGATAAATATTCTACGCCGCTGCTTTACCTGAAAGGCTTCCACGCTCTACAGGCCTATCGCATCGGCCATTGGCTGTGGAATGAAGGCCGTCGGGCGCTGGCGGTCTACCTGCAAAACGAAATTTCTGTCTCTTTCGCCGTGGATATTCATCCTGCGGCGCGCATTGGCTGCGGCATTATGCTCGATCATGCCACCGGAATCGTTATTGGCGAAACGGCGGTAGTAGAAAACGACGTCTCCATTTTGCAGTCGGTAACGCTGGGCGGAACCGGCAAAACCAGCGGCGATCGTCATCCGAAGATTCGTGAAGGTGTCATGATCGGCGCGGGCGCGAAGATTCTGGGCAATATTGAAGTCGGACGCGGCGCGAAAATCGGCGCCGGTTCGGTGGTGTTGCAGCCGGTGCCGCCGCATACCACCGCCGCTGGCGTGCCGGCGCGTATTGTCGGCAAACCTGCCAGTGAAAAGCCCTCAATGGATATGGATCAGCACTTTAACGGCACCGTGCCGGGATTTGAATTCGGCGATGGCATCTAATCGACTCAGAACGCGCTGTCAGCTTTTTAACAGCGCGCCGCTATAGTCCAGCTGCCGCCATGCTTCGTATACCACCACGGAAACCGCATTCGACAAATTCATGCTGCGGCTCTGTGCCAGCATTGGAATACGGATTTTTTGCTGCGGCGGCAGGGCGCCCAGAATGGTGTCCGGGAGGCCGCGGCTCTCCGGGCCAAACAGAAGATAGTCGCCCACCTGGTAGCTGACCGCGCTGTGGGCGGGCGTGCCTTTGGTGGTTAGCGCAAACAGACGTTCCGGCTTCTCATTGAGGCAGAAATCCTCGAAGCTGGCGTGGCGTTTAATCGCAGTAAATTCATGGTAATCCAGTCCGGCGCGGCGCAGACGTTTATCATCCCAGGCGAAGCCCAGCGGCTCAATCAGATGCAGCTGGAAGCCGGTATTGGCGCACAGGCGGATGATGTTGCCGGTGTTAGGCGGTATTTCAGGTTCAAATAAGACGATATTCAGCATAAGGCCCCCGATAACGAGGGCCGAAGCATACCAAATTAGCGCACAGAGTACAGCGGCAGCCAGATAGTCAGGCGCAGGCCCCCGAGCGGGCTGTCATCCGCTTTTACCCAGCCGCGATGCTGTTGAATGGCTGTTTCCACAATTGCCAGGCCCAGACCGGTCCCGCCTGATTCGCGGTCGCGCGCTTCATCGGTACGGTAGAAGGGACGGAAAATCTGCTCGCGATCTTCCGCGCTGACGCCCGGACCATCATCATCCACATGCGCCGTAATGCCCTGATTATCAACGGAGAAGCTGACCGAGATACGGGAGTGCGAATAGCGCAGCGCGTTGCGGACGATATTCTCCAGCGCGCTTTCCAACGCATGCGGGTTGCCGTACAGCGGCCAAGGCCCCGGAGGATAGGGCACTTCCAGCATTTTTCCCATCTGCTCCGCTTCGAATTTCGCGTCTTCCAGCACGCCGTTCCAGAGATGGTTGGCCTTCATCGCTTCGCTGACCAGCGCATTTTTATGCTGAGTGCGCGACAGCACCAGCAGATCGTTGATCATGCCGTCGAGACGCTGCGCCTCCAGCTCGATGCGCTCCAGCTCTTTGCCTTCCCCATAACGGCGCCGCATGAGCGCCGTCGCCAGCTGCAGGCGCGTCAGCGGCGTGCGCAGCTCGTGCGAGATATCGGACAGCAGACGCTGCTGCGCCGTCATCATCCGTTCCAGCGCGCTGACCATCTGGTTGAAGCTGGAACCGGCGGCAAGAAACTCTTGCGGTCCCGCCTCCAGCTCTGGATGTTGACGCAGGTTGCCGCTCGCCACCTCATCCGCCGCGTATTTGAGCTTACGCGCCGGCTTCGCCAGGCTCCACGCCAGCCACAACAGCAGCGGAGAACTGATCAGCATGGTGACAATCAACAGCAGCAGCGGACGGTCAAACAGCAAGTTGATAAAGTCGAGCTGCGAACTGCTGGCTGGACGCATCAGGTAGAGTTGATAGTTATCCTCGCCGTCACGCACGGCGAACGGACCGACCAGCTCGACGCGGCCATATTTCTTTTTCTGCGGGTGGTCGGCATTGTCAGACTGTCCGATAAAGTTACGGATAATCTGCATTTCATTGTGCTGCGCGCCGATCACGCGCCCTTCGCTGGTGACCAGCAGCAGACGCTGCCCCGGCGGCGCCCACTTATCGATGGCGCGAAACAGCCGACGCCACCACATCAGATCGTTTGGCGGATCCTGCATCAGTTCCGCTTCAACGTGCTGCTCAATCATGGTGCCCTGTCGCTGCTCGCTTTCCAGCAGCGACGTAAGCTGACGCGAGTCGAGCTTAGGAAGCATCAGCACCAGCATCAATACCAGCGCCAGGGTTAACCAGAAGATGGCGAAGATGCGGGTGGTCAAACTGCTTATCATGATGCGGAAACCATCAGGTATCCACGGCCGCGCAGCGTTTTAAACCAGGGGTGGCCGTCGCGGCGCTCAGGCAGTTTACGACGCAGATTGGAGATATGCATATCAATAGCGCGGTCGAAGGGCGTCAGGCGTTTGCCCAGCACTTCCTGGCTCAGATGCTCACGGGATACCACCTGTCCCAGGTGCTGAGCCAGCAGGTAGAGCAGGGTGAATTCGGTGCCGGTCAGATCCAGCGTCACGTTATCGAAACTGGCCTCCTGACGTCCTGGATTCAGACGCAGGCAGTCAACTTCCAGCGTGGGGGAGCTGTTGTCATGCTGCTGCTGCTGTTCGCTCCAGCTGGAACGACGCAAAATCGCGCGGATGCGCGCCACCAGTTCACGGTCATTGAAAGGTTTCGGCAGGTAGTCGTCCGCGCCCAGTTCCAGGCCCAGCACGCGGTCTAATTCGCTGCCGCGCGCGGTCAGCATAATGACGGGCGTTTGGTACTGCTGGCGCAGCTCTTTTAAGGTATCGATACCATTTTTCTTCGGCATCATCACATCGAGCAATAACAGGTCGATCGAGTCGTCAAGCAGGTTCAAAGCCTGTTCGCCATCAGAGGCAACGACAATATTAAACCCTTCCATTTCAAGCAGTTCTTTAAGCAGCGAAGTTAATCCGCGGTCATCATCTACCAACAGGATTTTATTCATTTTCTTAAGCCCTCCGCAGGCAAAATAGCGTGATCGCACACCCCATTCCATCGCTTTACGTAGTTTTACACCCCCTGACGCTAGTTTGCAGCTATCTCTGTAGTCTGGACTTCGTTAAATCAAATGACGCAAACGAATGTGGGAGTAAACGATGCGCAAGGTAACCGCCGTCGTCTTTGCTTCAGCCTCGGTGGTTTTTAGTTACTCCAGCGCATGGGCAGCAGACGTTACGACGATTGACGGGGTGCATCAGCCGGTTGAAACGATGACTGGCAGCATAGCGCAAAATCCGCAAAGCCATATGTTTGACGGCATTAAGCTTTCGGAACAGCAGCGTCAGCAGATGCGCGATCTGATGCAGCAAACGCAATATGAGCGTCCGCCCGTCAACGTGAAAGACTTAGAGACACTGCATAATTTAGTGATTGCAGAAGAATTTAATGAAGCAGCCGTCAGGGCTCAGGCAGAAAAGTTAGCACAGGCGCAGGTTGCGCGGCAGGTCGAAATGTCCCGTATCCGCAACCAGATGTATCACCTGCTAACGCCGCAGCAACAGGCTGTTTTGCAGCAAAGGCATGAGCAACGCATGAATGAGTTGCGCAAGCTAACGAATCTGCAGCAGGTTCCATCGCTGCATGACGCGAGCAGTACCGGCAGTAACCAGTAACATAGTATCCCTGTTTTCCTTGCCATAGACACCATCCCTGTCTTCCCCCGCATGATGCGGGGGTTTTTTTTGCCTGTTTTTCCTTTCTTCTGCGGTAAGCGCGTTCCGTTGCGTCAGCTTACTTACGCCATCGATGATTAGGTTAGATCCGCGACGCCCCTTTTTGCCATACTGCTCTTATACTTAGCTTTTACCTTTCGTGGGGTGCGCATGATGGCTTCCTATGCGCGGCTGGTTAACCGGGCCGCGCTGGCGGCAACGGTACTGGCGCTGCTGCTGCTGCTGATTAAAATCTTCGCCTGGTGGTATACCGGATCGGTGAGCGTGCTGGCAGCGCTGGTGGATTCGCTGGTAGATACCGCCGCTTCGCTAACGAATCTGCTGGTGGTGCGCTATTCGTTGCAGCCTGCCGACGCGGAGCATACCTTCGGCCACGGCAAAGCGGAGTCGCTGGCGGCGCTGGCGCAGAGCATGTTTATCTCCGGTTCCGCCCTGTTCCTGTTTCTTACTGGCCTGCAACATCTGGCGCGCCCGGAAACGCTGCATGCGCCGCTGGTCGGCATGGCGGTGACGTTGATTGCGTTGCTCTCCACGTTGCTGCTGGTCACTTTTCAGCGTTGGGTCGTGCGTAAGACGCAGAGCCAGGCGATACGTGCCGATATGCTGCACTATCAGTCCGATGTATTGATGAACGGCGCGATTTTTCTGGCGCTGGCACTGAGCTGGTATGGCTTTGCGCGCGCCGATGCGCTTTTTGCGTTAGCTATCGGCGCATGGATTCTGTTTAGTGCGCTGCGTATGGGCTATGATGCCGTACAGTCGTTGCTCGATCGCGCGCTGCCGGATGCGGAGCGGCAACAGATCGTGCAAATCATCACTACCTGGCCCGGCGTGCAGGGCGCGCACGATTTACGCACCCGTCAGTCCGGTCCTACCCGCTTTATTCAGGTACATTTGGAACTGGATGACAGCCTGCCGCTATTCCAGGCGCATCGGGTTGCCGAGCAGGTTGAACAGGCGCTGTTAAAGCAGTTCCCTGGTTCTGACATCATCATTCATCAGGACCCGTGTTCCGTGGCGCGAACCGAGCCGCAGGGTTTTTTATAGACGAAATTGTGAAATAATATCGGCCTGGCTTTGAGCAAAGCGCCAGACCGGGTTGCGTGAAAGATTTTCCAGAAACTAGTCTGACCTGAATCAATTCAGCATCAGGGCTTTGATATACTATTTGCCAATATGAGTCGGTAAGATCGGACACTGAGCGGGCGTCGAAACTTTCCGGCGTAACGAATTCATCATCAAGTATTGAGTCCAGAGGTAGCCATGATCAAGAAAATCGGTGTACTGACAAGCGGCGGCGACGCCCCAGGGATGAACGCAGCTATTCGCGGTGTAGTCCGCTCCGCCCTGAGTGAAGGCCTGGAAGTTTTTGGCATTTATGATGGCTATCTCGGCTTGTATGAAGACCGTATGATCAACCTCGACCGCTACAGCGTTTCTGACATGATTAACCGCGGCGGCACTTTTCTGGGCTCCGCGCGTTTTCCTGAATTTCGTAATGAAGAAACGCGTCAGGTAGCTATCGAGAATATGAAAAAGCGCGGTATTGACGCGCTGGTGGTGATCGGCGGCGACGGTTCCTATATGGGCGCGAAGCGACTGACGGAAATGGGCTTTCCGTGCATCGGCCTGCCAGGCACCATTGATAACGACGTGGCGGGTACGGACTACACTATCGGCTACTTCACCGCGCTGGAAACGGTGGTTGAGGCCATTGACCGTTTGCGTGATACCTCCTCTTCGCATCAGCGTATTTCTATTGTTGAAGTGATGGGACGTTACTGCGGCGATCTGACGCTGGCGGCGGCGATTGCCGGCGGTTGTGAATTTATCGTGCTGCCGGAAATCCCTTATACCCGCGAAGAGCTGGTTGAAGAGATTAAAGCGGGCATCGCGAAAGGCAAAAAGCACGCCATCGTCGCTATCACAGAGCATATTTGCGACATTGATGAGCTGGCGAAATATATCGAAGCTGAAACCAGGCGTGAAACCCGCGCCACGGTGCTGGGCCACATTCAGCGCGGCGGCGCGCCGGTCGCCTATGACCGTATTCTGGCTTCCCGTATGGGCGCTTATGCGATTGAGCTGCTGCTGCAGGGCTACGGCGGCCGCTGCGTCGGCATCCAGAACGAAAAAATGGTGCATCACGACATCATTGACGCGATTGAAAACATGAAGCGTCCGTTTAAACGCGACTGGCTGGAAACGGCGAAAAAACTTTACTGATGCTCTTCAGGGCGCTGTACCGTCAGCGCCTTTTTATCTCCTCGCTATATTCTATAAAGTAATAAACTCTTATTTTTAATTCTTTAAATCGCTGCTCGCTTTATGTCACGCTTTCGCTAATTAAATTGGGGAGAGCATGCAATGAATAAGTGGAGTGTAGGGCTGGCTGTTTTACTGGCGTCAACCAGCGTGCTGGCGAAGGATATTCAGCTACTGAACGTCTCTTACGATCCGACGCGTGAGCTGTACGAACAATATAACAAAGCGTTCAGCGCCCATTATAAGCAGGAAACGGGCGATAACCTTGTGATCCGCCAGTCGCACGGCGGCTCCGGCAAACAGGCTACTTCGGTAATCAACGGCATTCGCGCCGACGTAGTGACGCTGGCGCTGGCGTCAGACGTGGATGCTATCGCCGAGCGCGGCCGCATTGATAAAGCCTGGATGAAACGTCTACCCGAGAACTCCGCTCCCTACACGTCAACCATCGTTTTCCTGGTGCGTAAAGGCAATCCTAAACAGATCCACGACTGGCCTGATTTGCTGAAGCCCGGCGTGTCGGTCATTACGCCAAACCCGAAAACCTCTGGCGGCGCGCGCTGGAACTACCTGGCGGCCTGGGGCTATGCGCTCGATCAGAACAAGGGCGACCAGACGAAGGCGCAGGCGTTCGTCAAATCGCTGTTTAAAAATGTGGAAGTGCAGGATTCCGGCGCGCGCGGCGCCACCAACACCTTCGTTGAACGCGGCATCGGCGACGTGTTAATCGCCTGGGAGAACGAAGCGTATCTGGCGGTGAACAAGCTGGGCAAAGATCAGTTTGAAATCGTCACGCCCAGCGAATCGATTCTGGCCGAGCCGACGGTTTCCGTCGTCGACCGCGTGGTGGACGAACGTGACACGCGTAAAGTGGCCACTGAATACCTGAAATACCTTTATTCGCCGGAGGGACAGGATATCGCCGCGCAGAACTTCTATCGCCCGCGCGATGAGGCAGTCGCGAAAAAATATGCCAACGTCTTTTCACCGCTGAAGCTGTTCACCGTTGATGATAAATTCGGCGGCTGGACGTCGGCACAGAAAACCCACTTTGCAGATGGCGGTACGTACGGTCAGAGAATGAGGCGTGAAGCAAAGCGGCGTGAATGATTGCGGTGACAGTGCCTGCGGAAGCAGCAGGGATTGTCACGAGTCATCAAGGGAATAGCCGCTATGCCGACTGCTGCACGCGCTCTGAAGATCGTTACGGTTGTTGTAGTCTCTCTCTGTATCGCGCTGGGCGTCGCCGCCTGGCGTTTTCATCAAAATGGCGATGCGCTCTGGCGGATGATTAGTCAGCAGTGTATTCCCGGACAGCAAAGTAAAAATAACCCCAGCCCCTGCCAGGGCGTCGATTTTGCGCAGGGTTTCGTCACGCTGAAAGATCGCAATGGCCCTTTACAATATCTGCTCATGCCGGTGGCGCGCATCAGCGGCATTGAGAGCCCGGCGCTGCTCGATGCCGCCACGCCTGACTTTTTCGCGCTCGCCTGGCAACAACGTAGTTTGCTTTCAATGCGGCACGGCGCGGCGGTGCCGGATAGCGTGGCTTCGCTTACCATAAATTCTGAATTTGGCCGCACGCAGAACCAGTTGCATATTCATATCTCCTGCCTGCGCCCGGACGTGCGTCAGGCGCTGGACAGCCTTGCTCCGCAGCTTGATCGGCAGTGGCGGCCGTATACGTTGACGGCGCATCGCTGGCTGATCCGCACGTTAACGCCAGCCGAACTGACGCAGCAGAGCAGTTTTATCCGTTTGTCGCAGGAAGTGCCACAGGCGCAGCAGGAGATGGGGAAATATGGTCTGGCGTTGGCGTCGTTGCCGGACGGAAGACTGGCGCTTATGGCGATTAAGCGTAACTGGTTAGCACTGAATCGGGGTTCGGCGGAAGAGTTGCAGGATCATCGCTGCGCGATGTTATCGCCATAGCGGAAAAGAAACGGGCGGCGTCTTCACCGCCCGTGAAACATCAGGCTTTCGCTGCGGCTGCTGCCTTCACGATAACGGCAAAGGCGTCAGCTTTCAGCGAGGCGCCGCCGACCAGCGCGCCGTCGATGTCCGGCTGCGCGAACAGCTCCGCGGCGTTTTTATCGTTAACAGAGCCGCCATACTGAATGATGACCTGCTCAGCCACTTTCGCGTCTTTCTTCGCGATATGGTCGCGAATGAATTTATGCACCGCCTGCGCCTGCGCCGGAGTAGCAGATTTGCCGGTGCCGATTGCCCAGACTGGCTCATAGGCGATAACAACGCCGTTGAAAGCCTCTGCGCCCTGAGTTTCCAGCACGGCGTCGATCTGACGCGCGCAAACTTCTTCGGTTTTACCCGCTTCGTTTTCCGCTTCGGTCTCACCGATACAGAGCACCGGGATCAGGCCCGCAGCTTTCAGAACGGCGAATTTTTTCGCAATAAATTCATCGCTCTCTTTATGGTAAGTACGACGTTCTGAATGGCCGATAATGATGTAGCGCGCGCCGATATCTTTCAGCATCTCGGCAGACACTTCACCGGTAAACGCGCCGGACAGGTTCACATCAACGTTCTGGGCGCCCAGTACGATCTGGCTGTCGCCCAGCGCCTGCTGCGCCTGATCCAGATACATCACTGGTGGGGCGATGGCGACGCCACAGCCCTGAACGGCGTTCAGCTCTTTACGCAGCCCGTCGATCAGCTCGCTGACCATTTTTTTGCTGCCGTTCAGCTTCCAGTTACCCATAACTAACGGATGTCGCATCATATCCTCCACGTGTAACGCTATACCAGTAAAGTACACTGCCCGCCGGGCAGCGATGTCTGCCAGACAGTATAGAGATCTTGAACCTGAATGGCTTTGCTTTTCGTCATTTTTGCCGCGATGTTCAGGGTGCTGACAACGCGAGCTTAATCGGTTCAACAGCGAAAGTTAGCCCCTTTTCACCATTATCCGCTACCACAAAGCGCAGCGCGCCTTCCGTCTGGGCGTAATAGCGCGATCCTTTGCCCTTGTTTAACAGCTCGCTCAGCCGCTTGCCGCTCTCTTCCTGCGAGCGCGTCGGCGAGAAAAAGCGCAGCATTGCCGCCATATAGGCCTGCGCTTTTTCCTGCGCCGCCTTTTCTTCCGGGCCAAGAATCGGCAGCCAGGTAATTTGCAGCGTTTTTATTTTGCCGGTACCGGGCTCCAGCGCGGTGGAGGCATAAAGCGTTTCGCTGATTTTGCTGGCGGCGCGCGTCAGATTGCTTTTATCGAGCCGACTGTCGACGGCGCGATATTCGCTGAGCGGCAGATCAGGATTCGCCGCATTATATTTTTCCCGAAACTGCGCGATGGTCATATCAAACGTCGGCGCTCCCGGCAGCAGATAAGGCGCTGTGGGCATTGCATCGCTACGCGTTGACGTCTCGTCGGCTCGCGCCGTCGTGCTCGTCAGTAGCGCAAGCAGTAACAGCAGCGGCGTCAGCAAAGTGCCTGGCGCTTTCTTCATTTTTTCTGCCCTGTCCAGTAAACTCAGCCAAGATTAGAACGGTTTTTACCCGCCAAAGTCAAAAACTGCGGCAACCATTTTATAGTTTTCCTCGGGACGAAAAAATGACGCTACAGCAATGGTGTTTCTCCTATCGCGGCCGCCTGGGGCGACGAGATTTCTGGATTTGGCAGTTAGTCTGGTTGTTGACCATGACCGCGCTTTTCGTCCTCGCGGGAAATGATTTGCTGGATACGCAGATGGCGGCGTTTGGCGTGGTGTGTTTGCTGTGGCCAGCCAGCGCCGTGCTGGTGAAACGGCTGCACGATCGCAATCGCCGCGGCTATTGGGCGCTGCTGCTGATTGTCGCCTGGATGCTGCTGGCGGGAAACTGGGCGGTGCTGGGGTCGGGTTGGCAGCTGGCGCTGGGCCGTTTAGCGCCGACGCTGATTCTGGCGGCGATACTGATCGAGTCGGGGCTGCTAACCGGATCGTCAGGCGCTAACCGCTTTGGCCAGCCCGCGCAGCCGGTGAACTATTTCGGCAAGCGCGGCACAGGGAATAGTACTCACCAGTAGTGTTCGCTGGTGATATGGCCCGGTTTGCGGCGCAGATGCTTGCGCATTTCTCGCGTGTCTTTCAGCAATTGCTGGGTGTCGCGCACCATTTGCGGGTTGCCGCACAGCATAATATGGCTGTTTTCCGCCGTTATCGGCAGGCCCACCGCCTGCTCAAGCTGGCCGCTTTCAATCAGCGCAGGCACGCGTCCGGTTAGCGCGCCGGGCGCCGTTTCACGACTTACCACTGTCTGGATGCGCAGCTTGCCGTTATAGCGTTCCGCCAGCTGCTGCATCAGCGGCAGATAGCTTAAATCGGCGGCGTAACGCGCCGCATGCACCAGCACAATATGTTCGAAGCGCGCCATGCCCTCTCCCTGTTGCAGAATGGAAAGGTAAGGGCCGATTGCCGTGCCGGTCGCCAGCATCCATAGCGTCTGACATTCAGGGATCTCATCCAACACGAAAAAACCGGCGGCCTCTTTCGTTATCATCAGGCTGTCGCCAGGCTTCAGCGCGTGCAGTCGCGGGCTGAGCTTGCCTTCCGGCACATTCACCAGATAGAACTCCAGATCGGGGCTGGCGGGCGCATTAACGTAAGAGTAGGCGCGCTGAACGCGTTCACCCTCTACTTCCAGCGCCAGCTTAGCGAACTGGCCGGCAATAAAAGGCGCGACGGGAGCATGTACCTTGATGCTGAATAAATTCTCCGTCCAGTGCGTGACCTCGCTTACGTTGCCATTAACCCATTCAGCCATTGCGCTTCCTCCACCTCATTAACGTAGTGCCTATCTTCGTCACTTGGGCGCGCTTTTTCCAGCCCGCGCGTTATCCGAAAGCTCTGGGCGACAAAAAGGGGCGGCACTTTGTGCTGCCGTACAGTTAGTTTTACAAAGAAGGTCAATTTCTGCTGACAGAATGGCTAAAAATCTTTATTGCGCTGTCATTTCTTTCTCTACGCGAACTGCTATTTTTGCCGCCATCAATCCTGTTTCGCCTGCTGATTTGCTGTTCAAACGCTAAACGGCAGGCTTTCATTCTGTAATTTTCATCTAAGTGGCTATGAAAAAATTAGAAAACGGACATCTGTTGCTGATGCTTATCGTTCTGGTGGCGGTTGGGCAAATGGCGCAAACCATCTATGTCCCGGCGATGGCCACCATTGCTGAAGCGTTTAACGTGCGCGACGGCGTGATGCAGTGCGTGATGGCGGCTTATCTGATGACCTACGGCGGCTCGCAGCTGTTTTACGGCCCGCTGTCAGACAGCATCGGCCGCAAGCCGGTGATCCTCGCGGGCATGATTGTCTTTATGGTGGGCGCGCTTGGCGCGCTGTTTGCGCCGTCGATCGACTGGCTGGTGGCGGCGAGCGCGGTACAGGGGCTCGGCACCGGCGTAGCGGGCGTGATGGCCCGTACCATGCCGCGCGATCTCTATTCCGGTAGCGCGCTGCGTCAGGCGAATAGCCTGCTGAATATGGGCATCCTGTTCAGCCCGCTGGTGGCGCCGCTGATCGGCGCGATGCTGACGCGCCTGTTTGGCTGGCATGCCTGCTTCGCTTTTCTGCTGCTGCTCTGTCTGATAGTTACCGGCGCGATGGCGCGCTGGTTGCCGGAAACGCGTCCGCCGGTTAGCGAAACGCGCCCGCTGTTTTCCCGCTATCGACCGCTGCTGAGCGATCGCATCTTTGTGCGCTATTTGCTGATGCTGATTGGCGCGCTGGCGGGCATCGCGGTGTATGAATCAAGCTGCGGCGTGTTAATGGGCGGCGTGCTGGGTCTCGATGCGATGACGATCAGCATTCTGTTTATCCTGCCGATCCCGGCAGCTTTCTTCGGCGCCTGGTTTGCGGGCCGGGATGATAAAAGCTTTCATACGTTGATGTGGTATGCGGTGAACAGCTGCCTGCTGGCGGCGGCGCTGATGTGGCTGCCGTCATGGTTCGGCATTATGAATATCTGGACGCTTCTGGTGCCCGCGTCTCTGTTCTTCTTCGGGGCGGGTATGATGTTTCCGCTGGCCACCTCCGGCGCGATGGAGCCTTACGCCTGGCTGGCGGGCACCGCCGGCGCGCTGATCGGCGGCCTGCAAAATCTCGGTTCAGGGCTGGTGGCCTGGCTTTCGGCGCAGTTGCCGCAGAACAGCCAGTTCAGTCTCGGCATGCTGATGTGCGCCACCGCCCTGTTGATGCTGTTCTGCTGGTGGCCGCTTTCTAAAGGCCCGCAGCCGCAGGCGGTTTAACCATCACAGAATCCACTGATGCAGCGCCGTATCCTTGCGGTCGAGATAATGAATCGACTGGATACGGCGTATAGTGCGCGATTTGCCGCGGATCAGCAGGGTTTCGCTGGTGGCGATATTGCCCTGACGCGTGATCCCTTTCAGCAGGTCGCCGCTGGTGATGCCGGTGGCGGCGAAAATCACATTATCGTTGCGCGCCATCATCTCCAGCGTCAGCCGTTCGCCGGCGTTAATGCCCATCTCCCGGCAACGCGCCAGCTCATCTTCGCCCAGTCGGCGGTTTTCCTCGCTTTCGCCTTTAACTTCATGACGCGGCAGCAGACGGCCCTGCATATCGCCATCCAGCGCACGAATAACTGCCGCTGACACCACGCCTTCCGGCGCGCCGCCGATGCCGTACAGCACGTCTACTTCGCTGTCGGGCATACAGGTCAGGATAGAGGCGGCGACGTCGCCATCGGGAATAGCGAAAATACGCACGCCCAGCTGCTGCATCTGTTTGATAACCGCATCGTGACGCGGCTTGGCCAGAATCGTTACCGTCAGTTCATTAAGGGATTTGCCCAGCGCGGCGGCGATGTTTTTCAGGTTGGTTTCCAGAGGCAGGTTCAGATCGATATGGCCTTTTGCCGCTGGGCCGACGATCAGCTTCTCCATATACATATCTGGCGCGTGCAGAAAGGTGCCCCGGTCGCCGACCGCCAGCACCGCCAGCGCATTGGCCTGTCCCATGGCGGTCATTCGCGTGCCTTCGATAGGGTCAACCGCGATATCCACCGCATCGCCGTTGCCGGTGCCGACCTTCTCGCCGATATAGAGCATCGGTGCCTCATCGATTTCGCCTTCGCCGATAACAATGCGGCCGTCGATATCGACTTTATTCAACATAATGCGCATGGCGTTGACCGCCGCGCCGTCCGCCTGGTTTTTATCGCCGCGGCCCAGCCATTTATAGCCAGCCAGCGCGGCCGCTTCGGTAACGCGGGAAAATTCAATGGCGAGTTCTCGTTTCATGACCAGCCTCTGAAGAAAACAAATGAGGCGAAAGTGTATCACAGCGGGGGAGGGCGGGAGAAAAGCCCGCGCCGGATGGCGACGCGGGCCTGAAGCGTTATTCCTCGTGTTCTTCCCATGCCTGAGCGCGGGCCACGGCTTTTTTCCAGCCAGCGTAGCGATAATTACGCTCCGTGGTCTCGATACTGGGGCGGAATTCACGTTCAATCACCGCTTTTGCGCGCACCTCATCCAGATCTTCCCAGAAACCGACCGCCAGACCCGCCAGGTAAGCGGCGCCCAGCGCGGTTACCTCACGTACTTCCGGCCGCTCAACACGCGTGCCAAGAATATCGGACTGGAACTGCATCAGGAAGTTGTTAGCTACGGCGCCGCCGTCAACGCGCAGCGATTGCAGGCGAGTATTGGCATCGTTCTGCATCGCTTCCAGCACATCGCGCGTCTGATAAGCGATCGATTCCAGCGTAGCGCGAATAATGTGATTGGCATTGGCGCCGCGCGTCAGGCCAAACAGCGCGCCGCGGGCATACGGGTCCCAGTAGGGCGCGCCAAGGCCGGTAAAGGCTGGAACCATATAGACGCCGTTGGAGTCCTTCACTTTCATCGCGAAGTATTCTGAATCGGCGGAATCGCTGATCAGCTTCATCTCGTCGCGCAGCCACTGAATAGAGGCGCCGCCAATAAACACCGCACCTTCCAGCGCATAGTTCACTTCACCGCGCGGACCGCAGGCGATAGTGGTCAGCAAGCCGTGCGTGGAGGTTACTGCTTCGGTGCCGGTGTTCATCAGCATAAAGCAGCCGGTGCCGTAAGTGTTTTTCGCCATTCCCGGCTGCACGCACAGCTGGCCGTACAGCGCCGCCTGCTGGTCGCCCGCGATGCCGGCGATAGGAATACGGGTGCCGCCTTTACCGCCGATGTTGGTCTGGCCGTAGACTTCGGAGGAAGATTTCACTTCCGGCAGCATTTCACGCGGAATATCGAGGATATCCAGCATGCGCTGATCCCACTCCAGCTTATGGATGTTATACATCATGGTGCGTGACGCATTGGTGTGGTCGGTGATATGCACCCGACCCTGCGTCATTTTCCAGATAAGCCAGGTATCGACGGTGCCGAACAGCAGTTCGCCGCGTTTCGCCCGCTCGCGCGCGCCTTCGACATGATCCAGAATCCATTTTACTTTGGTGCCAGAGAAGTAGGGGTTAATTACCAGGCCGGTGGTGTGCTGGATATACTCTTCCAGGCCCTCTTTCTTCAGTTTCGCACAGTAGTCCGCCGTGCGCGGATCTTGCCAGACGATAGCGTTATAGATCGGCTTGCCGGACTCTTTATCCCAGACAACCGCCGTCTCGCGCTGGTTGGTAATGCCGATTGCGGCGATCTGATCGGAGCGAATATCCGCATGTGCCAGCACTTCTACCAGCGTGGAGCTTTGCGAAGCCCAGATGTCCATGGGATCGTGTTCAACCCAGCCCGCTTTCGGGTAGATCTGGGTAAATTCGCGCTGGGAAACCGCGATAATGTTGGCGTCATGATCGAGAACAACGGCGCGGGAGCTGGTTGTACCCTGATCGAGCGCGACAATATATTTTTTATCTGTAGACATAATCATTTCCTGATGTGCAAAGATTGAACACGGTTACGCTTTACGCTGTTCAGCTCGCGCGACGGGCTTATCGGCTTCGGTTTTTTGCGTCACGTTAAGGTTACAGGGCAGGTGACGGCAAATCAGTGAGCGATATCCCCATGCGCCAAGACAGGCACCGACCAGCGGGCCAAAAATCGGCACGAGGAAATAAGGGATATCACGCGCGCCGGTAAAGGCGACGCTGCCCCAGCCTGCCATCCAGGCAAAAATTTTCGGGCCGAAGTCGCGCGCCGGGTTCAGGGCGAAGCCGGTTAGCGGTCCCATCGCGCCGCCGATAACGGCAACCAGCAGACCGATAAGCAGCGGGGCCAGCGGGCCGCGCGGCACACCGTTGCCGTCATCGGTCAATGCCATAATCACCGACATCAGAACGGCGGTAATCACCATCTCGACTAAAAACGCCTGACCTACGCTGATATGCGGGTTAGGATAGGTCGAGAAGATACCGGCCAGATCAAGGCTTTCCACGCTGCCGCGCACCAGCTGATGGCTGGCTTCATAGTCGATAAACAGGTTGTAGTAGAGCCCGTAAACCAGCGCTGCGGCGCTAAATGCGCCAGCTACCTGCGCCACAATGTAAGGCACGACTTTACGCCCTTCAAAGTTGGCGAAAAGACAAAGCGCGACGGTAACGGCTGGGTTCAGGTGCGCGCCTGAAACGCCCGCTGTCATATAGGCAGCCATGGAAACAGCCAGGCCCCAGATAATGCAGATTTCCCACTGACCGAACGCGGCGCCAGCCAACTTCATTGCGGCAACACAGCCAGCGCCGAAGAAGATGATCATGCCGGTTCCGAGAAATTCGGCAATGCACTGACCTTTAAGTGTGCTAGTTGCTGTCTGACTCATAATGAAATTCCTGAAGGCGAGGTTAAATTTTATCAATCGTTGTTTTCATTCCATTGAACCGCCCGAACAAATGTGGGGCTGTTGTAAATTTATCGTTAACGCGCATAAACGAGAAATAGCGAAATTGAAATCTGTGTGCTCCATCAAAAAAATGCGCGTTTTCGCGTCTTTTGCTGTTCCTTAAACATCATTTTTGGCGACGGAAGCATCGCGTTACGCTCATTTTATTAACAAAAGCGCGATTATCGGCCATTCGGCACCCTGAGCGCTTTCGGCATAAGCTGAAAATTGTTACAGACTGCGCTTCACCGCTGTTCGCCGCTGGACTTGGGCTGTGCGGCTACTTACAATCGGTGTGTTACGGTTTTTAACGGAGTTTTGTGATGTCTCGTCGTCTGCGGCTGGCATCATCAACGCCTTGCGATTAGGAGAAGTCATAGAATGTCATTTGAAGTATTCGAGAAACTGGAAGCGAAAGTACAGCAGGCGATTGATACCATCACCTTGCTGCAGATGGAAATCGAAGAGCTGAAAGAGCAGAACAATACTCTGAAGCATGAGGTACAGCAGGCCTCGGGAAACAGCGAAGCGCTGGTTCGTGAAAACCAGCAGCTGAAAGAAGAGGAAACGCAGTGGCAGGACGGCCTGCGGGCTTTGTTAGGTAAGATGGAAGAAGTGTAATCCGTTGGGATGCTGCTTTCATCAACCATAAAAAACGGGTGCCCAGGCACCCGTTTTTGCTGACGTGATTCTTCGCGCCTCAGCGCAAGAGCATCACATTCAGCGCTATTCAATATCCAGCGGATCTTCTGACAGAATAATTCCAGTGTTATCGGCGTATAAATGGTCGCCAGAGAAAAAGGTGACGCCGCCGAAGTTGACGCGCACGTCGCTTTCGCCAATGCCTTCGCCCGCCGCGCCTGCGGGGATCGCCGCAATCGCCTGAATGCCGATATCCAGCTCTTCCAGGTCATCGACCTGACGCACGGAGCCGTATACGACGATACCTTCCCATTCGTTCTGCACCGCCAGCTGAGCCAGCGCCGCATCTACCAGCGCGCGCCGCACCGAACCGCCGCCATCTACCAGCAGCACACGACCCCGGCCATTTTCTTCCAGCAGATCGTATAACAGGCCGTTGTCCTCGAAACATTTTACCGTCGTGATTTGGCCGCCAAACGAGGTGCGACCCCCAAAATTGGAGAAGAGCGGTTCAACCACGTTTACATCTTCGTGGTAGATGTCGCAGAGTTCGGAAGTGTCGTATTTCATAGGATTTTCGTCTGTTTGCCACAGGAGCGGTAAGTATATCGCTTTATTCAAGTTGTTGGCAAAATCATCAACCCGCAAAAATTGCGTTATATCAGCTATAAGACGATCAAAGCAGTACGCCAAGAGAAAACAGCACGTTAGCTAACAGCGCCGCCTTTACCGTCTTCTCCAGCATCGGCCGCATGGCGCCGGGGGACTTTTCACGAAAAATATAGAGGCCCTGGCGCCAGAACAGCGGAGCGGTCAGCAAAAATAGCCAGCGTCCCCAGCCGTGCTGACCGGTCCACGCAAACGCGGCGAAACAGAGCAGCGCGCCGCTCAGCAGCAGCAGATGGTAGCGTCGCGCATTGTCTGCGCCCAGCCGCACTGCCAGCGTCATTTTGCCGCACTGCCGATCCGTTTCTATGTCGCGCAAATTATTGATATTCAACACCGCCGCCGCCAACAGGCCGCAGGCGGTGGCGGGCAGCAGCACTAACGGCTGAACGCTGTGGCTTTGCAGATAGAAGCTGCCGCTGACGCCCAGCCAGCCGAAGAAGATCAGCACCGAGAGATCGCCCAGCCCAAGATAGCCGTAAGGCTTTTTGCCGACGGTGTAGGCAATCGCCGCAATGACGGCCAGCGCGCCCAGCAGCAGAAAACTCACTACGTCGCCGATGGTATGGCACGCGTAGCGGATCAGCACGCCGCCGCAAATCAGCGCCAGTCCGGTCACCGCGATAATGCCCGCGCGCAGCTGCAACAGCGTGATGGCGCCCTTTTGAATGCCGCGCAGCGGGCCGAGGCGGTTGCTGCCGTCGCTGCCTTTCACCGCGTCGCCGTAGTCATTGGCCAGATTAGAGAGCACCTGTAACAGACCGCTGGTCAGGAAACAGAGCAGGGCGACGGTCAGGCTGAACTGACCCTGCCACCACGCCAGCGCCGAGCCGGTCAGAATAGACGCGAACGCCAGCGGCAGCGTGCGCAAACGCAGGCTTTCCAGCCAGCCCCGGAAATGAAAGGTGGTTATTCGTTGAATATATTCCATAAGCGTAACCGCAGCCGACTCTAATTAAAAAGGGGTAGATGAAGTCTACGGCGGCACCCTGTCAGACGCCTTAATCTTCGTCAAATTGCAGGAGGGTTAAAAAGCGGTCATAAAAAAGGAGGCCGAAGCCTCCTTAGAAAGATAAAGCCGCCGGTTACAGAATGAAGCGGCTGAGATCTTCGTCCGCCACCAGCTCATCCAGATGTTGAGACACATAATTGGCGTCAATGGTAATGCTGTCGCCGCTGCGGTCGCTGGCGTCATAGGAGATATCTTCCATCAGACGTTCCAGTACGGTGTGCAGACGACGCGCGCCGATATTTTCCGTGGTTTCGTTAACCTGCCAGGCGGCTTCGGCGATACGGCGGATGCCATCGTCAGTAAAGCTGATATTAACGCCTTCGGTCGCCATCAGCGCCTTGTACTGTACGGTCACAGAAGCGTTTGGCTCGGTCAGGATGCGCTCGAAATCATTGACGGTCAGCGCCTGCAGCTCAACGCGGATCGGCAGACGACCCTGCAGTTCCGGGATGAGGTCTGACGGGCTGGCGACCTGGAAAGCGCCGGAGGCGATAAACAGAATATGGTCTGTTTTCACCATGCCGTGCTTGGTGGAGACGGTGCAGCCCTCCACCAGCGGCAGCAGATCGCGCTGTACGCCTTCACGCGAAACGTCCGGGCCGGAGGTCTCGCCGCGCTTACAGATTTTATCGATCTCATCGATAAATACGATGCCGTGCTGTTCGACGGCGTCGATTGCTTCCTGCTTCAGTTCTTCCGGGTTAACCAGCTTGGCCGCTTCTTCTTCGATCAGCAGCTTCATCGCATCTTTGATCTTCAGCTTGCGCGGCTTCTGCTTCTGACCGCCCAGGTTCTGGAACATCGACTGCAGCTGGCTGGTCATCTCTTCCATGCCCGGAGGCGCCATAATTTCAACGCCCATCGGCGCGGCGGCCAGATTGATTTCAATCTCTTTGTCGTCCAGCTGGCCTTCGCGCAGCTTTTTACGGAACGACTGGCGGGCTGCGGACGGCTCGGCGCTTTGCTCCGGCTGGCCCCAGTTGTTTTTCGCTGGCGGGATCAGCACGTCAAGAATACGTTCTTCCGCCATCTCTTCGGCGCGGTAGCGATTTTTTTCAATCGCCTGCATGCGCACCATTTTCATCGCCGCATCGGTCAGATCGCGGATAATGGAATCCACTTCTTTACCGACGTAGCCGACTTCGGTGAACTTGGTCGCTTCAACCTTAATAAAAGGCGCGTTTGCCAGCTTGGCCAGACGACGGGCGATTTCAGTTTTACCCACGCCGGTTGGGCCGATCATCAGAATGTTTTTAGGCGTAACTTCATGGCGCAGATCTTCTTCCAGCTGCATACGACGCCAGCGGTTGCGCAGGGCGATCGCCACAGCTCGCTTGGCGCCATCCTGGCCGATGATAAACCTGTTCAGTTCGCTGACAATCTCGCGCGGAGTCATTTCAGACATAATTTCGATCCTTACGCTTTGGACGCTAATTCTTCAATAGTCAGATTGTGGTTGGTGTAGATGCAGATGTCACCTGCGATACCCAACGCTTTTTCAGTAATGTCGCGCGCGCTCAGCTCGGTGTTTTCCAGCAGCGCGCGGGCGGCGGCCTGGGCATACGGACCGCCGGAACCGATAGCGATCAGATCGTTTTCAGGCTGAATGACATCGCCGTTGCCGGTGATAATCAGGGACGCGTTTTCATCCGCCACCGCCAGCAGCGCTTCAAGCTTGCGCAGCATACGGTCGGTGCGCCAGTCTTTAGCCAGTTCCACCGCGGCTTTGACCAGGTGGCCCTGATGCATTTCCAGCTTACGTTCAAACAGTTCGAACAGGGTAAAAGCATCTGCGGTGCCGCCGGCAAAACCTGCAATCACTTTATCATGGTAGAGACGACGCACTTTTTTGACGTTGCCTTTCATTACGGTATTACCGAGCGTAGCCTGGCCATCACCGCCAATCACTACCTGGCCGTTGCGTCGTACACTTACTATCGTTGTCACGGGCAGACCCCTTGTTACAGTGGAAAAAGAGCTCCGCGCAGCGTGACGCGGAGCCTAATGCAACAAGATATGGGGCAGGTTTAGAGGGTTTCAACCCCCAAGGGCGAGAGGAATGCAGCTGGAGTGACCGGCGCTGCGCAGGCGTTTTAATGTGCTGTCGGCGCTGGCGCGGCTGTTGTACGGACCGATAACCACGCGGTTCCAGCCGCCACCGCTGGTGATGCGGCTTTCAAAGCCTTCAAACGCCAGCTGCGTACGCACCGATTCCGCCTGATCGCTGCCTTTAAAGGAGCCGCATTGCACCATCCAGCGCTGAGACTTCTCTTTTTCCACCGCTTTGGCTTTCGCCGTCTCCTGCTGTTTAACCCGGTTGTTATCCTGCGTTTTCGGCGCGTTTTGCGGCAGCATATGCTGCGTTTGCGCAGGCGGATTATATTGCTGCTGAGCGCGCTGCTGTTGTAACTGCTGCTGTTGTGCGCGCTGTTGTTGCTGTAGGACGCGCTGCTGCTGCATTTGCTGTTGCTGCTGCAACTCCAGCTGTTGCTGGGCGCGCTGTTGTTGCATCTGTTGCTGCTGTTGACGCTGTAGCGTCTGCTGACGCTGCACCGGCGTCTGTTCGTTCCACGGCACTTCGTTCAGCTGCGTTGGCGCCTGACGCATATCGGCCTGCATCTGCTCAAGCAGCTGGCGCTGTTCATCGGTAAGCTGCGTCTGAGAATGGACTTCCCCGCCGGCGGACGGTTCTTTCGGCACCGGTACGCCGATCTGCCGGTTTTCCAGCTCTTTGATATATTTCCAGCGCTCTTCCGGTTTAGGCGGCAAACCGTTGCCGCTGACTTTATGATCGGGGATAACAGGCGTTTCTTCTTTTTTATGGTGAGCGATAAACCACAGCCCGCCAACAAAAGTCACCAGCACCGCAACCGCCAGCCCTATCATAATTTTAGAAACACCGGAGCTGCCATTGCGCTTTTTGCTGCGGCTATTGCTTTTCTTGCGACGCGTCCCTGTCGAACGCCCGCGGCCTACATAATCTTTTTGTGCCACTAATCGTTCCGCTAATTCAAAGAAGAAAATGCCTGCCGGATAAGAGGGCGCTGAGTGAGGGCGGCGGCGCAGCTATCCGGCTGTCAGCCCGCCATGTTACTCAAGGGCTGGAAGTTTGACCAGCAGGGAGTCGTTTAAGAATCTGCTGAAATTGCCTGATACACGGCATTTTCCGGCTTAGCTGGCGTGTATTGTGCTTCCGCGCAGTTTTAATTCAAACTCCAGCAGACGCGAGCCGTTGCGGACGATTTTCCCCTGCAGCTGCTCCAGCAGCAGCAGCATCGCTTCCCGCCCCAGCGCAAAGCGTGGCTGCGCCACCGTAGTCAGCGGCGGATCGCTGTAGCGGGCGAGTTCAATATCATCAAAACCCACCAGCGAGAGATCCCGAGGAATACGCAGCCCCATGCTTTTCGCCTGCGACATCGCGCCCAGCGCCATCATGTCGTTATGGCAAAACAGCGCCTCAGGCGGCTTCGGCAATGCCATCAGACGCTTGAAGGCCGCGGCGCCCGCTTCAAAGGTAAAATCGCCGCGGACGATATAGCGCGGCTCTACTTCCTGTCCGTGGCGACGCAGCGCCTGAATGTAGCCCTGCAAACGGTAGTGACTGAGCGGCATCTCTTCTGGCCCGGCAATGCAGGCGATGCGGCGATGCCCAAGTTGCCAGAGGTGATTCACCGCTTCGAAAGCCGCCGTCAGGTTATCGATATGGACCGTCGGCAGTTCCAAATCCGGCGCAAATTCGTTCGCCATCACCATCGGCGGCAGGTTGCGTTGTTCTTCAACGCCGGTATCGAAGGGCACCTGCGAACCAAGCAGCACCATGCCGTCGATCTGGCGCGTCAGCATCAGACTGAGAAAGGTTTTTTCCTGCTGATTCTGATGAGCGCAGTCGCCAATCAGTACCAGATAGCCTTCCGCCGCCGCGGTCACTTCCACGCCGCGGATAATTTCACTGAAAAAGGGATCGCAGATATCGGGGACAATTACCAGAATGGTGCGTGATTCGCTGCGCTTAGCATTGCGTGCCAGGGCATGCGGAGAATAGCCGACGTCAATAACCGCCTGTTCTACTTTCTGGCGGGTCGCCGCTGAGACCTTTTCTGGATTCATCAGCGCGCGGGATACGGTGGCGGTTGAGACTCCCGCACGTTCAGCCACATGTTTCATCGTAGCTGCCGTCGACTCCTGGTTCTGCTCCAACGCTTTCCTCCTCGCACGGGTTGTACCGGCCCGACTATTTGCCATGTTTCGTCATGCTGCGCCTGTTGCGGTCAAAGCTGACGTTCATCACATTTTTATCAGATTGCAGAAGGCGCCGTTACTCAATTTGCATGAAAAGTGTGACTTATTCGACGTTTTTAGATCCAGCTCGCAAACCTTTGCGTTAGCCGTCTTTAGCTTTCCGTCGGATCGACGTCGAGCGTCCATTTCACCTTCCGCGATAGCGGCAGCGTAGAGATCAACGGCATCGTCGTTTTCAGCAGCTGTTGCAGCCGCAGACGGGCAGGGTGCTGAAGCAGCAATTGCCAGCGATAGCGCCCGCCGCGTTTTGCCTGCAACGCCGGCACCGGGCCCATGATCCACAGCGCCTCGTCGCGCAGCGGGCTCGCCTCCAGCAAATTGCGCAGCTGATGCAGGAACGCGGCGGCCTGCTGGTTATCATGATCTTCCGCGCGAAACAGGGCGTGACTAGTAAAAGGCGGCAGCTGAACGCTTCTGCGTTCACTTAGCGTCTGAGCAGCGAAGGCGTCATATCCCTGATGCAGCAATATTTGCAACAGGGGGTGTTCCGGGTGATGAGTTTGCAACAGCACTTCGCCTTGCTTACCGGCGCGGCCGGCGCGGCCAGCCACCTGAATATAGAGCTGGGCAAAACGTTCGGCGGCGCGAAAGTCAGCGGAGAACAGCGCGCCGTCCACATCCAGCAGCGACACCAGCGTCACATCAGGAAAATGATGGCCCTTCGCCAGCATTTGCGTGCCGATCAGAATACGCGCGCCGCCGCGAAACACGTCGGCCAGATGCTGCTCCAGCGCGCCTTTGCGGCTGGTGGTGTCGCGGTCGATGCGCGACAGCGGCACGCCGGGAAACAGCGTTTGCAGATTATGCTCCAGCTGCTCGGTGCCTAATCCCACCGGCACCAGATGCGTGGAGCCGCACTGCGGGCACTGGCGCGGCACCGGCCGCTGGCTGTCGCAGTGGTGGCAGCGTAGCTGGCGCTGTTGCTGATGCAGCGTGTAGTAGTGATCGCAGCGCTGGCATTCGGCTATCCAGCCACAGTCGTGGCACAGCAGCGCGGGCGAAAAGCCGCGGCGGTTAAGAAACAGCAGCACCTGGTTATCCGCCTGCAGATGCTGACGCATGCGCTGGATCAGCGCCGGAGAAAGACCGCCCTGCAGCTGAACGCCTTTGAGATCGATCAGCTGCTGCGTCGCCTGGCGAGCGTTGCCGGCGCGTTTGCTCAGGTTGAGCTGACGATACTTGCCGCTCTGTACGTTATGCAGCGTTTCCAGCGCAGGCGTGGCTGAACCCATCACGATGGGAATATTTTCTTCGCGCGCGCGGAATACGGCGAGATCGCGCGCATGGTAGCGCCAGCCTTCCTGCTGTTTATAAGAGCTGTCGTGTTCTTCATCGATAATAATGACGCCTGGACGGGCAAAGGGCGTAAACAGCGCGGATCGGGTGCCGATGACGATGGCGTTTTCTCCCTGACGCGCGCGCAGCCAGACGGCCATGCGTTCGCTGTCGTTGAGGCCGGAATGCAGCACGTCGATGGGCGCATTGAAGCGCGCGCGGAAACGCGCGATAGTTTGCGGCGTCAGCCCGATTTCCGGCACCAGCACCAGCGCCTGTCGGCCGCGGCTCAGCACATTTTCCAGTACGCTGAGATAAACTTCCGTTTTGCCGGAACCGGTAATGCCCGCCAGCAGCCAGGGCGCGAACTCCTCATCCTCGCTGCGGATAGCGCCGACCGCCATCGCCTGTTCGGTATTCAGCCGCAGCCGCTCGCCGTTGATGCTAAAGCTGGCGCGCCAGTCTTCACGTGCGGGCAGATGCTCGCGCAGATCGCAAAGCCCTTTCGCCCGTAATGCCTGCAGCGCCTGATCGGCCAGATCATGCTGCGCGATCTCGTGTCGATAAAGCGGCTGCTGGCGCAGAATCGCCAGCGCCTGCTGCTGTTTCGGCGCGCGCTTCAGGCTTTCCGGCGCGGTTTCGCGCCCCAGTTCGGTAATAAACCATTGCCAGAGCGGCGCTTCCTGCGCCGGCTTTCCCTGACGCAGCAGCACCGGCAGGGCGTGAAAAAGCACTTCGCCCAGCGGATAGTGATAGTAATCAGCGGCCCAGTGCAGGATGCGCCAGAGAGACGGGGGAAACAGGGATTCGTCGTCGATGACTTCCAGCACGTTTTTCAGCTGGGCTTCCGGCAGATCGCTTTGCTCGCTGAATCCCACAACGACGCCGATCGCCTTGCGGTTGCCGAAAGGCACGCGCACGCGCCCGCCGACAACGGGGCGCAAATGGGCGGGGAGCAGATAATCGAACCGGCGTGCGAGCGGAACGGGCAGCGCGACCTGAGCAACGGGCATGACGTTATCCGTAAAAAGAGTTGGACGGCGTAGTGTACACTGTGTCGCCATCATTGTGCGGATTCGATTGCATCAGCCGGTTATTTTCTGTATAGTTCGCCGCCTTTGGTGCAAAACAGCGCATCAAAAATCACCAGAATTTTTAATCCGCGTGTGGTGCCGGCGCAGGTTTTACCTGGCGCGGGAGAGCGACACGGCCTTTACTGAGGTTATCCCATGAAACAAGGTATTCATCCTAAATATGTTGAAATTACTGCAACTTGTTCTTGCGGTAATGTGATCAAAACCCGCTCTACCGTGGGTCACGATCTGAACCTGGACGTGTGCGGTAAATGCCACCCGTTCTACACCGGCAAACAGCGTGTTGTTGATACCGGTGGTCGTGTTGAGCGCTTCAACAAACGCTTCAGCATCCCGGGCAGCAAATAAGTTTCCCGGCAGACGCGACCGTTTTTCGACGGAGCGGATGCAAGAAAAACCCAGCTTCGGCTGGGTTTTTTTATGGGCAAAACAGACGGATTAATATTCCCATGTATCCGGGTCTTTACCCCGCGCACGCATAATCTTCTTCGCCTCTTCCGGGATCTCATCGCTGCGCTCTTTACGCAGATCAACATCGTCCGGCAGCGGCTGGCCGGTAAAGGCGTGCAGAAACGCTTCGCACAGCAGTTCGCTGTTGGTGGCGTGACGCAAGTTATTTACCTGACGACGCGTACGCTCATCTGTCAGAATTTTTAATACTTTCAGCGGAATAGACACGGTAATTTTTTTGACCTGCTCGCTCTTCTTACCATGCTCAGCATAAGGGCTGATATATTCACCGTTCCATTTAGCCATGAGTTACCTTAATTAATAAAAGTGAAAGTGCCGGAAATCAGCCAATTATGCCCGATCTTTCCGCGTCTCACTAATCAAAGTCAGCATTTACTACGTAACTTTGCCGTTTAGGTCAGACGCCTGACTGCGGGAGCAATCGCCTGCAATTTTAGCGGTTATTGCGCTTTTGCTCAATCTATACGCAAAGACATTTAGATGTCCAGATGTATTGACGTCCAGATACGTAATGCTATCCTGTTAGCCTTCTTTCAAGCCTTTCAGGAACAGTAAGCACCATGACGCGTAAACAGGCAACCATCGCAGTACGCAGCGGTTTGAATGATGACGAGCAATATGGCTGCGTTGTCCCGCCGATCCACCTCTCCAGCACCTATAACTTCACCGACTTTAACCAGCCGCGCGCCCATGACTACTCACGTCGCGGTAATCCGACGCGCGATGTCGTACAGCGGGCGCTGGCGGAACTGGAAGGCGGCGCTGGGGCGGTGATGACCAATACCGGCATGTCCGCAATCCATCTGGTTTGTACACTGTTCCTGAAGCCTGGCGATCTGCTGGTGGCGCCGCACGACTGCTATGGCGGCAGCTATCGTCTGTTTGACAGCCAGAGCAAACGCGGCATCTACCGTGTGAAATTCGTCGATCAGGGCGACGCCCAGGCGTTGCAAGCGGCGCTGGCGGAAAAGCCGAAGCTGGTGCTGGTGGAAAGCCCCAGCAATCCGCTGCTGCGTGTGGTAGACATCGCCGCCATCTGTGAAGCGGCGCGCGCCGTCGGCGCAGTCAGCGTGGTGGACAATACTTTCCTGAGTCCAGCGCTGCAAAATCCACTGGCACTGGGCGCCGATCTGGTCGTGCACTCCTGCACTAAATACCTGAACGGCCATTCCGACGTAGTGGCCGGCGCGGTTATCGCTAAAGAAGCGGCGACGGCGACCGAGCTGGCCTGGTGGGCCAACAATATCGGCGTAACCGGCTCGGCGTTCGACAGCTATCTGCTGCTGCGCGGCATGCGCACGCTTGGTCCGCGTATGGCGGCGGCGCAGCGTAACGCGCTGGCGCTTGTCGAGTATCTGAAGCAACAGCCGCTGGTAAAAAAGCTGTATCATCCTTCTTTGCCGGAAAACGCCGGACACCAGTATGCTGTGCGTCAACAGCGCGGCTTCGGCGCCATGTTAAGTTTTGAAATTGATGGCGACGAGGCGTGCCTGCGTCGTTTTCTGAAGGCGCTGGAGCTGTTTACCCTGGCGGAATCGCTGGGTGGAGTAGAAAGCCTGATTTCCCATACCGCCACCATGACTCATGCCGGGATGTCGGCGGAAGCGCGCGCAGAAGCGGGCATCTCCGATACATTGCTGCGCGTGTCGGTAGGGATCGAGGATCATGAAGATTTAATCGCCGATCTGGATAATGCATTCCGGGTGGCAGCCGAGGGTTAAGAGATGAGTATTTCAGCCGCAGCGGGCGCGCAAACCAGCAGACAGCTGCATAAATTTGGCGGCAGCAGCCTTGCCGATGTCAGTTGTTATCAGCGCGTCGCGGGCATTATGGCCGATTACAGCCAGCCAGGCGATTTGATGGTGGTTTCCGCCGCTGGCAGCACCACCAATCAACTGATTAGCTGGCTGAAGCTCAGTCAGAGCGATCGGCTGTCGGCACATCAGGTGCAGCAGAGCTTGCGCCGCTATCAGTCCGATCTGATTAACGGTCTGCTGCCGCCGGATCTGGCGCAGCCTCTGCTGGCGCGGTTTATTCAGGATCTGGAGTACCTGGCCGGGCTGCTGGACGGCAAAATAACCGACGCGGTTTATGCCGAAGTGGTCGGTCATGGCGAAGTCTGGTCCGCGCGCCTGATGGCGGCGGTGCTGCAACAGCGTGATTTGGAAGCGTGCTGGCTGGACGCGCGCGAATTTCTGCGCGCCGAGCGGGCGGCGCAGCCGCAGGTGGATGAAGGCAAATCCTGGCCACTGTTGCAGCAGCTGATGGCGCAGCATGCGCATCAACGTCTGGTGGTCACCGGCTTTATCTGCCGCAACGAGGCGGGCGAAACCGTCCTGCTGGGGCGCAATGGTTCCGACTACTCCGCCACGCAGATTGGCGCGCTGGCAGGCGTCAGCCGCGTCACCATCTGGAGCGACGTCGCTGGCGTTTACAGCGCCGACCCGCGCAAAGTAAAAGACGCCTGCCTGTTACCGCTGCTGCGTCTGGATGAAGCGAGCGAGCTGGCGCGCCTGGCCGCGCCGGTGCTGCATGCCCGCACGCTGCAACCGGTTTCCAACAGCGATATCGATTTACAGCTGCGTTGTAGCTACCAGCCGGAGCAGGGTTCAACGCGCATTGAGCGCGTGCTGGCTTCTGGCACCGGCGCCCGGATTGTCACCAGCCATGACGATGTCTGCCTGATTGAGATTGAAGTGCCGCCGCAGCATGATTTTGCAACGTTGCATAAAGAGGTCGATCATCTGCTAAAGCGCGCGCAGATCCGCCCGCTGGCGACCGGCGTACACAGCGATCGCAGCCTGTTACAGCTTTGCTACACCTCAGAAGTGGTCAACAGCGCGTTTGAGCTGCTACAGGACGCGGGTCTGCCGGGTCATTTACAGCTGCGCGAGGGGCTGGCGCTGGTGGCGCTGGTCGGCGCCGGCGTTAGCCGCAATCCGCTGCACAGTCACCGCTTCTGGCAGCAGATCAAGGATCAACCAGTGGAGTTTATCTGGCAGTCGGAAGAGGGCATCAGCCTGGTCGCCGTACTGCGCGTCGGTCCGACGCAGCATCTGGTGCAGGGGTTGCATCAGTCGCTGTTCCGCGCGGAAAAACGCATTGGCCTGATGCTGTTCGGCAAAGGCAATATCGGCTCGCGCTGGCTGGAGCTGTTCGCCCGCGAGCAGAAAAGCCTTTCTGCCCGCACCGGCTTCGAATTTGTGCTGGCGGGCGTGGTGGACAGCCGTCGCAGCCTGCTGAGCTATGACGGCCTCGACGCCAGCCGTGCTTTGGCGTTCTTTGAGGATGAAGCGGTGGCGCAGGATGAAGAGTCGCTTTTCCTGTGGATGCGTGCGCATCCTTACGATGATTTAGTCGTGCTGGACGTGACCGCCAGCGAGGCGCTGGCCGGACAGTATCTCGATTTTGCCAGCCACGGTTTCCACGTGATTAGCGCCAACAAGGTGGCTGGCGCATCAGACAGCTATCGCTGGCGGCAGATCCGCGACGCCTTCGCCAAAACCGACCGTCACTGGCTCTATAACGCTACAGTGGGCGCCGGTCTGCCGGTCAACCATACGGTGCGCGACCTGCGCGAGAGCGGCGACAGCATTCTCTCCATCAGCGGCATTTTCTCTGGCACGCTCTCCTGGCTGTTCCTGCAGTTTGACGGCACGGTGCCGTTTAGCGAGCTGGTCGATCAGGCATGGCAGCAGGGGTTGACCGAGCCCGACCCGCGCGTCGATCTTTCCGGCCAGGATGTGATGCGCAAACTGGTCATCCTGGCGCGTGAAGCAGGATATGACATCGAGCCGGATCAGGTGCGCGTCGAATCGCTGGTGCCGTCGGGTTGCGAAAGCGGCTCCATCGATCACTTTTTCGAAAACAGCGAGGCGCTCAACGAGCAGATGCTGCAGCGTCTGGAGGCGGCGCAGGAAATGGGGCTGCTGTTGCGCTATGTGGCGCGTTTCGACGCCAACGGCAAAGCGCGCGTCGGCATTGAGGCGGTGCGGCCTGAGCATCCGCTGGCGGCGCTGTTGCCCTGCGACAACGTATTCGCTATTGAAAGCCGGTGGTATCGCGATAATCCGCTGGTGATCCGCGGGCCGGGCGCTGGACGGGACGTTACCGCAGGCGCTATCCAGTCTGATATCAACCGATTGGCGCAGCTGCTGTAACCGCGCTTTACACATGCAAAAATTCCAGGGTGGCTTAGGCCACCCTTTTTGTTACCAACATGAAGCGTCTTCATCTTGAATGAATTTTTATCACCCTTCTGAACTTAATTTTTTGTTGACGCTTTAACCAGAATCGTTCATTTTGAACATCTGGACGTCTAAATGTATAGATGTTCATTGATGACGAAAATAAAAATTTAAAAAGGTAGAGTGGATATGAGTTTCTTTCACGCCAACCAGCGCGAAGCGCTGAACCAAAGCCTGGCAGAACTGAACGGGCGTATTAACGTTTCCTTTGAGTTTTTTCCGCCGCGCACCAGTGAAATGGAAGAAACGCTCTTGAATTCTATCGATCGCCTCAGCAGCCTGAAGCCGAAATTCGTTTCCGTCACCTATGGCGCCAACTCGGGTGAGCGCGATCGCACCCACTCGATTATCAAAGGCATCAAAGAGCGTACCGGGCTGGAAGCGGCCCCGCATTTAACCTGCGTTGACGCCTCCCGCGACGAGCTGCGCATCATTGCGCAGGATTACTGGAACAACGGCATCCGCCATATCGTCGCGCTGCGTGGCGATCTGCCGCCGGGCAGCGGCAAGCCGGATATGTACGCCGCCGATTTGGTTGCGCTGCTGAAAGAGGTCGGGGAATTTGATATTTCTGTCGCCGCCTACCCGGAAGTGCACCCTGAGGCGAAAAGCGCGCAGGCTGACTTAATTAACCTGAAGCGCAAAATTGACGCCGGGGCCAACCGGGCGATTACCCAGTTCTTTTTTGATGTGGAGAGCTACCTGCGCTTTCGCGATCGCTGTGTAGCGACCGGCATCGACGTCGAGATTGTGCCGGGCATTTTGCCGGTCTCTAACTTCAAACAGCTGCAGCGCTTTGCGGCGATGACCAATGTGCGGGTTCCCGGCTGGATGAACAGCATGTTCGAAGGTCTGGATGACGATCCGGAAACGCGCAAAATGGTAGGCGCCAACGTGGCGATGGATATGGTGAAAATTCTCAGCCGCGAGGGCGTAAAAGATTTTCACTTCTATACGCTGAACCGTGCCGAAATGAGCTATGCCATTTGCCATACGCTGGGCGTGCGCCCTGCTGCGGCGCTGGTGGCCTGATATCAACGCCGCGCTTCCCGAGGCGCGGCATATTGGTTATTATTCCGCCTTCCATAACAGGGAAGGTTTCTCGTGGTTCTCCAAAGATTTATCGATGGCGTGAGGCAGCGCGGCGTTAAGGGCTGCCTGATGACTGTTGCTCTGCTCCTGCTGCCCTTTATTGTCATGACCTACTGGAGCAATCTTTCCCATCAGGTCTTCCTGGCCGATCCGGATCTGCCTTTTCGCGTCGCCGCGATTTGCGGCCTGACGGGCGCGCTGCCGATCGCGGGCGCAGGCTGGCTATTCCGCCGCTCGCGTTTCACCGGGCGAAAGCTGCTTAAACTCTTTGGCACCAGCGCTTTTATGATCGCCATCTTCTCTCTGCAGATCCCCAGCGCCCTGGTGCGTTACCTTCCGCATCAGCGTTTGCAATACCGCACCGACTTTACCGTCTCTTTTCCGGGACCGTCGCGCGGCAAATCGTCCCGCTGCGAAATGGGATTGAAAATAAAAGATCAACATCTGCAACGCTGGATTGAGTTTTGCAGCAGCAAAGCGTGGATGGATACGCATCATCAACGCGGGATGGATCGCATTGAGGTGATCGAAGAAGTAAATCAGTACGGCGTCAGGGTGCTGGATTACTGGTTTAGCTGGTCGCCCATCAATGAGGCGGCGCGTTAAAAAAGTTCATGCCCCGTAGGGCATGAACCGTTCGGCCATGATTAACCGGTGTTGCGCATACCGGCGGCGACGCCGGCGATGGTCACCATCAGCGCCTGTTCAACGCGCGGATCCACCTCTTCACCACGTGCTTCCTGCGCGCGGGAGCGGTGTAGCAGCTCAGCCTGCAGTACGTTAAGCGGGTCGGTATAGACGTTGCGCAGAGCGATAGATTCTGCAATCCAGGGCTCGTCCGCCATCAGATGCGCATCATTGGCGATAGTCAGCACCGCTTTAATGTCCGCTTCCAGACGATCGCGCAGCTGCTTGCCCAGCGGCCACAGTGAAACGTCGACCAGACGCTGGTCATAATATTCAGCCAGCCATAAATCTGCTTTGGAAAAGACCATCTCCAGCATGCCGAGGCGGGTAGAGAAGAAGGGCCAGTCGCGACACATCGCCTCCAGCTGATCCCGATGGCCTTCGTCCATCGCCTGCTGCAGCGCCGCACCGGCGCCCAGCCAGGCGGGCAGCATCAGACGGTTTTGCGTCCAGGCGAAGATCCAGGGAATGGCGCGCAGCGATTCGACGCCGCCGCTTGGCCGGCGCTTGGCTGGCCGCGAGCCCAACGGCAGCTTACCCAGCTCCTGTTCCGGCGTGGCGGAGCGGAAGTAGGGAACGAAATCAGGATTTTCACGCACGTAGCCGCGGTAAATGCCGCAGGAGACGTCGGAAAGCTGATCCATAATGCTGCGCCATTCGCTTTTCGGCTCCGGCGGCGGCAGCAGGTTGGCTTCCAGAATGGCGCTGGTATAGAGCGACAGGCTGGCGATTGCCACCTCCGGCAGACCATATTTAAAGCGGATCATCTCTCCCTGCTCGGTAACGCGCAGGCCGCCTTTCAGACTGCCCGGCGGCTGTGAAAGCAGCGCCGCCTGCGCAGGCGCGCCGCCGCGACCGATAGTGCCGCCGCGGCCGTGGAACAGGGTCAGCGCAATGCCCGCCTTTTCGCAGGTCTTGATTAACGCGTCCTGCGCCTGATACTGCGCCCAGGAAGCCGCCATCACGCCTGCGTCTTTGGCCGAATCGGAATAGCCGATCATTACCATCTGCTTGCCCTGGATAAAGCCGCGATACCAGTCGATGTTGAGCAGCTGCGACATCACATCATTGGCGTTATTCAGGTCATCGAGGGTTTCAAACAGCGGCGCAACCGGCAGCGCGAACGGAATGCCCGCCTCTTTGAGCAGCAGGTGAACCGCCAGCACGTCAGACGGCGTTTTCGCCATTGAGATAACATAGGCGGCGATAGAACCGCGCGGCGCTTCAGCGGCGACGCGACAGGTATCCAGCACCTCGCGCGTTTCCTCGCTGGGTTCCCACTGGCGCGGCAGCAGCGGCCGTTTGGAGTTCAGCTCGCGGATCAGGAAAGCCTGCTTGTCCGCTTCGGACCAGCTCTCATAATCGCCCAGCCCCAGATAGCGCGTTATCTCGGCGATCGCTTCGGTGTGACGGGTGCTTTCCTGACGCAGGTCGATGCGCACCAGCGGCACGCCGAAACATTTTACCCGGCGCAGCGTATCAAGCAGTTGCCCGTTAGCGATAATGCCCATGCCGCACGCCTGTAACGACTGATAACAGGCATAAAGCGGCTCCCACAGCTGATCGTTCGAGATCAGCAGCCCTTCCGGGCGCGGCAGACGTTCGCCTTTCAGCCGGCGCTCCAGATAAGACTGCGTAGTCATCAGCTGCGTGCGCAGACGTTTCAGAATTTCACGGTAAGGCTCCTGCGCCTGCGGATCGCCGCACAGCTCGCGCAGTTCATCGGTACATTCCGACATCGACAGCTCGGAAATCAGCACGCCAATATCGCGCAGGAAAAGGTCGGTCGCTTTCCAGCGGCTCAGCTGCAGAACGTGACGGGTAATGCTGGCGGTGACGTTCGGGTTGCCGTCACGGTCGCCGCCCATCCAGGAGGTGAACTGCACCGGCACGAAATCGACCGGCAGCGTATAGCCGAAGCTTTCTTCAACCTGCTCGTTCAGTTCGCGCAAAAAACCAGGCACGCCATCCCACAGGCTGTTTTCCACCACCGCAAAGCCCCATTTGGCTTCGTCGACGGGAGAGGGGCGATACTTGCGGATTTCGTCGGTATGCCAGGCCTGAGCCACCAGCTGACGCAAACGGCGCATGATTTGGTTGCGCTCGTAGTCGGAAATATCGTTATGGTCGAGCTGCTTTAAGCAGGTATTTACCTCAACCAGTTTATGAATCAGGGTGCGGCGTGTAATTTCGGTGGGGTGAGCGGTCAGAACCAGTTCCAGCGAAAGGGATTCGATGGCTTCGCGGATATTGGATTCATTCAGATCGGGCTGCTGCTTAAGACGCTCGAACGCTTTTTTCATCAATTCAGGATGATTGGCGCCTTCGCCGTGCGGCGAAATGGTCTGGTACTGTTCGGCGACGTTGGTCAGATTGAGGAACTGGCTAAAGGCGCGCGCGACCGGCAGAAGTTCATCATTAGAGAGATTTTGCAGCGTGGTAAGCAGCTCCTGGCGATGAGCATCGTTTCCCGCGCGGGATGACTTAGAGAGTTTGCGGATGGTTTCCACCCGATCAAGGATGTTTTCTCCCAGCGCATCCTTAATCGTATCCCCGAGCAGTTTGCCGAGCATACTGACATTACTTCGCATTGCGGAATATTGTTCGTTCATATGACCCCTGACACCCTTCTTGTCTTTTAATTTTTACCCTTGCGGGCGTAACACCGCCTTTTATCTAGCCATGTAACTGCCCATTCGTCAATTGCGCAGAACGTGGCGCGTAATGTCGTTAAGTCGCAGTAATTTAAGAAATTTAACAAGACTGAAGTGGGATAAGTTATTCTTATCAGCAAAGTTGGAACTTTGCTGGGGCAATTTAACGCTTTAGCAGTGAATTGCCCCAAATGCTGCACATCAGTAACAGAAATGGTTAACCAGTTGTCCAATCAGCAAGCGAGTCGGCTTAATGAATGCCGTATCGATAAACTCATCCGGCTGATGCGCCTGGTTAATCGAGCCTGGGCCCAATACCAGCGTTGGACAGAGCTGCTGAATAAACGGCGCTTCGGTGCAGTAGTTCACTACCTCCGTCGGCGTGCCGAGCAGTTTTTCCACTACCTGCACCAGCTGATGATCGTGCGGGCATTCGTATCCCGGAATCGGCGGATGCAGTTCCGCGACGGTCAGGCGGCCTGGCCAGCGCGCGCTGACCGGCTCCAGCGCCTCATTCAGTAAGGCGTCTAAATCACTCAGCGTCAGTCCCGGCAGCGGACGAATATCCATATGCAGTTCGCAGCAGGCGCAGATACGGTTCGCCGCATCGCCGCCGTGGATATGGCCGAAGTTCATCGTGGGATAAGGAATGGCGAAGCCGTCATGATGATAGCGCTCTTTCAGCGTATTGCGCAGCTGCATCAGGTGGCCGATCGCCTCGTGCATCAGCTCGATCGCGTTCACGCCGCGCGCGGGATCGCTGGAGTGCCCCGACTGCCCCTGCACGCGAATGGTGTTAGACAAATGTCCTTTATGCGCCCGCACCGGCTTCAGCGAAGTCGGCTCGCCGATAATCGCGCAATCCGGTCGCAGCGTGGCGGATTCAGCGAAATATTTGGCGCCTGCCATTGTCGTTTCTTCATCCGCCGTGGCAAGAATATAGAGGGGCTTCTTCAGCTTCGTAATATCGGTGTCGCGCAGCGTATCAAGGATAAAGGCGAAAAAGCCTTTCATATCCGCCGTGCCTAAGCCGTAGAGTTTGTTGTCATGTTCGGCGAGCGTAAAGGGATCGCGCGTCCAGCGGCCATCATCAAAGGGAACCGTGTCGGTATGTCCCGCCAGCAGCAGACCGCCTGCGCCTTCGCCGCTTTTGGCCAGCATGTTGAATTTATGACGTGTGCCTGGCACCGGCTGCACTTCCACGCTGAAGCCGAGATCGCGGAACCAGCCGGCCAGCAGGGTGATTAAATTCTCATTGCTCTGATCGAGCGCGCTGTCGGTGGCGCTGATGGACGGCGTGGCGATCAGCTGGCGATAGAGTTCGATAAAAGGCGGTAATTTTGTCTTCACTGTTGACGGTCCTTGAGTTAGGATGTATCAATATTCATGCATTAATAGTGAATAAAAATACAATAACGTGCGCGGGATGGGAAATAAATTAACCCGCTATTTAACGTTAGACTTCATGGGCGCGCGGCGACAGGGCT